>Ga0255761_10003161_pt1 | contig 14982 bp, 10 predicted proteins | sample 071ome_29_FD_179961 | JGI IMG/M metagenome (GOLD analysis project Ga0255761, IMG submission 179961) | Coastal salt marsh microbial communities from the Groves Creek Marsh, Skidaway Island, Georgia - 071407BT metaG (version 2) | ecosystem: Environmental > Aquatic > Marine > Intertidal zone >... | reverse complement strand
AATTTAGGAGATTTAAAAGTATCAAAAGATGAAATTATAGAAAATGTTGCAGAAAAAATACTTACTCAAGAAAAATTAGTAGGAGTAGTTGACTCAAATAATAATATTGTAGGATCAATTAAACCTTCAAAAATAATAGATACAGTTTTTGGAGGACGAAAAAACGGTAGTTAAAATATGGAGTATTTAAAAAAATATCCAAAATTATTTCAATGGTTATTTTTATTAATTGTATTTTTTGCTTTATGTTTTGCAATTGATGTTCCTGAAACTTATAAATTTATAAGAGGCCAGGCTGAATTTGTTAAAGATCCAAACCAAAGTGTTTACTTTTTTCTAGGTAAAGAGGTTAGGTATTATGCCTTTGATGTATTTTGGAGATTGCCTCCACTTCTAGGATGGCTACCTATTTGGATAAACGACTCTTTATTTTTCTTAATGAATGAATGGATGCCAATGGAGTTTTGGAACGAAGATACTCAAGAATTTAAAACTCGACCATTATTATTAGAGATAAGTAGAAATTTAACTTCATTTATGACTTTTTTAATTGAATTAATTAGGGAAATTTTACTTGGAGGTTTAGAAACTATTGTTGCATTTACAAGTTGGGATTTTATTGATGCTTATCCATGGTTGGAGTTGCCAGGTTTACCTTGGACCATTGTTGCAGCTGGAGCAGCTCTACTATCTTATAAATTAAGTGGAAAAGGATTGGCTTTGTTTGCAGGTTTAACAATGATCTATATTTCTATATTTGGTCAATGGAAACCATCAATGCAAACGCTTTCTTTTATACTTGTTGCAGCTCCACTTTCATTTATTTTTGGTTTAGGCCTAGGTATTGCAGCTTACAAAAGTAAACGTGTTGAAAAAGCATTGTACCCAATTCTTCTAGTAATGCAGACTATGCCACAATACGCTGTATTAGTTCCTGCACTTGTTTTATTTGGAGTAGGTGATCACGCTGCTGTAATTATTACTATGGTTGTTGCGGTTCCACCAATGATATTATTAACAATATTAGGTTTAAGAGCTATACCACCAGAAGTTATTGAAGCTGGAAGAATGAGTGGCTGTACCAATTGGCAATTAATGTTCAAGGTACTAATTCCAACAGCAAGAAGAGATATTTTAATTGGAGTTAACCAAGTTATTATGGTTTGTTTTTCAATGGCAGTTATATCTGCGTTCATTGGCGCGAAAGGATTAGGATTTAATTTGTTGTTAGCACTTAATCAGCTCAATATAGGGCTGGCACTTGAGGCTGGTTTATGTATTAGTTTAATTGCAATTTTACTTGATAAAATGTCTTTGGCATGGGCAAATAAACAAACAGATTATTTTGGTAATCTGACATTTTTCCAAAGAAATAAAAACGTAATATTTTTTGCAGCTTCATTCGTAATTGGAATAATTCTTGCATACGTTGGGACTTTTATTTTCAAAGGTAGTTTTAATTACTTGTTTGAAATTCCTCATAATAAAGGAATATCAACAGCAGATTTTTGGAATAAAGGAGTTGATTGGATTTTTGATACTTTCTTCGTGTATATTAAAGCATTCAATACATGGTTAATTCAAGATGTGCTTCAGCCGATGAGAGCTTTATATTTAAGAATGCCTGCAGTAGCTACATTGGTACTAGCAGTTGGTGCAGGATATTTAATTGGAGGAGTTCGATCAGCATTAGTTGTTGCTGCTTTGACTTTATTTATAGCATTAAGTCCATGGTGGGATAGAGCACTAGTAACGTTATACATGGCAACTTTTGGTGTAGTTATTTCTTGTTTAATAGGATTTACAGTTGGAACATTATGTTTTCAAAACAAAAAATCTGCAGCATTTATGCTAGGAGTTTGCGATATATTTCAAACATTCCCATCATTTGTATATTTAATTCCTGTAATGATGCTTTTTGGAATAACAGATACATCTGTTTTAATTGCTGTAATTGTCTATGCAACAATTCCTGCAACTAGATATACAATAGAAGGACTTAGAAGTGTTCCTGTTGGCTTACATGAAGCTGCAACAATGTCTGGTGTAAATAAATTTCAGAGATTAACAAAAATTGAGTTTCCATTAGCATTTCCACATATGATGCTTGGTTTAAATCAAACAATAGTTTTTGCTTTATTTATGGTGATAATTGGAGCTTTCATTGGAACAGAAGATCTTGGTCAATACATTTTAAAAGCACTTTCAGATAAAAATGGAGCAGGAATTGGTTTAACTCTCGGTATCTGTGTTGCGTTTATAGGATTGATTTTTGATAATTTGATTAGAACTTGGGTTGGAAAAAGAAAAAAACATCTTGGCATAGATTAGTATTTTGAAAAAATTTATTGTCTCCATTGATCAAGGAACAACCTCGTCAAGAGTTGTTTTGTTTGACACTAAAGGGAACATTAAATTTATTTCTCAATATGAATTTAAACAATACTTTCCTAGAAATGGATGGGTAGAACATAATCCAAATGAAATTTGGTCGACAACACTTAAAGCATTAAAGCAAGTAATTAAAAAAGCTAAAAGTTTAAAAGGTAATATACTTACTATTGGAATTACAAATCAAAGGGAAACTACAATTTTGTGGAATAAAAAAACTGGAAAACCTATTTATAATGCAATCGTTTGGCAAGATAGAAGAACCCAGGAATATTGTAAATCTCTAAAGAATAAAAATTATGAAAATACTTTTAGAAAAAAAACAGGGTTATTTATAGATCCTTATTTTTCTGCCACTAAAATAAAATGGATTTTAGATAATGTTAAAGTTTCAAAAAAATTACTAAAAACTAATAATTTATTGTTTGGTACAGTGGATACCTTCTTGATTTGGAAATTAACCAAAGGTAAACAGCATTTAACCGAAGCTACCAATGCAAGTAGAACCATGTTGTTTAATATCAATAACAATAAATGGGATAATGAAATTTTACAGAAATTAAAAATTCCAAGGAGTATCTTGCCTGAAGTAAAAAATTCTGCAGATAATTTTGGAAAAACAGATAAGAGAGTTACAGGAAAAGAAATACCCATTTCAGCTGTTTTAGGAGATCAACAAGCAGCAGCTGTAGGACAAGCTTGTTTTGAAAAAGGATCTATAAAAAGTACTTATGGCACTGGTGCTTTTATAATAATGAACACTGGATCAAAAAAAATAAATTCAAAAAATAAGTTATTAACTACAATTTGTTATCGATTGAATAATAAGACCACGTATGCTCTTGAAGGATCTATTTTCATAGCAGGAGCAGGCGTACAATGGTTAAGGGATAAAATTAAATTAATTAACAATGCTTATGAAACTGAAAAAATAGCTAAATCAACAATAAGCAATAATGAGGTTTATGTTGTACCAGCTTTTAGTGGAATAGGCGCACCTTATTGGAGACCTGATGCAAGAGGCTTAATAACAGGACTTACAAGAGATAGTGATTGGAAAACTTTAGTGAGAGCAACCGTCGAGTCTGTTGCTTATCAAAGTTATGATTTATTTTATTCAATGAATAAAGATGGTTTGAAGCCTAGGATAGTAAAGATTGATGGGGGTATGGTAGCTAATAATTGGTTTTCACAATTTTTAGCAGATGTAATTAATCTAAAAGTAATTCGACCGAAAGTCTTAGAAACCACCGCACTAGGAGCTGCGCTGTTTGCAGGATATCAAGTAGGAGAATTCAAATCATTAAACCAGATAAAAAATACATGGAAAAAAGATAAAGCTTTTAAGCCAAAAATTAATAAAAAACTTAGAAATCATATATTGCATGGTTGGAAGCAAGCAATTAAAAAAACCTTAGCATAAAGATAAAAATGAAAAAAATTTTAATTGTTGGCGCTGGAGCTATGGGAGCTGCTTTCTCGATACCATTGTTAGATAATGGTCACTCGGTTACATTAACAGAGCCATATAATTTTAAATTATTACAAAAATTAAACTTAAAAAAAAAAATTCACCCATCATTAAATATAAATTTACCACAAAAATTAAAAATAAATAAATTTTCAAGCGACATCTTAAATCAGAAATGGGACTTAATTGTAATTGCTGTGAGTTCTATTGGAATAGACTTAATTGGAAAAAATCTTTCAAAAATAAAAAATAAATTGCCTATTTTAGTATTAACAAAAGGTCTTAAATTAGATGGTAGGAATTTAATTTCAATGTCTAGCTTATTAAGAAAATATAATAAGAATTTAAATATTTCAGTTTTGAAAGGCCCGTGTTTAGCAAAAGAATTAGCTAAAAAAGTTAAAAGTTTCACTGTTGTTGCGAACAAAAATATTAATACTGCAAAAAAAATAGGAAAATTAATTTCAACAAATTATTATCAAACTGAATTTAGTAGAGATGTTAATGGAGTTGAATTTTTATCTGCTATAAAAAATATTTATTCAATGATCATTGGAGCTGGACAATGGCATAATACATCATCGGCTTTATTCCGAAAATCAATTGATGAAATGAAATATCTTGCAAATTATTTTAAAGGAAAAAAAGAAACTGTTTATGGTCTGGCAGGTTTAGGAGATTTATACGTGAGTGCAATGGGAGGAAGAAATAGTAAAATGGGAGAATATCTAGGTAAAGGCTATACTTTTACCCAAGCAAAGAAAAAGTTTATGAAAAACGATACAGTAGAAGGTGCTGATTTAGCAATAGAAATTGCTCCTTTTGTATTTAAAAAAATTAATAAACGAAAAGTTCCGTTAATGATCTCTTTATTAGAGGCAATTGTTAAAAACAAAAAATTAAAAATTAAATATTAATTTTCTATTTATTTAAAAAAGTTTCCATAGAGTCATCCATCGCTTTTTCCCAAGGCGTATGATGAATTGGCGCAACTGATCCAGTCACTGGAGATGAAAACGATTTATTTCTATAAGTTAGAATATCCTCTACTTTATGGTGTTCCCATTCTTTGAAATGTTTTCTAATTAATTCAAAATCAATTTTAGGATAATCAGACATATCATGAAGTTCTTTGGTATATTCTGTTTGAAAATCTATCATTTGATCAGGATTTTCTAATTTTTCCTCCATTGAAACCCACTTATTTATGTCTTTATCTATCTCGTCGTCACTAGGCATTTTGATTTTTCCCATGATCACATCTCTCGCATACCATCCCTGACAGTCAAACATGTTAAATGTATGAAACTGGTCCTGCATACCTAAGTATAAAAGTTTATGATTATCTTGCCACACAACTCCTTTGTAAAGTTTTGGTGGATATAATCTGTTATGTGTTTTTAATTTTAAACTTTCATCTAAAAATGGGAAATGATGAAGATATCCAGTACACAAGATCACTACATCGGCATTTTGTTCTGTTCCGTCTTTAAATATAGCTTTTTTTCCATCTAACCTATCTAAGTAATGAACTTCTTTCATGCCTTTTGGCCATTTAAAGCCCATTGGGTTATGCCTGTAACCAATTGTTACACTTTTAGCACCATATTTATTACATTGTAGGGCTACATCTTCAGCTGAATAGCTGCTTCCCAAAACAATCACATCTTTTCCTCTGAACTCTTCTGCATCTCTAAAATCATGTGAGTGCATTATTCTTCCCGGGAAAGAATTCATTCCTTCGTACTCAGGAATAAAAGGTACAGAAAAATGACCTGAAGAGACTACCACATAATCAAATGTATCATTTAAAACTTTATTATTTACTTTGTCCTGGTAGCTAATTTCAAACTTATCATTTTTAAAAACAGTATTTGTAACTCTTGTATTAAATTTAATCTTACTTTTTATATTTCCTTTACTTACTCTTCCCAGAATATAATCTTGCAAAACTTCTCTTGGAGGAAAGGAAGGAATTGGCTTTCCAAAATGTTCATCAAAAGAATAATCAGCAAATTCCAAACATTCTTTAGGTCCATTAGACCATAAGTATCTGTACATACTATTAGGCACAGGATCTCCATACTGATCTGAACCAGTTCTCCAGTTGTAGTTCCATAGACCACCCCAACTTTCTTGTTTTTCAAAGCAAACTATTTCAGGAATTTTTTCTCCTTTTTTTTCTAAATGCTCAAATGCTCTTAAAATTGAAAGTCCACATGGACCAGCGCCTATGATTGCTACTTTTGACATAGAATTTTTCCTATCATTAATAAATTTATAAATATATCTTACTAACAATTTTTAAAAAAATAAAATTATATTTTGTTATGGGTATTAATTGGAATTATCCAACCACTATGTGGATAGGAGAAAATAGAATTGAAGATTTATCCTTAGCCTGTAAAGAGTTAAATATTTCAAATCCATTATTTGTAACAGACAAGGATTTAATTAACTTAGATTTAACTAAAAATATAATATTAACATTAAAAAAAAGTTTTAAAAACCTAGCTAGCTTTTCTAATTTTACGGGAAATCCAATTGGAGAAAATGTAGAAGAAGGTGTTAAAGTTTATAATACTTCTGGCTGTGACGGTGTAATAGCTTTAGGAGGCGGAAGTGGTTTAGATGTTGGAAAAGCTATAGCATTTATGTGTAATCAATCTCGACCGTTATGGGATTTTGAAGATATTGGTGACTACTGGACAAAAGCTGATAGTTCAAAAATTTCAAAAATTATTGCAGTTCCAACCACTGCTGGGACTGGATCAGAAACTGGTAGAGCATCTGCAATCATAAATAAAGAAACAGGTGTAAAAAAAATTATTTTTCACCCAAAAATGTTACCTTCGATTGTGATTTTAGATCCTTTACTTACACTAGATTTATCTCCAAGATTAACAGCAGCAACAGGAATGGATGCACTAGCTCATAATTTAGAAGCGTTTTGTGCACCAGGATATCATCCAATGGCTGATGGTATGGCGATAGAAGGGATGAAGTTAATTAAAAATTCTTTAATTAAAGCATTCACAAATGGAAAAGACGTTAACGCTAGAATGGATTTACTTTCAGCGGCTTCAATGGGCTCGACTGCATTTCAGAAGGGACTAGGAGCAATTCACTCATTGAGCCATCCTGTAAACGGTAAATTCAATGTTCACCATGGTTTATCTAACGCAATATTTATGCCTTATGTTTTAACATTTAACAAACCATCCATCGAAAACAAAATAATATCGATTTGTGATTATCTTAATTTAAATAAAAATTTTGATAGTTTTTTAAATTGGATTTTGGAATTAAGAAAAAATTTAAATATTCCACACAAATTATCAGATGTAATGGATTGTAATAATATTGATTTAGATGAACTTTCATCAATGGCATTTGAAGATCCATCAACAGGAGGAAATCCCAAAAAATTAAGTCAAAATGATCTAAAAGAAATGTATATAAAAAGTATTTCTGGAGAATTATTTTAATGAAAAAAATATTGATAGTAGAAGGAAACTTACGAGAAGAAAATCAAAGTTTTTCTGAGGCTGGAATTCAAACACATACAGAAAGCCTTAAAGATAGTTTAGCGTTTTTCACAGATAAATTAGAAACCCACGTGGTTAATCCTTCTTCAGACGAAAATATCGATAAAAATATTGATGCACTTGAAAGCTACGATGGTCTTATTTGGGGAGGAAGTAGTTTAAACATCTACAACAATACTCCAGAAATAAAAAGACAAATTGATTTTATGAAAGAGTGTCAGAAAAAAATAAAAAAAATACTAGCAATTTGTTGGGGCATGCAAGTAGCTGTAACAGCAGCTGGTGGAGAAGTGAAAAAATGTACAAAAGGATCTCATAGAGGTATTGCTTCAAATATAGAAATTAATGAAAATGGTTTAAATCATCCACTTTATAAAAATAAAGATCAAAAATTTAATACTCCAGCATTTAATTTTGATGAAGTTGTAACTATGCCAGAAAATTCAACTTTATTAGCCTCAAACTCAATAAATAACGTTCAAGGGATAAATTTTAAAGTTGGTAACAGCAATATATGGGGACTTCAATACCATCCTGAGATTACTTATAATAAAATGATTAATTTGATTATTTTCAGAAAAAAAAGACTTTTGGAAAAAGGTGCTTTTAAAGATGAGAATGAAATCGATGATCATATTAAACATATAGAAAATGAGAATAATAAATTAGATAAAATTTCTAGAATGAGAGAATTAGAGAACTGGTTAGACTATCTAAATTTAGAATAAACCTTCTATTTCACCTTTTTTATTTAACTTAATCGAGTCTGCTGCTGGAACTCTTGGAAGACCAGGCATTGTCATTATCGCTCCACAAATAACAACTATAAATTCAGCACCCGATGATAGTCTTACTTCCCTTATTGGAAGAGCATGGCCAGATGGAGCACCTTTTAAATTAGGATCAGTTGAAAAACTATATTGAGTTTTTGCAACACAGATTGGTAAGTCACCGTATCCAGCTGTTTCAAAGTTTTTAAGCTGCTCTCTAATCTTAGTGTCAGCTATTACTTCATCAGCTCTATAAATTTCTTTTGCTATTGTCTCAATTTTTTTGAACAATGGTGTTTTACTTTCGTATAAGAATTTAAATTTTGCCTCATCTTTTTCACATAATTTAGCAACATGAGCTGCTAAATCTTTTGTTCCTTCACCACCATTTGCCCAATGAGTACAAAGACTTGCTTTAACTCCTAAATCATTACAAAAATCTATTAGTGCTTTTACTTCACTATCTGTATCTTTAATAAAATGATTAACAGCAACAGCAACTGGTAACCCAAATTTTTTAACATTTTCAATATGCCTCTCAAGGTTAACCAATCCTTTTTTAAGTGCATCTACATTTTCGTTTTTTAAATCTTCTTTTGCAACCCCACCATGCATTTTTAATGCTCTGATTGTTGCAACGATAACTACACAACTAGGTTTTAAATTTGATTTTCTGCATTTAATATCTAAAAATTTTTCAGCACCCAGATCAGCACCAAACCCTGCCTCTGTTACAACGTAATCTGCAAGTTTTAATCCAGTTTTTGTTGCAATAACTGAGTTACATCCATGTGCTATATTTGCAAAAGGACCTCCATGTATAATTGCAGGATTGTTTTCTAATGTTTGTGTTACGTTAGGTCTAATAGCTTCTTTAAGAAGAACTGTCATAGGTCCTTGAGCATTTAAATCTTTTGCATAAACTGGTTTTTTATCTCGGTTATATCCAATTGTAATATTCCCAATTCTTTTCTCTAAATCTTCTAGATCATTTGATAAACAAAAGATTGCCATTATCTCAGATGCAACAGTAATATCAAAACCATCTTCTCTTGGAAATCCGTTGGCAACACCACCTAAATTAATGTTTATTGATCTTAAAGATCTATCATTCATATCCATGACTCTTTTCCAAACAATTCTTCTAACGTCTATGTCTAATTTATTTCCCCAATAAATATGATTATCAATTAATGCAGATAACAAATTGTGAGCTGATGTGATTGCATGAAAATCACCTGTGAAATGTAAATTTATTTGTTCCATAGGAACAACTTGAGCATATCCTCCGCCAGCTGCACCACCTTTCATTCCAAAAGAGGGACCAAGACTTGGTTCTCTTAAACAAACAATAGATTTTTTTCCAATTTTATTTAATCCATCATTCAATCCAACAGAAGTAGTTGTTTTACCTTCACCAGCTGGAGTTGGAGTGATTGCAGTTACTAAAATTAATTTTCCATCTGGTTTATCTTTAAGAGTGTCTAAATATTCCAAATTTATTTTTGCGATGTGTCTTCCCATTGGGCTGAAAGCTGCACTCTCATCAGGAACATTTATCTTTGCTAAAATATCATTAATTGGTTGCATTTTAGCTTCTCTAGCTATCTGAATATCTGACTTTACATCGCTCATGAATAATCCTTTAAATTAAAAACATTTACCTGTGACTTCTTATCCTTTTTTGAGATATTTGGAAACTTCTAAAAAATATATATAAAAAAAATAAGCACTATTTATATTCTTTGTTATAAAATTATTTGATGCAGAAGTATTCAATATTTAACTTAGTTAAAAATGCTTTTTCTAATCATCAAAATTGGGATTTAGCCTGGAAAGATCCAACACCTAAGGAAGAATACGATGTTGTAATTATAGGTGGTGGTGGTCATGGATTAGCTACCGCATATTACCTTGCTAAAGAGCACAACATTACAAAAGTTGCAATAATCGAGAAAGGTTGGATTGGAGGAGGAAATGTAGGACGTAACACTACAATTATTAGATCCAATTATATGCATGATGAAAATGGATTGTTTAGTGAGTTTGGAATGGATTTATGGAGAAAGATGAGTCAGGATTTGAACTACAATGTAATGTTTTCTCCAAGAGGAATAATTAACCTTGCGCACTCTGATGCACAAATGAATGCATACGCGAGAAGAGGAAATTCGATGAGGTTAAATGGAATTGATGCAGTTCTTTTAAATAGAGAACAAGTTAAAGAAATTATTCCAATGGCTGACTTTTCTGACAATGTTAGATTTCCAATTTTTGGTGGTTTGATGCAACCAAGTGCAGGCACAGCAAGACACGATGCTGTTGCATGGGGTTATGCACGACAAGCAGACTCTATGGGTGTAGATATAATTCAAAATTGTGAAGTGATTGGTTTTGATGTTAACGCAGGTAAAATAAAAGGCATAAGAACTTCAAGGGGAAATATTAAAGCAAAAAAAGTTGGTATTTGTGTTGCCGGTAGCACAAATATATTAGCTGAAAAATTAAATATGACTTTACCAATTGAAACACATTTACTTCAAGCTTGTGTTTCTGAACCAGTTAAACCAGTTTTAGATAAAGTAGTTACATTTGGTGCTGGTCATTTTTATGTAAGTCAATCAGATAAAGGTGAGATGGTAATGGGGGGTGATCTTGACGGGTATAATAGTTATGCTCAAAGAGGAAATTTACCAACATTACAACACGTTTTAACTGAAGGAATAGCGATGATGCCCTTTTTAAGTAAATTAAAAATGTTGAGAACTTGGGGCGGTATAATGGATATGTCGATGGATGGTTCACCAATTATTGATAAAACACACATTGAAGGATTGTATTTAAATTGTGGATGGTGCTATGGAGGATTTAAAGCCACACCTGCATCAGGATGGACATTTGCACACACAATTGCACAAGATAGAGTTCACGAATTAAATGCTGGTTATAGTTTAAATAGATTTAGTACTGGCCATCTTATTGATGAAAAGGGACTTGGAACAAAAACCTGGATATCGTAAATGCTTTATATAAATTGCCCGCACTGTGGAATGAGGTCTCAAAATGAATTTTCGTATGGTGGTGATGCAAGCGTTAAAAGACCAGAACTTAATAAAGAAGTTTCTGATCAAGAATGGGATAATTTTGTTTACAATAGAAAAAGTTTAAGAGGAAAGCATTTAGAGCTATGGCAACATATTTCTGGATGTAGACAATGGATAAAGGTTGAGAGAGATACAGCAACTCATGAAATTTTCAGAACCTTTAAAGCTGATGAGGAAGTTGCTTAATGACTCAAGCTTTTAGAATTGAAAATGGCGGGTTAATAAATAGAGATAAAAAACTATCTTTTAAATTTAATGGAAAAACTTACTTTGGTTATGAAGGTGATACATTAGCTTCAGCTTTATTAGCAAATGGAGTTCATTTAGTAGGAAGAAGTTTTAAATATCACAGACCCAGAGGTTTCTTTGGAGCAGGTGTAGATGAACCTTATGCAGTTGTTCAACTTTATAGAAATGGTGAAACAGAGCCAAATATAAAAGCTACAGAACAGGAGTTGTTTGAGGGTTTAGAGGCTAAAAGTGTTAATTGTTGGCCAAGTGTTAATTTTGACATAGGTGCAATCAATAATTTTCTAAAAATTTTTTTACCAGCAGGTTTTTATTACAAAACTTTTATGTGGCCAAAAAGTTTTTGGTATCGAATTTATGAGCCTTTTATAAGAAAAGCAGCTGGTTTAGGTGTAGCTTCAACTAAACATGACAAAGAAAGGTATGAACATAAATACGAATATTGCGATTTATTAATTGCAGGTTCAGGACCTTCGGGATTAGCAGGTGCGTATGCTGCAGCAAAAAATGGAGCTAAAGTAATTTTAGCTGAAGATAAACCAAGATTTGGTGGATCTTTACTAACTAGTGATGTCAATATTGGAAATCAATCAGGAAAAGATTGGGCCGAGGGAATAATTGCAGAACTTAAAACAATGCCAAATGTTGTTGTAAAAAATAGATCTCAAATTTTTGGATACTATGATCACAACATGCTTGTGATGTCAGAAAAAGTTAGTGATCATTTACCATCAACTAAAAAATACCATCCTAATAAAAGACTATGGTACATTCGTGCAAAAGAAGTTTTGATTTCCTCTGGATCAATTGAAAGACCGATAGTTTTTGGAAATAATGATACGCCAGGAGTTATGCTTTCTTCAGCTGCTAAAGAATATTTAAAAGTATATGGTGTTTTAGTTGGAAGAAAGCCATTGGTATTTACAAATAACGATAGTGGATATGAAACAGCAATTGAATTTAAAAAACATGGAGTAGATCCAGTTGTTTTAGACTCAAGGAAAAACGCTGAGTCAGAAATAATTGATGAAGCAAAAAATTTAGGAATTAACATTAAAAATTCATATGTTGTGGTTGCAGCACAAGGATACAAAAAAGTAAAATCTGCAGATATTGCAAGTATTTCAGATGATAAAAAACAACTTGGTAAAATAGAAAATATTCAATGTGATTGTATTTGTGTTTCAGGTTTTTGGACGCCAACTATTCATTTAGCTTCACAATCAGGAAATAAAACAAAGTTTAAAGAGGAAATTGATGCATTTGTTCCAGGGCAATCAAAACAAAATGAAATCACTTTAGGCGCAGCTAATGGTGTATTTTCACTGGAGGAAACTTTAAAAACTTCATTTAAAGCAGGAAGTGAGCTATCAAAAAAAATTACTGAAAAAGATAATGAGATTGCTATTCCAAATGTTGTTGAAAAGAAATCTTCTCAACATGATAAGTTTTGGTGTGTTCCATTACCAAAAGGTAAAAATTATAAAAGATTTTTAGATTTTCAAAATGATGTAGCGGTATCTGATGTAGAAATAGCTTTAAGAGAAGGTTATCGATCAATTGAACACGTTAAAAGATATACCACTCTGGGAATGGCAACAGATCAAGGAAAAACAAGTAATTTAAATGGATTGCAATTAGTATCCGAAATTGAAAACAAAGTAGTTCCTGCAGTAGGTCATACAACTTTTAGACCTCCATATACTCCAGTTTCTATTGGAGCAATAGTAGGAAGAGAGGTTGGAAAACATTCAAAACCAACAAGAAAATCTCCAATGCATTCATGGCATGAAAAAAATAATGCAGTTTTTGTTGATGCCGGTGTTTGGTTAAGACCAAGATATTATAAAAGAGGAAATGAAAATTTATTTGAGGCCTCTAAAAGAGAAGCAAAAAATGTGAGAACAAATGTAGGAGTTTGTGACGTAACAACTTTAGGAAAAATTGATGTCAAAGGTCCCGATGCAGCAGAGTTATTAAACAGAGTTTATACAAATGCATGGTTGAAGCTACCAGTTGGTAAAGCTAGATACGGTGTAATGTTAAGAGAAGATGGAATTGTTATGGATGACGGAACAACCACAAGAATTTCAGAAAATCATTATCATATGACCACTACTACAGCTCAAGCGGCAAACGTTCTTTCTCATTTAGAATATTATTTGCAACTAGTTTGGCCTGAATTAAATGTGAATGTAGTTTCAACTACAGAACAGTGGGCTGGAGCAGCTATCGCCGGACCTAAATCTAGAGATTTATTGCAAAATTTATTTCCAAATTCTGATGTATCAAATGAAGGTTTACCATTCATGGGCTATATGGAGGGAGATTTATTTGGTGTTAAAGCAAGAATATTTAGAATTTCGTTTTCAGGTGAGCTTGCTTATGAAGTAAATGTAGAGTCTGATTATGGAAATTTTATGTGGGAAAAAATAATGGAAGTTGGTAAAGAATTTAACATTCAACCATATGGAACAGAAGCATTATCAACTCTTAGAATTGAAATGGGACATGTTGCTGGATCAGAACTTGATGGCAGAACAATTCCATACGATAACGCTTTAGAAGGTCTTGTTAGTAAAAAGAAAGACTTTATTGGAAAAAGATCATTACAACGATCTGCATTTATAGCTGAAGATAGACAAAGAGTAGTAGGGGTAGTTCCATTAGATAAAAAAACAAGTATACCTGAAGGCTCACATTTAGTTAAAGATGATAAAGCACCATTACCAAATCCAAAGTTAGGTCATATATCTGCATCATGTTGGAGTGTTGAATATGACAATCCTTTTTCTTTGGCAATTTTGAAAGATGGAAAAAACATGATTGGTGAAAAGCTTTTTGCGATGTCGCCACTTAAAAATAAAGTAATACCAGTTGAAATAGTTTCATCACATTATGTAGACCCAAAAGGTGAAAGGGTTAGATCATGACATTAATTTCAGCTTTATCAAATGTACATGAGAAAGGCCAATTTGGAGATTATGAGGGTAAAAATGGAAATGATATACTTAAAATATCTGAAATCAAAAATTTATTAATTGTTCAAATAGTTCAGTACAAAAATTCTTCAGTTTCATTTGAGAGTATTGATATTGATGGTTTAAAATTAAAAAATGAACCTTTAACAGTAGTATTTAATGAAACTACAAGGATTATGTGGAATGGACCAAAGAACTGGCTTTTAGTTTCAACAAAAAAAGATTTAATAAAAAGTTTAGTGGATAAATTTGAAGATACAGATTTTGCTGTAACAGATTTATCTCATTCTAGAGCTATTATTGAAATCGAAGGAAATGATACGATAGAAGTTTTGAAAAAAGGATGTCCTTTTAATTTTAATACATTAAATAAAAATAATTCAATTAACTCAACTTATAATGGAATAGCTTTCACTGTAGATAGGTTGGGTGAAAATCCAAATAAAGTAAGGTTATTTGTTCTAAGAA
>Ga0255761_10003147_pt1 | contig 15023 bp, 14 predicted proteins | sample 071ome_29_FD_179961 | JGI IMG/M metagenome (GOLD analysis project Ga0255761, IMG submission 179961) | Coastal salt marsh microbial communities from the Groves Creek Marsh, Skidaway Island, Georgia - 071407BT metaG (version 2) | ecosystem: Environmental > Aquatic > Marine > Intertidal zone >... | reverse complement strand
AACCCTCCCCGCTCAGCATCGGGTATTCATCGGGTCCACGGAAGACGTGATGCCGATGGAACAATCGTATTCGATATGGGCAACCCGCGACAAGCCCCCCCAATATTCCAGCAATTTTTTGGGGCAGGTCAGTGGAACCAGGCAAAACACCACACTGGAAACATCTGGCATTTTAGTGAAGAAGAGAAAAAACATCTCACTCAAGCTTCTCTCGCCTTCACCCTCGCCCTTGGTTTCATGTGGGTTGGTGGAATTGGAACCATTTCCAAACTTGGTATGACAAGTTGGGTCATTGCTCTTCTCCTAGCCATGCCAGTCGTGTTTGTCGCTGTAGGCCCTGCATTTCTTCTTCATGAAATTGGCCACAAAATCGTTGCAAAGAAAAACGGATGTTGGGCTGAATTTAGGGCAGATCCAAGCGGTTTAAAATTCGGTATTTTCCTTTCGTTCTTCCTCGGGTTCCTGTTTATGGCACCCGGAGCGGTGATGGTTGCTGGGCTTGTAACAAGACGACAGAACGGCCATATCGCCGTAGCAGGACCACTTGTGAATTTTGGATTGTTTTTGATTGGCATCCCACTCTGGGCAGTTCTTCTCGGATTAACGAATGCCTACGAAACACTTCCATCCAGTAGTTCTGCATACTTGGAAGGAGGAACCTTGGTTTGGCAAGCGATGCTTATTGATGCAGCACAATTTTGGCTGACGGCAAATCTCATTCTTGGTTTATTCAATATGCTGCCTTTTGGCCCACTTGATGGATTGAAAGTCAAGGATTGGAATGAGACTGCATATTTTGCAGTCCTGTCCTTATTTCTCATACCACTTGCATTGTGGTTTATTGGTGTGTGGAGTCCAGCACTCCTTCTCGAGGCTCTGGCACAAAAACTCTAATCAAAAGGCACCCTAAAAATGAGGTGTTCCTTTGCACACATACCTCTTCAAGCGGTTGTGCCATGTGGAGCAATTTGAAACCAGAGAACTGGGTGTATTCAGGGGCGGCTTTGAGCACAGTACTCTTCCTACCCCTGCCAAATTAATTGACCCACAGTTCAATATCAAAAGGCAACTACCATTCTATACTATCAAATTAATGAGAGAAATGGCTCGCTTCATGGTGAACGAGCCTCTCACTTGCCTTCCCTATATGAGAGCATCATCTACGCTCCACGCCTCGTTCCGACCAAGGAACCATCCCCATTTATAAACATCATTTTGCGACAATAACCCATGGACCTCCCAGCCCTCCTCGCCGAGAACATCGTTCAAGGATTCATCGTCGGCCTCATTGTCGGCTTTGTCGTCAGGGTCGCCTCAAAAACCGTGCGAAACCTGCTGATCCTTCAATTCCTGCTGCTGAAATACTTGGAATCACGCAACTTGCTCATCGTCGACTGGCACGGCCTGACCATCGGCTTGCTCGGCCAGAAGGAGTTGGTCATTGAAGAGGCTCAGAACCTGTTCGACACCGTCGTGGAAATGGGTGTCTTCAGCGGGGCCTTGGCCGGTGGGTTCCTCTTGGCCCAGCGCATCGGCAAGTGATTCAAGGCTTGCGAACGGACGTACCAGGATTCGAAAAATTCGCTCAGCCTTGGGAGCAGTCGCTCGACCAATACGAAGACCCTTCACTAATGCAACAGGCGTTCGACCATCTAATGTCAGGGGAACAGCAGAACTCAATCAGACACATCAGCCTTTGAGTGTTTGAGTTGCCACCCTGACGGCAAATCTCATTCTTGGTTTATTCAATATGCTGCCTTTTGGCCCACTTGATGGATTGAAAGTCAAGGATTGGAATGAGACAGCATATTTTACTGTCCTATCCTTATTCCTCATTCCCCTTGCATTGTGGTGGTTTATTGGTGCTTGGAGTCCAGCCCTCCTTCTCGAGGCTCTAGCACAAAAACTCTAATCAAAAGGGACCGTTCCATGATAACACACCATTACCACCATCATTCTATTCAACCAAATTTGGAGTGGTTTTAGTGAGTTGGGATGATTGATGTTAATTCTTGAGAAGAAATAATCATAGTTGCTGAGCGGAACTGATTGAAAATCAATGTTGAAAGAACAATACGTTGATAAAATTTCATGCCGACAAGTCCACATGCAAAGCCAAGTTTTCGCCCCAGGACAACAACAACCACACCAACAAACCATACATCAACAGATACAATATTCTCAACAGCAACCTATCCAGACAAGCACTCAACCTTCACCTAGATTTAATACAATGCAATCCGTTTTTTTCTCAGCGGGCTCCCACATCATAATTATCCTCTCATCAGTTATTTTCGTTGTTGTAACTGCAATGATGTCAGATGGAGAATTCGACAGATCAGTTTCATTGACACTGGGACTCATCCTCCTGATCTACTTTTTCACATCACCTATTATCACCTTTTTTTCAACCTTCCTGGTTAGTTTTCACAATGGAAAGAACGGTGCTGCAATCATTGGGTCAATTCTTGGCTTCATCCTTTCAATCATTCTTGCCGGAGTCTTCATGATACTAGCAGCAGGAGGGGAATTCAACGAGATTTTGGAAGAAACACCCACTTCAAGTGGGGGAGAAGGATCGATTGTCGATTTCTTACCTTATATCCTTCTTCAAGCGGTTGCCTCGTGTGGAGCTATTTTCTTGAACATGATCGGTCGTAAGTAAATACATCTACAACACCAATCCATATAAAGGGCGGCGTTTCATAAAAAATTCACATCTATGAAAGCACAAACATCCTGTTCGTTGTTGAACAGGGTTGAATTCAATTCACTCTGTTGAATTGCCCTTATCGTCGAGTTTGTGGAATGCTTTGGCCTTCTCATGACTCCAATGATAACACAACTTGAGAAGGTTCAGATAGTGGTCTTCACCATCTTTTTCCATTTTCTCGTGAAGAGCGTTGTTGAACATGAAAAGGTCGCCCCATACATTTGCTGCAGTTCCCTTCTTTCCTTTTGGAAGGTCGAACACCTCATCAGTTGTTGGTTCAAGCAAGTTCTTCCAAACCATTGCTGGATTAATTGCCATGGTAACTTCAACAATAATTTCGTCTTCATTGAGTCCAGTACCGGTTTGCCAAGAGTCTGGTCCCAAATCAGCGAGGAAAGGAAGACACAAGTCGAGAATAGAAAGACCGGTCATCGGGTCAGCACCAGTCATTGCCGCAAAAGCATCTCGCATTCGCCCACGGTCGGCACCACTTGAACCAGTGATGGTTCGAAGTTTGTCAATTGAAGTTGGAACAAGGAATCGAATATCAGTGTAATAGACGATGATATCTTCTGGATTCTTTGGTGCAAAAATGTGTTCGTAAGGACGGTCTCCACCTTGCTCTCCTAACATATCCATTGGGTACAATGTCTTCAACGCATTTGTAGCAATCGACTGAACAATTCTTCGAATGAGTCGCTCAGGTGCTGCAGAGACATCATTGAATGATTCCATGTATTCATCGAGATTGAGAATATCGTATCCTCGAACTGCGAGGATAGAATGCACATTTGGTCCCATGACCTTTGAATCGTTGATCGTCGCATTGCTCACCCAGCGAGCGCCCTTTGCAAAGTCACTTGCAGTGACAAGGTCAGCATATGCTTTGTATCGTCGAGTCACTCGTGCCATGAAATCTGCTTGGTCGAGTTTTGTGAACACGGTGTTCGCATAGTTTGACTTGAGGGCGTGATCTGCAACTTGGCTTGCATTTGTACAGGTGAGCAAGTTGCCTTGGTCCTTTGGATAAATCAACATTCTGCGACGCTTGTTGGCTCCACCAAGAGAACCAATTCTCGGGTCGGTAAGATACCAACCGAGGCTTGCACACACCTCAAACAGACGAGCGTACTTGTCTTCATCACTTGCGCCACGCAACCATTCATCTAGACCAGGCTCAATGCAGTGCATCTCGAGCGGAACGGTTTCTGAACCTGCACCGAACATTTGGCGGACTGTTGACGAACGCATCATACCCATCATGGTGTACAATGACGTCTTTCCAGTCGTGAGGAAGACGTCGGTAATGCCTTCTTCACCAAAGGACAACCGGCGGTCAGGTAGGTTCACTAGGAGGTTAAACGATGTAGCAGTGTCTCTGTTTCCATCAACTGCTGGCCAAATCCAAGTCCATGGTCGAGTCATGATATATCCACTAGCATCCTTACCGAAACCAGCAGGTGAATATCGAATCCATCCAAGCCTGTTATTGAATGCTACACCTCTGTGCATGAGAGATGGGTAGTAGATTTTGTCTTGAGGGTCAGAGTCAGGAACGACGCCTCGATGACCAAGTCCCCAAAGAATTGGTTCCCATTCTGCGACATCATCTTCGCCGCCACCGAGGAATGGATGGTTAGATGGAATTTCTTCTCCGACGAGAAGCGAACCACCTAAACGTTCTTCATCACCCGTTGAGCAAAAGAAGAATGTTTGTGTGGTAACGATTTGTTTTGGGGTCCACATATTTGCATTCACAACTGTTTTTTGTTTGAGGAAATCTGAAGGAGTTGAGATTCGACGTTCAAATTTGAAACGCTCTGATTCAATCCATGTTGAACCAAGATACAAATTGGTGTTGAGCAACTTAGGCTCACCATCACCGATGTATCGCTGACGAGGGTCGGATTGGGTTGTGTCGGTTCCTTGAACAGGCTCCCAGGGTCCACGATTTGGAACAAATTTCAGAAACTCTTGGTGTTCAAACGGAAGTGATTGTGCTGAGGTTACCTCTCCTTCAACAACGTCCATCAATCGCACATACGTTTCCGCTGGCGTCATTCGCTTACTTTCTTGATATTGTTTATTTGATACAGATCTATGTTCCCACATGTTATCACCTCAAAACTTTCGTCCCGTTATAGAAGGGGAATCTTCATCTTCTTTTGGCTCTTCCGCAACGCTCTCAGCAACATTCTCGACAGGATCATCTTGCGTTTCATCTGATGTTTCTTCGACATCACTTTCTGATTCTTCAGCTTCAGCGGATTGATTTTCACCACCGTCAGCGACTTCCTCCTCATTTGTGCTTTCTTCTGCACTAGCATCTTGGGTTTCCAATTCCACAACTTCTTCGATGTCTTCATCAACTTCTTCAATGACAACAACGCTTTCAGTTTCAGGTTTTAACCCGACAATCATCAGTTGGAAAACAACGCCTAGTGTGCCAAAGACAGCCCCAACGAACAACACCTTCCCGTCGTTTAATCGTTGACCGTCTGGGTCATCTGCATCTTTGACAGTACCTGTTTCAGGAGGTATGAGGTCAGAGCCCGATAGATTTGTTACAATTTCCAAACAAGCCCACGCAGCGACGAGCAACATTACAATTGAAATGATGTTCACCGTTGAACGATTCTCAATAATTTTCTCAACAAAAGGCGGAACTTGGGAATCCATTAGTTAAAAAAAAATGCATCTTAATTAAAAAAGTTCCCACGATACACCCTCTTATCATAGGGTTCTTATTCGATATATGCGTTGAGGATAGGCGATTCATCGAGATGGAAAAACGAAAAGGTTGCCCACCAAACAATCATATCGAGACTGTTCACAAGATTTGAAGTCCCACTTTGAGATTCACCGTAACTCTTGTCAGTGGTGTCCATCCATGCTTCCATTTCTTCAAGGGTATCGCAGGTTTGATGGTAACACCAATAACCGTCGACAAGCCCCCCGAATCCCATCGTTACTGTACCGAGATTTCTTTGAAAACTGTCGTGGTCTGAGCGAGCGGTTGTGTCTTCATACACGATGATCTCAGGACGGTCTTTGGCAAGCCAATCATCCACCTTCCATGTCGAAGCATCAAATCCTGTTCCTGACAGTGTTGATTGTTGTTCTTCGACACCAATCGCGTCAGCACCAATCCATAGTGCCAAACCGACCATTTCGGGCTGGTTGAACTGGTCGTGGTCGAGCGATGGCCCGATATACACTCGCATCGGCCAAACTTCCTCGTCTTTCGGGTATCCATCGGGGTCAATGGTTGGTTGAGGGTCGTTGTGTGGAGCCCCTCCACCACCTGGCCAATTGACGCCCGCCATGTCAAGGTTGACATAATTCGAAATAATGACCTCAGGATTGTCTTCTTTGACAAAGTAATCAGTCCAATAATCACTACCTCTCTTCCCGCCTTCTTCACCCGACCAAAAGCAGAACACCATCGTTCTTCTCGTTTCATACGAGGACATCGCTTCAGCAACGGTCAAAACCATACTTGTTCCGGCGGTATTGTCGTATGCCCCAACCCTTGTGCCATATGTACGGGTACCGGTGACGTGGGGGTCATCGAGAACAAGATTTGCAGGGGGGGCGATATCGAAATGTGCACCGAAAACCATCCACTCATTTGGATACAAATCACCATACCTAAACCCACAGATGTTGTATCCCTCAGCGTTTTGATTGCCAAAGAAATCAGTAAATTCATACCGCTGGATATTCACCTCAAGCCCGAATGAATTGAGTTGCCCAATCAAGTAGTCGGCAGCATCTTCGTAAGCAACATTTCCTTGTCCAGCCCAACGGTCGTAATAGCCCGCAACACCATCGATGAGGTCGAGGGATGGGCTTGGGTCGGTGATGTGGTGGAGGTAATTGTATGTGGCCCGCCCATTGACCACACCAGTTGAATGTCGCCCACCTTCCGACTCATCGTAAGCAGGAGCGACGTCACGACGAACATCGAGCATTGCAACGGTAACAGGTGCACTGTTAACAGACGTGTGATTGAATCGTTGTTCAACTTCTTCATTGACAACAAGACTTCCAGAAGATGGTTTGAGATGATCACCGGAGACATACCACGAGTGCCACGATTCATTCGCATCCCGAAGTGGCCACATCGTACGTCCATATTCACCGAGGAGCACGACAGCGGATGCAGCTCTTGGAGGAGCAAGGACTTGAAGTTGAATAGACTCACCCGCCTTCAAATCAACTACAGTCGAATTGTACACAAAACCCGTATCGAAATCTTTCATCAAGTACGGGACGAAGGCAGAAACGTCGTTCTTCGCTTGAATTGTTAGCCCCTGAAAGACACCACCAACGAGCAATTTTGGAGTGATATCAACATCTTTGAGCCGAATCATATTCTCATTATTTTCTTCTCCAAAACAACCGGAAAACCCGGCTGTAAAGAACAAGACAAATAGCAAAGCAGCCCGCATCTTCCTCTCGCCCATGCATACCCCAAGCCCTTCTCTTTCTCAAATCCTACGATGAAGTATGCGTACAAGAGTTTGATATAGGTAGCAAACCAATAGTATACTGATGATGAGGACCACTCATAACAAAAAGAAAACAAGTGCAATGGCTATCCTTTGGGCGAGATTTCACATCGAAGTTGTCGATGATGAACGATGCCCCCTCATCGAAGGATAGATGAGGATAGAAACAGCACTATATGAAAGGAACAACGTAGCAGCCGCCATGAAGAAGGTATGTTTGCTCATATCACTCCTCTTTTTTGTGCCGGCAGCCTCTGCAAACCTCATCGAAGATAACGCTACAATCATCACCGTTGATAGTACGAATCTGCGTTTTAGTCCATCGGATGTGACCATTGAAGAGGGTCAGACAGTTCGATTTTTCTGGAGTGGCCAAGCATTACCTCACAATGCGGTTGAACAAAATGGCGTCTTTGATTCAGGTGAACCTGAAAGGAATGTTGATTATTCTTTTACCTTTGAACGTGGGATGAATGGAACATATGAATTCGTCTGTGAACCTCATGCTGCACTTGGCATGGCCGGCACCATCACAGTAACACCTCTTCCCCCTGAACAGCCGCCAACCAACAACACCACGAACACAACCACAATATCATCGGAAGATACGCCATTCTTACCGACTTCACTTGTATTGATATCGGTGGTCGCTGCAGCATTTATCATTGAACGCCGTAGGTCAGAGTTCGTTGAGGATAGGGTCTTGGTCGAGGGAGAGAAACACCATCGTTGACCACCAAGCAACAACATCGAAACTCTCAACCAAATTTTGCTCACCGGTACCGTTATCTGTTTCCATGTAGGATTCCATCTGAGATAATCGATCACATTCTCTATGATAACAAGGATAACCATCTACAACACCGTTCCATCCCATCGTGATTGTGTTCAAATTCTCTTGGAATGGTTGATGGTCAGAACGAGCGGTTGGCGATTCGTAAATCGCAACGGTGTCTTCGTATTGATTCGACCACATCGCGGCCTCCCCATCAGCTGACCACGCATCCCAACCGCGAGCAATCTGAGTTTCAAGACCCAACTGTCCAGCACCAATCCATTCTGCTAGTTCATACATCGGGGCTTGGTCGATGATGTTCGGGTCGACTTCGGGACCGATATAACATGAAAGAACCCAATCACCTGGCCAATTAATACCCATCATATCGAGATTGACGTAATTTGTTACCTTGATTTCTTCTCTGTCTGCAATATCTTGAGTCCAAGATGATGAACCCCACAAGCCTTCTTCTTCACTCGACCACAAACAAAACACCATTGTTCGTCGTGTGTTGACTTTCGATAACGACTCAGCGGTCTCAAGAATCATCGAAGTTCCTGCGGTATTATCGTAGGCTCCAGTTCGCGTGCCATATCCAGGGATGTCTGGTCCAGGTGTATACGCCACTGGAGGAGCAATATCGAAATGGGCACCAAAAACAAGCCACTCATTCGGGTAAACCGAACCGGTCTTGTACCCACATACATTAACCGCCCAAGCAGTACCAGCTTGGAAACGATGCACTTCAACATCAAGACCGTACCCCTCCATCACGCCAGAAAAGAACGCCACTGCATCCTCATAAGCAGGATTTCCATTACCAATCCAACGGTCAAGATAGCCGACAGCGAAGTCATTTGGGTCTGTGGCATCGAATGTTTCATCTGTAATCATCGCAATCCAGTCGTATACTTCACGACCATCAACCCACCCTTCACTATGAGCTTGTCCTTGCTCTACAGTCAAGCTTGTATCGACAGGTCTTGAGAGGGCGACTTCGGCGTAAGCTACTTTTTTCGTAGAACTCATATTAGCAAATCCGACATATGGGTGCATACCACCTTCTTGGTTGATCGTTGGTTGAACCCAACCCATGTCTGAGGTTCCTTGACCGCCGGTGCGAACAAACCAGGTTGACCAAGATTCATTCGCATCACGGAGGGGAAATTGTTTATCTTCAATGGCCGATATCATAATTGGAGCACCTTGGAGACGAGCACTCGGAAGAATTTCTAACTCAACGACTTCATTTTTTTCGAGTGATAAAATAGTCCCATTTTGAATAAATTGTGTCGATGTATCGAGCAAGAAATGCGGGATGAAGACATTCATCGGCTCAAGAGCCTTGAATGCGACGCGATTCCACATTCCCGCCTGCCATTGTTCAGGCGAAATTTCAAGACTTGAAATGTTTGGAAAATCATCGTTGTTTTCTTCGCCAAAACAACCCGATAGCGATGCAAGCATGAACATGGAGCAAAGCAAATACGGCATCAACTTCTTACGTTGCATGTCCGAGGGAGTTGACCCCCCATGTTGAATCTAACCCATCGCTTCATCAACATCTTCAATTGTCAAAAAGCGGAAGTTAATTTCGGGAAATCGTAAGAATTAAAGACACCCTCTTAGACATCTCTTACATGGCAACCGTTCGGTTGGACCAAAAACGGCGAGCGGTTGTTCGCAATATTCCGTTATCGTTCACCAACGCACTTGCGAATTACTTCGGAACGGGGCCAAAGGATGTTGACCTCGCCCGGCAACAACATGCAACCTATGTTGAAGCTTTGAAAAACGCAGGTATTGATGTTCATGTCATCGATGCAGATGAAAATCACCCCGATTGCGTTTTCGTTGAAGATCAGGCAGTTGTTATCGACGGACACATTCTCCTTCCCGTTCCAGGCCATCCCACTAGAGTGAATGAACAACCGCCAATTTCAAAATACCTCCAAAAACAACTTCGGAAAATGAAAATCCGAACATGCAAGATGGGTGGTGAGGCAAGAATGGATGGGGGTGACATCTTACGATTAGGCAACCTCTTTTTTGTGGGTCGCTCAACGAGAACAAACGACCGTGGAATTTTTGTTCTCAACGAATTACTTGAATGGCTAGGCTATGAATTACGTATCATCAATATTCCATCAAACGCACTTCATTTGACAAGCATCTCTTCAACACCTACTGACTCCATCATCCTCGCAGCAGAAGGTTACCTCAAGCCAGAAGATTTTGGTGAATTGCCTGAAGGTGTAAAAGTGGTCATGATGCCAGCAGAAGAGGTCTATGGCTGCAACACCATCGGTTTACCCGGTAACAAAGTACTCATTGCACAAGGATACCCTTCCGTGGCCAGATATTTAGAGAACGAGGGGCTAGAAGTCACCCAACTCGATTTTAGCGAAATACGTGCAGCCGATGGCTCACTTACATGCTGCTCAATTTTCTATTGAACATCACTCATGGAAAGATTGAGCCAAAGAAGCAAAGCTTGATGCAATTCATCTGTAGTTACTCCATTCCATAAATTATTTTCAAAAACACCCGACATGAGCGAGTCTGCGAGAATATATTCTTTTGCGGAGGGAATAAATTCAATTGTTTTTGTATGGTCTTTGTATAATCCTATTTCAAAACCAATCCACGGCTCATCTCGGAGTGCAAGGGAACGAAACTTTTCTGACGAAATAAAACTCATCATGTCATCCAAAGAATAGAATGAACAAAGCATACAAAGGGTTTCTTCCAGTTGTTCATCATCTGCAGATAAGTTTGGTTTTTCAGCAAGAATTTGCTTCTTCGCCATCGTTAACAACGGTATATCAGCCATAACTTGCTCTAAGAGCCCAGCCAACATAACATTAACCTACCTTCTCATCACCGTGCTCTGGTAAAACTCATTCTTATATATCCCATTAAATTGGAAACAACATGCACAACTACAGCGACGAAGAAAAGTGCCCAGTTATGCACGGGGCAATGACGACATCCACACCAGAAAAGAGATCAAACCAAGCGTGGTGGCCAAACCAACTCAACTTGACCATCCTCCACCAACATGATGCAAAAACGAACCCGCTTGGCTTGGATTTTGATTACACTGAAGCATTCAAATCGATTGATTATGCTGCACTTAAAGCAGACCTTCACGCTCTCATGACCGACAGCCAAGACTGGTGGCCAGCAGACTACGGCCACTATGGACCATTCTTCATTCGAATGACCTGGCACGCCGCTGGAACATACCGTATTGGTGATGGTCGTGGTGGAGCTGGAACCGGCGCACAACGATTTGCTCCACTCAACAGTTGGCCAGACAACGGCAACCTCGACAAAGCACGACGATTATTGTGGCCAATTAAACAAAAGTACGGCAACAAAATCAGTTGGGCTGACCTTCTCGTCCTTACCGGAATTGTTGCCATCGAATCTATGGGCGGACCAGTGTTTGGATTTGGCGGTGGCCGACCAGATATTTGGCAACCCGAAGAGGACACCTATTGGGGAAGTGAAGATGAATGGCTCGGAGACAACCGGTATGGCGACACCCGCCAAGACCTCGAAAACCCACTAGCAGCTGTTCAAATGGGACTCATTTACGTCAACCCAGAAGGGCCAAACGGTAACCCAGACCCCCTTCTCAGCGCTCAAGATATCCGCGAAACATTTGCTCGAATGGCAATGAATGACGAAGAAACAGTAGCCCTCACCGCAGGTGGACACACCTTTGGAAAAGCCCACGGTGCAGGCGATGCTGGACTGGTTGGAGCAGAACCTGAGGGGGCATCCATCGAAGAACAAGGCTTTGGCTGGACAAACGCACACGGCTCAGGAAAGGGTCGCGACGCAATTACAAGCGGCATCGAAGGTGCATGGACGGCAAACCCAACACAATGGGACAACGGTTATTTTGACCTTCTTTTCAAGTATGAAGATTCCTGGACACTCGTCAAGAGCCCAGCAGGTGCAAACCAATGGACTCCAGCAAACCCAGATGCTGAAGATTTAGCTCCAGATGCAGAAGATGCATCAATAAAAGTTGCAACCATGATGACCACAGCTGACATGGCTATGATTCGAGATCCTGAATACCGAAAGATTTCCAAATTCTACCATGAGAACCCAGAAGCATTTGGTGACGCATTTGCTCGAGCGTGGTTCAAACTTCTCCACCGTGACATGGGACCAAAGTCTCGATACCTCGGACCAGATGTTCCTGACGAAGACCTCATTTGGCAAGACCCAGTTCCTGCAGGTTCAACATCATACGATGTCGCAGCACTCAAGAACGCTATCAAAGGCAGCGGACTCTCTGTTGCTGAACTTGTCGAAACAGCATGGGCAAGTGCCTCAACGTTCCGAGGCTCTGACAACCGTGGCGGTGCAAACGGTGCAAGAATTCGTCTTTCGCCACAAAAAGACTGGGAAGGCAACAAACCTGAGCAACTTGCAAAAGTTCTCTCAAAACTCGAACCACTTGCTGCAGCTCACGGTGCAAGCGTTGCAGATACCATCGTCCTTGCTGGTAATGTAGGAATCGAAATGGCATCTGGTGTTGAAGTTCCATTCACACCAGGTCGTGGAGATGCAAGTGCAGACCAAACCGATGCAGACTCATTTGCAGTCCTCGAACCACTCGCATGTGGATTCCGAAACTTCCTCAAGAAGAATTATGCAGTCAGCCCAGAAGAAATGATGCTCGATAAGGCTCAACTTCTCGGTCTATCAGCTCCCGAAATGACGGTTTTGGTCGGAGGAATGCGAGCACTCGGTGTGAGTTCAGACGCAAGAGGACTATGGTCCGACGGCTCAACACTCGACAACTCCTTCTTCACAACATTGCTCGACATGAATGTTGCATGGACGGCCACAGGTAGTAACTCCTACGTTGCACGAGACCGCTCAACCGGTGCAGATGTTCGAACCGCTTCAAGGTACGACCTCGTGTTCGGAAGCAACTCGCAACTCCGAGCAATTGCTGAAGTGTATGCACAAGATGACAACAAAGACAAATTTGTTAACGATTTCATCGCTGCATGGAACAAGGTTATGAACGCAGACCGCTTTGATGTTGCTTGAGAACATTAACTCTTCTTTGAGCGTTTTTCTTCGATCACAGGCGGCCAAATCGGTGCTTTTGCGCCTTCCTTACCTTCGATGTGATTGATGAAAGTCCGCCGCGTTGGGTAAGCAAAATCAATATCTTCACAGTTTGCAAATTCAGTGAGAATCTTTTCCCAAATGCGCTCTTCCGATTGCCTTTTATCCGTTAGTTCGATGAGATAACGAAGTGAAAAATGCACTCCGCTTGGGGTTACGCTGGTAAAGACCTCAGGACGAAAACTACCCAACCGAAGTTTGTATTCGCGAAATACTTTCTTCATCTGTTTTTTTGCTTTGACTTCCCCATCTTGAGATTCAATGGCGATAATGCCAAGAACAATTTCCTTGGCTTTCTGCCAATTTGATTCAAATGTGACTTCAACACCGATCTCATTCCATAGTAATCCAAAACCTTTACTTGAGTTGTACAAAGGCTCTTCCATGAATATCTTGTTTGGAATGTGTACCAATCGTCCAGTAGGCATCGAGGCTCCGTCAAGCCCATCAACCTCAGCAACGACTGTTGAAAAGAGTCGAATATCAGCAACATCACCAGCGATGGTACCTACACGTAGGCGATCGCCGACCACAAACGGTCGACGTATGACGACATAAGCCCAACCTGCAATACTCGCAATAGGTTGGTTAAGGACGACCACGAGCCCAGCAATGAAGAAACCAAAGAAGGTGACAAAATCACCCACCCCAGTGTACCAAACGCGACCGACCAGGATGAAGGATAAGAAGACAAAGACATACCAACTCAATTTTCTCCAAGTGTAAATATTGAACTCATTTTGCGTTCGACTCTCAACGCCACGTAAGACAATGGCACGGAAAAAATACAAAATTGAAACACTGACAACCGATACGATGACTTTACTTTCAGTCTCAGGTGACAGCATAAGAAAATCGGGTATCAACCCATCGTAATCTACCATAGAGGACATCTGCGATTTTTCGCGTATTTCTTCTTTCACATTTCATGTCTGAAATTCAATCGAATTTCTTCAGCAATGATTACCACGGGAGTACTTGACCTGTGTATTCAACAAATTGACCCGATTCCTCTAATGAGATGTTCTCGATTTGTTCAAGCATACCTGCAACACTGTCTTTAACATGCACAGGAGCATTTGGTCCACCCATGTCAGTTTTTACCCAGCCGGGATGAAGTAAGATTGTTCGTATTCCATCGTTTCTAAGTTCATTTCTTGCAGCAGCAGTAAACATATTCAATGCGGTTTTTGATGCACGATAAGCATATGATTTGCCGCTTTCACAATCCCCAATTGAGCCCATGAGGCTCGTCACCATTGCAACACAAGGATTGGTTGCTTGTCGTAACTGCGGCAACGCAGATTGCGTGACCATCATGGGTGAAATGGCGTTGACTTGAAGAACTTCAAGTGCTACATCCCACTCCACATCATCGAACGACGCCCATCTGCCATCAGACACTCCAGCGTTATTGACGAGCAGCTCGATGGGTTCATCAATTGATGTAAAAATATCTTGAATCTCTTGTACGTGACGAACATCTACAGTGAAAATTTTCTTTGGTTGATGTGCCTCCAATTCTTCTGATGATTGACGGCAGATGGCGTATACTTCCCAACCCGCTGTACTCAATTGATGTACAAATTCTAAACCAATTCCACGATTTGCTCCTGTTACAACTGCTGTGGGCATGTGATTGCATAGCGTCTATGGTTTAACTTTCTCGTGACACAATTTCGATAAATCTAGAATCCGTTAGAAGGCTCTTCGAATTGATAACATTACAAAATTCTCCATGAAGGCTTGCGAGTGCAGTTCGATGCAAAAGGTCAGCATCGAAGATTTCCCCATTTGAAGCGGTGCGTGAGAATGTCGCACAAGCATCACCGACCAGGCAAACATCAAACCCAAG
>Ga0255761_10003123_pt1 | contig 15083 bp, 14 predicted proteins | sample 071ome_29_FD_179961 | JGI IMG/M metagenome (GOLD analysis project Ga0255761, IMG submission 179961) | Coastal salt marsh microbial communities from the Groves Creek Marsh, Skidaway Island, Georgia - 071407BT metaG (version 2) | ecosystem: Environmental > Aquatic > Marine > Intertidal zone >... | reverse complement strand
TATAAGGCTATAGACGGCACTCCCCATGGCCGAATAAAGGACTGCCTTGCTAAGTTTCATTTGTGCAAGTAGTTTTAATAAGATTGTCAGCAGAATGAAAGAAGAGATGGCGTATCCTAAACGCTCGACCATAAGAATAAAAAATCCACCTGCCAATAAAATACAAACAGGGTTGACGAGGTTTTGAGAGAGCTCAGGAAGGTGAAAATTAGGCTCTTTAAGTATGACAAATCCTCCTTTAATTATTAAAACCAAGGAGCAAAACATTAGTAATAGTGAATAAATTTTTGGCAATCCGGTTGCACCCACCTCATCACTCAAAAAACTGTCTGGGATTAAATTCGACCCAAAAAAGAATAGACTGGCAATCGTTAAAAAAACTATCCCACCAAGGATCTCTCTCATCAAAACATTCCTAGTTGAGAGAATGTTTGCTGTGTATTAGAAATAAATTCATCAACCATGGTATTGGCATCTACTGAATTCATGTATGCAGGAACCAGTAATTGTTCTTCAAATTCAGAGACAAATTCCTCATTGGCTAGAAGTTGTTGTATGACTTGGTCCCAGATAGCATAAATAGATGGAGGGGTGTTAAGGGGTGCAGCCAGACCTCTAAACTTATGAAGCTCTACGTTATAACCAAGTTCATTAAGAGTCGGTACATTTGGTAGATTTAAATCCCTAGTGCTACTCAGTATTGCTAACGGCTTAATTTGGTTTGCATGCAATTGTGGCTCAAGTTCTTGGTACTCACCAATCCCAATATCCAGTGTGCCATTTAGGATATTTAGCAGAAGCTCTCCACCCCCATCGTGCGTTATGATGGCGGCATTACTCCCTGAGATGCTTTTCAATTGCTCAAGGGCTATTCTTTCAAGCGAGGCAGGATTTGCTGCGCCCCAGCTGTAGCGTCGATTTGTATCTTCTAAAATATCTTTGAGTTCATTTACCGGGTTGTTAATACTGGTATAGATGATCTCCTGATCATAAAAAATATTTACCATCGGATCCAAATTCGAGTAGTTGGTTGAAGAGTTCGTTAATAGCGAGGTAAGAATATAGGTAGGCGTTGTTGCATAAAATATACTGCCATCTGGATCGCCATTCGCAACCCTTGCGACAGCTCTAATACCGCTTCCGCCTCTAACGTTTTCAATGACAAAGCTTGCATCCATGATGTCATCTAATTTAGTAATTAATTCGCGCAGAAAAACATCGCTACCCCCTCCAGGACTGGAATGAGTCACAATGGTAATTACGTCATGAGGGTATTCAATTTTTTGTGACCATACAGGGTTTGTAAAAAATGCAATTATGATCAATTGAATTAAGAATTTCATTGGGATTTCTTTGATGTATGATTGCTTTAACCCATCATACTATACAAATAAAATTTAAGAAAAATATGAAAAAACAAAGCTTCACAATAGTTCTTTATACAACTATGCTTTGTTTTGCAGCTCTCTACATGCCACAACCCATACTGCCTGTTATTGCAGCATATTTTAGCTTAGATATCACGAGCGCTGCTTTGGTCACATCGGTGACTATGATTCCACTGGGTTTATTACCGGTGCTTTATGGATTGCTTTTAAATAGGATAAGAATTGAACAGCTTTTGACTGCATGTTTATTTTTTCTTGCTCTTGCTACTTTATTAATTGCATTAGCAACTAATATACAAACAGTTCTTTTGGGACGATTTATTCAGGGATTGCTGCTCCCAGGTCTTTTCACCTGCTTGATGACTCTTGCAGGAAGAACATCACCTTTTGATAGCATTAAGAGAGCGATTAACTTTTACGTTTGTTTTAGTATCTTAGGTGGATTCAGTGGGCGAATGCTATCAGGTTTATTCTCATATTTTTTTAGTTGGAATACTGCATTTTATTTATTATCTTTTCTGCTCTTAATTCAGTGGCTCTATTTTCTTTCTATAAACAAGCAATCAAGAAAATCATCTCAGCTAATTCAAGTTGCTAACTTGAGGTCAGTGATTAAGAGCAAAACGAATGCTGACAGCTTTATTTATATTTTTTTAGTTTTCTTTTTATTTGCATCGTTGCTTAATTTTATTCCCTTTAGAATTGTTGAAATTACAGGCGAACTCAATGAATTTACCATTTCATTTATATACCTTGGTTATTTAGTCGGCGCGTTTATTGCCTTTAAGTGTGAGTCAATTACCCGCTTTATGGGCAGCGAAGGGAGGGCAGTATTGTTAGCACAAATCCTTTTGCTTCTGGCCTCTATTTCAACTTTGTTAGACCTCTACTTAGCCTCCTTTATTGCTATTTTTATTCTTTGTTTTGGTTTTTTCTTGTTGCATTCAGTCTTGTCAGCATTTTTAAATTTTCAAAATGAAAATGCTGATCGTTCATTGGTAAATTCTATGTACATTAGTTCTTATTATTTAGGTGGCTCAATAGGTGCATTTCTCCCAGGCTTTATCTACAGTAACTATGACTGGAATGCCTACATTGTTTTTATTTCAATGATTTGGTTTTTGTCATTAATCTTTTACCTAAAAGTTTTTCAAAAATAATAAGTTACTCATATTTTTTAACTTCGCCTATAATTATCGATTCAGAATTGAAGTAAAGATGACTAATATTATTACAATCATGGATACCACGCTTAGAGACGGTGAGCAGACGCCCGGTATTGCCTATACGCCATCTGAAAAGCATCATATGTGTAAGTTTTTACTTGAAGAAGTAGGCTTGGATCGTGTTGAGGTAGCCTCAGCAAGGGTCTCTCCCGGCGAACAGCAGGCTGTCAAAAGAATTTGTGATTGGGCAAAAAATGAAAATATATTAGAAAAAGTAGAAGTCCTAGGGTTTTGTGATGGTAAACGAACAGTTGATTGGATGATAGAAGCTGGCTGTATTAAGCTCAACCTGTTAACGAAAGGATCAAGAAAGCACTGCGAAAGACAATTAGGTCTTAGCCCGGAGGAGCATATTGAGCAAGTCATTAAAACTGTAAATTATGCTCATACAAATAATATTCATGTGGGAGTCTATCTAGAAGATTGGTCACGTGGCATACAGGAGGATTCGGAGTACGTTTTTAATTTAGTCTCTGCATTACATTCCTTAGGAATAAAAAAAGTTTATCTAGCGGATACTCTTGGCATACTCTCACCCAATCTAACTTTTGATCTAGTTCAATTAATGGCTCAGAAGTTCAAAGATATTAGTTTTGAATTCCATGGTCATAATGATTATGGACTTGCTACAGCAAATGCACTTAAAGCTATTGAAGCAGGTGCAGAGGGTATTCATGTGAGCGTAAATGGTATGGGAGAAAGGGCAGGCAATACCTCGCTCGCTGAAATTGTTGTAAGCATGAATGATTTAACAGCTTTTAAGAATAATATTGTTGAATCAAAGTTAAGTGCGATCTCTGAGCTTGTTGAGACATTTAGTGGTAAAACCATTGCTTCCAATACGCCATTTGTAGGTGGCGATGTATTTACTCAAACTGCAGGGATTCATGCTGACGGGGATGCAAAAGGCAAGCTGTATGAGGCAAATCTTATGCCTGAAAGATTTGGTAGGGTAAGGTCTTATGCGCTTGGCAAGCTTGCAGGCAAAGCGTCTGTTGACCATAACTTAAAACTTTTAGGAATTTCCCTGTCTGACGAGAATCGATCAAAGCTTTTAGAGCGAATTGTTGAGCTTGGGGATAAAAAACAAAGTATTGCTACAGAAGACCTTCTGATGATTTTATCCGATATCCTTAAGAGACCTAAAGAGGAATCAATTAAGTTAAATGATTTTCAAGTTTCGATTCAATCTAAGGGTAAACCCAATGCGACCGTATCATTAAATATTTTTGGGGCAGATGATCAGGCCACGGCGAGGGGCGATGGTGGCTTTGATGCGCTTATGAATGCGATTAAAATACTAACTGACAAAAAAGGGATTACTCTTCCAGAACTGATTGATTTTAAAGTTAGAATTCCTCCAGGCGGTAAGACGGAGGCGCTCGTGGAAACATTAGTTAAGTGGGAAGATACAAGCATTGGAAGAACTTTTGTAACCATTGGTGTTGATACTGATCAGTTATCAGCGGCAATGATTGCAGTTGAAAAGATGTTAAATATCATTACGAGTGAGCATATAAATCATGGGTAAAAACTGGAATCAAAATAGCTGGAAAGAAAAAAAGGGTATTCAGATGCCTGTCTACGCCGATGCCAAACTATTAGAGGATACCATCAACGAATTAGCGACTATGCCTCCATTAGTCACCTCTTGGGAAATTGAAAAGCTAAGAGATAAATTTGCGCTTGCAGAAAAAGGTGAAGTATTTGTTCTTCAGGGTGGAGATTGTGCCGAGAGCTTTAGTGAATGTACATCTGATTTCATTGTAAATAAACTAAAAGTTCTGTTACAGATGTCTCTGGTTTTATCCGTGGGGCTAAAAAAACCCATTGTTCGTATAGGACGAATGGCCGGTCAATACGCGAAACCAAGGAGTGCAGATACTGAAACTCGTGATGGAGTGACATTACCAAGCTACCGTGGCGATATTATCAATGGTATAGAATTTACAGAAAAAGCAAGAGAGCCCAATCCCGTTTTAATGTTAAGAGGCTACGAGAAGGCTGCCCTTGTGATGAACTTTGTAAGAGCTTTAACCGAAGGAGGTTTTGCGGATTTACATCATCCGGAGAATTGGAATATTGATTTTGTAAAAGGCTCGCCCATGAGTCGTGAATATGAGCGAATTCTTGCAACAGCGCAAAACTCACTTCAATTTTTTGAGACAATCACACAAGAGGCAAGAAGTATGCATCGGGTGAGTTTCTTTTCATCTCACGAAGGATTGCACTTGCCCTATGAGGCGGCTCAGACTAGATTTTTGAAGCATCGTAATTACTGGTATAACTTATCAACACATTTTCCATGGATTGGATTTAGAACGACTAATCTTGATGAGGCGCACATTGAGTACTTCAGAGGTATTAGGAATCCTGTTGGTGTGAAAGTAGGAACCTCTACTGATCCAGATAAGCTCAAAGGACTTATTGAGACGCTTAATCCAGATAATCAATCCGGTAGGCTAGTTTTTATTGCACGCTTTGGTGCGGATCAAGTTGAGACAGGATTGCCAGCACTTATCCAGACAGTTAAAGATTTAGGGGCTAATGTTACTTGGATCAGTGATCCCATGCATGGCAATACCGAGACCAGCTCAAACGGCTACAAAACAAGAAGCTTTGACAAAATTTCAAAAGAGATTCAATTAAGCCTTCAAATACATCAAGACCTAGGCAGTCACTTAGGCGGTGTTCATCTTGAGCTTTCCGGCGATAACGTAACAGAATGTATTGGTGGAGCTTCCGGTATATCTGAGGCAGACCTCAGCAAAGCTTACAAAACCCAGGTAGATCCAAGATTAAATTATGAACAGTCCATTGAAATTGCTATGATGATTTCAAACAACTTTAATTTGAATCATGGGCTCAGCGACATTCAATCTTGATTGTAAAGATTGTCCTAGGTTATATAAAAATTTAGCGAATCTCTCAAAAAAATACAGTGAATACTGGAATAAGCCAGTGCCGAGCTTTGGCGATGAACAGCCCAATATTTTAATTGTTGGTCTAGCGCCAGGCTTGCATGGTGCCAATGCAACCGGAAGACCCTTTACCGGAGACTTTGCAGGCATCTTACTGTACGAGACCCTTTATAAATTCGGACTCGCAAATAAGCCTACCTCGATACAAAACAGTGATGGCTTAAGCCTTAAAGGGTGCAGAATTACCAATGCCGTGAAGTGTTTGCCACCACAAAATAAACCAAATACAGATGAGATTAAAAACTGTAATAAATACCTTTATCAAGAAATTAATCAACTGAAGAAGAAAAAAATAGTGATCATTGCGTTAGGTAAAATTGCTCATGATGCTGTTTTAAGAGCAAACCAAATTAAGCTAAGCGAGTATAAGTTTGCTCATCTTGCCATGTACCAAATTTCATCAAAAATTACACTCATCGACTCCTATCACTGCAGTCGCTATAACACGCAAACGAAACGATTAACGGCCACCATGTTTGAATCGGTATTTGAGCTTGCGATGAAGTGTGTAAGATGACCTTATTTGATGCCAAGGCGTTTTGTAGAAACCTAGAGTCAAAACCTGGTGTCTACCTGATGCTCAGTGCTTCCAAAGATATTATTTATATTGGAAAGTCTAAAAATTTAAAGAGTAGGGTTGCCTCTTATTTTTCTAATAGCCCCAAAACACGAAAAATTTCTAAATTAGTCTCGCAAATTAGTGGCATCGATATTATGAGAACCAATACCGAGCTGGAAGCGCTAATTTTAGAGCATAACTTAATTAAGCAGCACAGACCTAAATACAATGTCATTTTTAAAGACGACAAAAGTTTCCCATACATTGCGATAACCACGAAAGATCCATTCCCCGGCATCTATTTTCATCGCGGTTCTAAAAATGATAAAAATCAGTATTTTGGACCCTTTCCAAATCCATACGCTGCTCGCAATAGCCTTTCAATTATTCAGAAGACCTTTCGCATAAGAAATTGCGATCAAAGCACCTTTAATAATAGAACCCGTCCATGCATGCAATATCAAATTGATAGATGCAGCGCGCCATGTGTAGGCAAGGTTTCACCGTCAGAGTATGAAGAGGACATTCAAAAGGGTATCAAGTTCCTACAGGGGAAGGCCAGCGAAGTCATTCATGAAATATCAGAAAAAATGAATGATGCTTCAAGGCAGCAAAATTATGAACGAGCGGCAATTTTAAGAGACCAAGTCTTAGACTTAAATGAGATCCTTAAAAGGCAAATCGTATCAGTTCAGAGGGGTGATTTTGATGTAGTTGGGATCGCTGAATCTGAAATTTCAATCTGTCTGAGTGTCATGTACTTTAGAAATGGAAGGTTGCTTGGGAGTAAACAGGTAACCCTCGAGAGCCAGGCCGGTCTGCCTCGAAGCGATATTATAGAGGCTTACATTATGAAACATTATTTTGAGCTGAATTTAGGCAAGGTGAGCAATATTTATGTGAGTGAGTCGATTGCATCCAAGAATCAGATGGAAGAACTGATCAATGCAAAGACGAACAGTAAAATTAAAATTATTAGACCGCTCAGGGGTGAGCCTAAAAAATGGGTTCAGCTTGCCTGTGACAATGCAAAGCAGACTCTACTCCTGAAAAATCAAAAATCGAAAGAGCTGGAGAAGCAATTCAAGGCGCTTCGTAAGATGCTTGATATCAAGGGTGATATTAATCGCATCGAGTGTTTTGATATTAGCCATCTTAGTGGATCAGATGCGGTGGCATCGTGCGTAGTTTTTGATGAGGGCGGTGCAAATAAAAAAGAGTATCGTAAATTTAATATAGCCAACATTAAGCCCAGTGATGATTATGATGCCTTAAGACAGGCTTTTAGCAGACGATATGTACGTTTGTTAAATGAAAACAAGAGACTACCAGATTTAGTCGTAATAGATGGGGGGAAGGGACAGCTCAATGCCATCATTGATATTACAAAACAGCTGGCATTACCCTTTAAAATCATTTCAATTTCAAAGGGGAGACAAAGGAAACTTGGTCAAGAGCAAGTTCATAGTGGCGGCAAGGTTATAAGCATAGACTTTGTTCCAGAGGCTGGGAGGCTTTTACAGCAAATCAGAGATGAGGCTCATCGTTTTGCAATTACCGCACAAAGAAAAAAACGATCCTCAAACAGCATTAAAACCATTCTTGATGATATTCCAGGAATTGGACCAAAACGAAGAAAGAATTTGATTCAACATTTTGGTAACATAAATGCGTTGACTGATGCATCGGTTGAAGAGATCGAAAAGGTTAAAGAAATTAGTAAAGGGTTAGCAAAAGAAATTTATCAATATCTTCATTAGGCTATGAAAATAAATATCCCAACAATACTTACCATTTTTAGAATAGTTGTCATCCCTCTCTTTGTTCTAATGTTTTTCCTACAATACGAACTTAAGAATTACATCCTTTTTGGTTTATTTTTCTTGGCTTCATTCTCAGACTGGCTTGACGGATATCTGGCTAGGAACCTCGGTATGGTAACGAGGTTTGGTTCATTCTTAGACCCGGTAGCAGATAAACTTCTTGTTGCGACAGTGCTCATCCTTCTGGTAATCCAAGATCAAAATTTATTTTTTATACTTTCAGTGATTATTATTATTTGTCGGGAAATTATTATTTCAGGCCTACGGGAGTGGATGTCTACAATTGGCCAATCAGGTAAGGTAAAGGTCTCTGCTTTAGGCAAAATGAAAACAGCCTTTCAAATGACTGGAATTTCATTAATGCTTATTAATACGCCAGTCAATAATACTGATGTTTACCATATTGGAATGATACTGGTAGTATTCTCAGCTTTTTTAACTATCTGGTCTATGATTAACTATTTAGCAGCGGCATGGCCCTCTCTAAAAGAGCATTAATTTGATCTAATAAACTCTTTTTATATCATTGCCGATAGGTGATAATATCTTTTCTGAATTTGTTGCGGGAATAGCTCAGTTGGTAGAGCGCAACCTTGCCAAGGTTGAGGTCGCGAGTTCGAGCCTCGTTTCCCGCTCCACATCTCCTTTGTAACTATCCGAACTGATCTGGTATCCAGGTTGCGATTTCAGGAAAAATACTAATGATTATGATTGCCAAGACCATAATGAGTGCAAAAGGGAGTGCACCTCGTAATATTTCATTTAATTTTACGTTTGGAGCAATCCCATTTATCACATAGAGGTTAAGTCCTACCGGTGGCGTTATTAAGCCAATCTCCATATTAATTGTAAGAATAACTGCAAACCAGTAAGGGTCGAATCCTGCGCTTGTTATGATTGGGATTAAAACTGGTGCTGTCATCACAATAACTGCAACTGGTGGCAAGAAAAATCCAGCAACTAGAAGAAAGATATTTACAATGAATAAGAGAATCCATCTATTCATATCAAGATCAGCAATGTATTCAGCCATAGATTGCGTAACAAATAGCGCGGAGAGCATATAGCTAAAGAGTGCAGCAGCAGCAATGATCATCATGATCATGACACTTTCCTTGGTACAATCTCTCAGTATTTCCCAGAGCCTTTTAGGTTGCCAAATCTTGTAAACCGTTGCGATGAGTAGGAAACATATGACTGCGCCTACACCTGCAGCCTCAGAAGGCGTTGCTATGCCACCATAAAGTACATACAAAATCATGACGATCAGTAAAATGAATGGAAGGACTCTAGGCAAGATGACAAAGAACTCACTTAAACTGAGTTTGGGTGGAGGAGCTGAGATATTTTGACCGTAAATTTTGGTGTATATAACTGCCCAAATACAAAACATTAATGTAATTAAAATACCTGGCCCAATACCCGCTAAAAATAAACGTCCTATCGATGTTCCTGTAGCGATGCCATATACAATCATCGTGACACTCGGTGGAATTAAGATTCCCAAGGTTCCCCCTGCGGCAATGGCTCCAGTGGCAAGGCTATCCGGGTACCCGCGTTTCTGCATTTCTGGAATACCCATTTTTCCAATCGCAGCACAGGTTGCTGGAGAGGAACCGCTTAACGCAGAAAAAATCGAACAGGCACCAATATTTGATATTGCTAGGCCACCTGGTACTTTTCTAAAGACGCGCTCAAACGAGCCATAAAGGTCAGCACCTGCAGGTGAGGACGCCACAGCAGCACCCATGGCAATAAACATGGGGATCGAGATCAATGTAAAGTCATCCAGTCCAGAAAAGAAAAGCTCACCCACAAATTGAAGACCAAAAACACCCTCAAAAATAAAGATAAAGATAAGAGATATAAAAGTAAGACCAAAAGCCACAGGGACACCTAATGCAAGTACCAAAATGGTGATCAAGCTGATTATTAGTCCTAACTCAAGTGGCGTCATGTCGATAGTTCCTCAGGATCAATCACATGATCTATAAATATATTTGCAAGATATTGCAATGTCAGAATAAATAAACCAACGGGTAAGGGAAGAAGAGGGATCCATAAGGGAGGGCCCCAAACCGTGGGCGTTACCCACTGTTCATGCCAAGCCTCATAAAAATACAGCCAACCGGCCCAAGCAATTAAAGCGCAACAAAGCAAACCAATAATTGAGCTAATGATGGATGCATATTTGGCATGTGCTGGGCTAATATAATTGTAGATGATGTCAACGCTGACATGACCTCTAAGCAATAGAACATATGGACTTCCTAAAAGAGTTGCCGCGATAATGGCATATTTGATAAATTCACTTTGCCATACTGTAGACTCACCTAGACCATAACGCATCACGACCATTTGGCATACAACGACAGAAGCCAATAAGATGAGCGTCGTTGAAAAAACTCCGCAAATTCTTGAGAGTAAACTGACTGCTTTTATGTAAGATTTAATTAGACTTCTCATTCAACCTCAAGTGCTAGTCTGACAAGCTCCCTGCCTGACTCAACTTCGTCATAAAAAATTTCATAGCTGGTCTCAAAAGCAATATCTCGCCAACGATTGGCTTGCTCAGCTGTCATCTGAACGACCTCGACTCCAGCATCAGAAAAAATTCTCTCCATTTCTAGGTCAAGCAAAGAGGCTTGCTCAAAGAAGTACTCCTCAGCATTTTCAGCAGCAACCCTTAGTGCTTGTTGCTGTTCTTCGGTTAAGCGATCCCATGTAAAGCGAGAGAGCATCACGGGCTCATACATAAACCAAAGGGCATTATCACCAGGTGATGTCATACAAGTTGATTGTTCAAATATTCGATAGGACATAAAACTAGCACTGCTTGTATTGGCTGCATCGAGAACTCCTGTTTGCATGGCCGTGTAGATCTCTGAGCTTGGCATGGAAGAGATCGATGCCCCCGCCCCAACAAGCATTCTTTCAAAAGCAGGTCCCGCCGCACGGATTACCTGACCCTCAATATCTTCAGGCTCTAAAATGCAACCTGCATTTGAAGTGAACCCTCCAGCAAGCCAGGCATCAGCAAGTACTACCGCTCCCGCCTCTTCAATGACATTATGTATTCGGGTCATAAACTCGGAGTCACTGATCCTTCGGGCATGCGCGTGGTTTTTAACCAACCCAGGCATGAGCGTTGCGTTAAATTCAGGGTGACGGCCGCTTGCATAGTCAAGGGGAAGGGCAATCATATCCACACGACCACGTACCAATGCAGACCATTGGTCAGTCGCTCTAAACAAAGATTGTGCTGGATAAACACGAAGGTCAAGCCCAACATTCGCGCCATTGACTTCATCTGCAATCATTTGAATCATCACATCTCTGATGTCACCGATTCCTCCGGGCCATTGGTGAGAAGCTCGTAAAAAAGTTGTACCTTCATTTCGTGCAAAAGAAAGACCGAGAAGAATCACCAGCGCAATAAGTATTGAGGGTAAAAGTAGATTGATTCCTTTGCTTCGATGCATAAATGGATATTATAAAGAGTAAAAGTTTTAAAATATAAATATAATGAGTAAGAATTATTACATATATAAATTGACCTTACCTAAAGTGCGTAACCTAATCATACTGTTTATGTTTTGCTTTCCTATGATTCTCTTGGGTCATGGAATCTCGGGTGCAGACCAGTTATTTCTAACCAACAACCCGGGCGTGCACTTTAATGCTTACCTTTATTTAGGCGCGAAACATATGGTGACAGGATACGATCACCTCTTGTTTTTAGCTGGCGTGATCTTCTTTCTCTATAAGATTAGAGATGTGGCGATATACGTGACGCTTTTTGCATTGGGTCACAGCGCAACACTGTTATTGGGTGTCCTTGCAGATATTTATGTAAATGTTTATTTAATCGATGCAATTATTGGATTCTCTGTTGTTTATAAGGCCTTTGAGAATCTAGATGGCTTTAAATTACTTGGGTTTCATCCGAATACCAAATTAGCCGTCCTAATATTTGGACTCTTTCACGGTTTTGGCTTGTCCAGTAAATTACAAGATATTGCATTAGCAGATGACGGCCTGATAACCAACATGATTGCATTTAATCTTGGGGTAGAAGTCGGGCAGTTTATAGCGCTTGTCTTTATACTGTTATTTTTCAATTTTTGGCGATCCAAGCCAAGCTTTAACCAGCATGCACAGCTTGGAAATTACGTCTTAATGACCCTGGGCTTTTTACTGATGGCTTATCAGCTGACAGGCTACCTTTTATTGAGTTAGTTAGTGTTATAATAGCTGACCCTTTGGCTAGGTGGCAGAGTGGTTATGCAGCGGCCTGCAAAGCCGCGGACCTCGGTTCGATTCCGGGCCTAGCCTCCAAATTCATCTATATGCTCTGACCTTTTGGAAGTGCCCGCTCTTCGATAGGTCTATCATTAGGCTTTCTAAATGGCTCTGATGTATTAGATTCTTTGGGTGCTTTTCTTAAATCAGTCTCAGACAGGGGCCCTTCAAGCTCTTCACCAATAGCCTCAAGCGTTTCATCAAAAACTTCTCCAAATCCGTCCATACCCTCAAAGAAAGCCTCAAGACCTTCACCAATATCTGACAACGCCTCATCGGCACATCCAATGGCTTCTATGCCCGCTGCAGCGACATTCATCGTTTGTTCAAAACTGAGTTCAGGCGCTGATAGGTTATTAGCTTGACGATAATTGTAAGCTCCATCCGTGGACAGAAATTCCTCGTAGCTAAGAGAGGCGGTCATCGTATCGATCACGCAAACACAGGTTTCCTCCAGGCCCACATCATCGAGGCACTGATTAACTGCCGAAGCTTTGAGGGCATCATAATTATTATTTTGACAGCCCCAAAGGAATAGCATGGATAGAATGCAAATACAGGCTTTCCTATTCACCGATAATCTCTAAAAATTGTGTATGCGACCCCAGATTACCATGCGCCGGTGCATGCACTCTAGGAGTAATCCTCAGTTTTTTGATGTTCTCATTGAGGTTGATCATGCTAATTGTTGGCTTCATAGCATCATTATCTCTTGGGGGCGTGTAAAGATCGGCATTAAAGAGAATACCTTCTTGGGGGAGATAAGCCATCAACATATCTTCACTGTGATGACCATACCGCAAGCTACGATCCCCAAGCTCATAATACATGTCCTGAACGCGATATATTTCTAATATCTTCTCGCCATCGGTTATAACATATTTTGCAGTTCCACGAGACTCACCTTCAACCGTCTCAATAGGGGCCGGTCTTCGGCTAATCCAGTACATTGGGTTGTATTGTGCCATCCGATCTGGATTGAGGGTCCTTGGTGCTGGATGAAACAGGATATCAAGATAATACTCTTTGTTTGTATCATGGGTCACGATCGTCGTTCCCTGTGAAAGGTAAGTTCTCAGACCACCGGCATGATCAAAGTGATGATGCGTGTTAACGACATACTGAACTTCTTTACCCGGAACCAGCCTTCTGGCTTCGGCAAGCACAGCCAATGATCGTTCTTCATTATTAGGCGCATCAACAACCGCTAGGTAATCTCTAAACTCAACGAGAAGGCTGTTATGGGTACCTCCTGTCAAAAACCACACCCCTTCACCGATTTCATTTGAAATGACCGTAACAGGGGGTTTTTCTGCATTAACTATTTCCTGGGGAACCTCAGTAATCATTAGCTCAGGATTAATAGTTACATCGGTTAGATTGTATTCATAATAATTGTGCGAAGTATTGAGCCTTGGGTCTGCTTGGTGAGTATGAAATTGCATAGGGAACATCACACCATCAATTTCCTCATAGCGGGTATAACGCATCTCATAGTCCATATCTCCATAAAAAGGATTAGGAATCCACGTACCAACTAATTCAACTAAATCTCTGTCATCAATGGTTCCATTGATTTTGTATTTATCCATAAAGGTGAACGATAGAATAGTGACATGCCTGCCAAATTGAGACAGACCAAAATCTGAAGCACCTACGATGGGTAAACTGATGGCAGTAAGATCGGTTGCATTTTGAGCAGCCTTTAAAAATCCATGCGGCGTGATAGCGATTTCAAGTTGTCGCAGTTCATTATAAGGAATGCCATCAAGGTAATCGCGAAGTAGGGGGACAGGTCCATCCTCATTTTCATTCCAAGCGTACTCTCCATAGGTCATAGTCACAATTCGCTCTTCAGGCATAGGGGGTCGACCAAAAGATGGGTAGTCTCCCTGAGAGCGAATATAATCCTCCCTTGCCCAAAGGCTGTTGTAGTCTATTGAGCGTGTATAATCATTCACTGCATAGCCTGGCCAAGGCGTGGTCACCGAGTACTGCTGACCGATACGCGAGGAAAAACCCGCACCCGAATAAGTGACTGAATTGATAAAATCAGATCCCATGGCTTCAATAGCACGGTTCAGCGCTTCTTGTGCATCAACTTCTTGCGAATAAACCGGTGCAACAAAATAATTTATGAAAAAAATAACAAATACGAGACGCTTCATTTTCCCCCCAAGTTTTTTCTTTAGTATAAGGTATAAAAACAGAATAAAAGAAATGAATCACTTCATTCGCATACTCTTGTGGGGGTATAATTAACACGGTTGCCCGGGTGGCGGAACAGGTAGACGCAACGGACTTAAAATCCGTTTTCCTTTTGGAAGTGCTGGTTCGATTCCAGTCCCGGGCACCATCGAGGAAAATGATGCAAAAAGGAATTAATATTTTTTTTATTGTTGCGCTGTTAGCGCTCGCCTATCATGGCATTCAGCTTAATTCCTGGGTCGTCGAGCACAGGGATCAAATTGAGGCTATCCAATCACACTCCGAAATGCACAGGGAGGAGCTGGAAGCAAGATTTGAAAGTATCGAATTGCAGTTTGACTGCTTAGATTTTACCGATGAAGACAGAAGCGCTCATCTTAATGATCACATGACTTACAGCCCTGATGTTCCTTTTGAGCCCCATGTATGCGATCAAATTCAATAAATTCTATTGTTAAGAGTTTTTTTCTTTTAACCCACATGCTTTTACCAATGGAGGCTTTCTCCCAACCTTTATTTGTCTGCACCAATAATATAAATCAGCAATTGTATTTGATAAGCCTAGAGCCAACGACCATTACATTCTCAGAGATCAT
>Ga0255761_10003109_pt1 | contig 15112 bp, 12 predicted proteins | sample 071ome_29_FD_179961 | JGI IMG/M metagenome (GOLD analysis project Ga0255761, IMG submission 179961) | Coastal salt marsh microbial communities from the Groves Creek Marsh, Skidaway Island, Georgia - 071407BT metaG (version 2) | ecosystem: Environmental > Aquatic > Marine > Intertidal zone >... | reverse complement strand
TTTGAACGGGCTGGAGGCACCTACTACCCCAAGCTCCAGGTAGCGGTCCCATTTACTCCCGTCACCGGACCTCGGTTATTAGTCCGCGATGGAGAAGATCTCGACTATGCCCGAACTAATCTCATTTCAGGACTAAAAGACTATATTTCAGCAAGGGGCGTATCCTCCTTGCACATCACATTTTGCGATAAACAAGAATACAGTTTCTTGTCCGACTCGGGATTTTTAAAACGAATTGGAAAACAATTTCATTGGTATAACCAAGGATACTCTAATTTTGATGATTTTCTCGACAATTTAACCTCAAGAAAACGTAAGGCAATCAGGAAAGAACGAAAGGCTGCAAACCAGGGTCTAAAGATAGAAACACTATCCGGTATGGACCTGAAAGAAAGTCACTTGGATGCTTTTTACAATTTTTATCTCAACACCGTCGACAAAAAATGGGCTCACGCCTACCTAAACAGGGATTTTTTCTCCGTATTGAGAGAACGTTTAGCCGATAAGGTCGTACTTTTTTTTGCGACTAAAGACCAAGAGCCAATAGCCGCTGCACTTAATTTGAGAGGGAAAGAAACATTATATGGTCGCAATTGGGGCTGCAGCGTACAATGGCCAATGCTTTATTTCGAATTGTGCTTCTACAGAGCGATTGACTATGCTATCGAAGAAAATTTAGGGAGGGTAGAGGCAGGCGCCCAAGGACCACATAAAATAAGCCGAGGTTACCTTCCCTCCGAAACATTCAGCGCTCATTGGATTAAACACGACGGTTTTAAAGAGGCTGTTTCAAGATTTTTAGATCAAGAAAAAAAAGAAACTGAGGCAGAGATGCTTTTCTTAGAACAAAGTCGATCGCCATATAAACAGGGGTAATTTAAGCGGTGACAGATTCTCCTTTCTGATTTCCTTTAGTCTTTCTCCTGTTACTCTTACCTAGATGGGTGGTTTTTATATTTAACTGCAGCTTTCCATTCTTTACGCTTATTTTTACTATTCCTCCGTTCTCCAGTTTCCCGAATAAGAGCTCATCTGCCAGAGGCTTTTTAATATGCTCCTGTATTACACGAGCCATAGGTCTGGCACCAAACTGTTCGTCATAACCCTCTCTAACTAACCAATCCCTTGCCGAGTTATCAAGTTCAAAAGTCACTCCTCGATCCTCGAGCTGTGCCTCCAGCTGTATAATAAATTTATCAACCACAAGAGTAACAACATCTGGGGGCAGAGGAGAAAAACTCACGGTCGCGTCAAGCCGATTACGAAACTCTGGAGTAAACAGATTCTTAATAGCCTCTTGGTCATCGCCCTCTCGTTTTCCACGACCAATACCTATGGCCTCTTTTGCCAAATCTGAGGCTCCAGCATTAGTTGTCATAATAAGTACAACATTTCTAAAATCGACGTGCTTCCCGTTATGGTCAGTCAGTTTTCCGTGATCCATTACCTGAAGAAGAATATTGAACAAGTCTGGGTGGGCTTTTTCAATTTCGTCGAGCAAAAGCACAGCGTGAGGATGTTGGTCAATCGCATCGGTGAGCAGACCGCCTTGGTCAAACCCTACATAACCGGGAGGGGCTCCTATTAACCGGGATACAGTATGTCTCTCCATGTACTCAGACATGTCAAATCTAATCAACTCGATTCCCATGGTAAGCGCTAGTTGTTTGGCCACTTCGGTCTTTCCAACCCCAGTTGGCCCCGAAAACAAATAGCAGCCAATCGGTTTTTCAGGCTCTCTGAGACCTGCCCGGGACATCTTTATGGCTGTGGAAATCGATTCTATCGCCTTTGTCTGCCCAAATACGACCGTTTTTAAGTCGCGCTCAAGGTTAAGCAATGTTTTCTGATCTTCTCTAGACACACTTTTGGGGGGAATGCGAGCGATTTTTGCCACAACCGCTTCCACATCTTTTACCCCGACCATCTTCTTTCTTTTACTCTCAGGTAATAATCTCTGGGCCGCTCCAACCTCATCAATCACATCGATTGCTTTGTCTGGTAATTTTCGATCATTTATATATCGAGCAGCTAATTCCACGGCCGTTCTGATGGCCTCCGCGGTGTAGCGAACCCTATGGTGTTTCTCATAGTACGGTTTAAGTCCGCGCAGAATCTTTACCGCATCATCTATCGACGGCTCATCAACGTCAATCTTTTGGAAACGACGAACTAAAGCCCTGTCTTTCTCGAAATAAGATCTATATTCCTTGTAAGTTGTGGACCCGATACATTTGAGTGATCCGTTTTGCAAAGCAGGCTTCAATAAATTTGAGGCATCCATAGAACCGCCACTTGTTGCTCCTGCCCCGATAACTGTATGGATCTCATCAATGAATAAGATTGCATTCTCACAGCTGTCGATCTCATTAACCACGGCTTTTAATCGTTCTTCGAAATCTCCGCGATAACGAGTACCAGCCAACAGAGCTCCCATATCCAAAGAATAAATAATTGCATCCTCTAAAACGTCAGGGACTTCACCTTTTACAATTCTAAAAGCCAAACCCTCTGCCAAGGCAGTCTTACCCACTCCAGCATCACCAACGTATAAAGGGTTATTTTTCGTTCTCCGACACAGGACCTGGATAGTCCGCTCTATCTCATGAGACCTACCAATCAGGGGGTCGATTTTTCCATCTCTTGCTTTTTGGTTTAGGTCAATGCAATAGGCTTTAAGAGCCTCAAGCTTATCGTTTGTGTCTTCAACTTGCTGTTCCCCTTGTTCGTCTGTTCCCTTAGCCACCCTCTCTTCAGATCCAGCCGGCACTTTGGCAATCCCGTGAGATATATAATTCACCGCGTCAAACCGAGACATATCCTGCTCTTGTAAAAAGAACACCGCGTGCGACTCCCTTTCGGAGAACATGGCCACCAGAACATTAGCGCCAGTCACTTCTTGCCTTCCTGATGTTTGAACATGGATTGCTGCTCTTTGGATTACTCTCTGAAAACTAGAAGTTGGCTTTGGGTCCTCGTGCCTATTAATCATCATGTTGTTAAGCTCATTATCCAAGTAATCGGATAATTGTTCTTTGAGCTTGCCGATCCCTACCCCACAAGCCTTCAATACTGCTATACAATCTGAGTCATCCGTAAGGGATAAAAGAAGGTGCTCTAGCGTTGCAAATTCGTGACTACGCTCTTTAGCCAGGGCAAGAGCCTGATGGAGGCTTCTTTCCAAATTACGAGAAAGCATAACTCATTCCTTTTCTAACGTGCATTGGAGAGGGTGCTGGTGCTCTTTTGCCAAATCCATAACCTGACCAACCTTTGTTTCCGCTACCTCAAAGGTGTAGACACCGCATATCCCAACGCCTTTTTGATGGACATGCAGCATAATTTTTATAGCCTCTTCGTTAGCTTTCGAAAATACTCTTTCAAGAACCATCACAACAAATTCCATTGGCGTATAGTCGTCGTTGAGCATTACAACCCTATACATCGAAGGTTTTTTGGTTCTGGGCTTTGACTCAAGGACCATACCGGTCCCCGAACCATTGCCTTGATTACCGTCACGATCTTCACCGCTCATAGTCAGATTAACAAACAGAGTTCTTTCCTTTCAGTCACCGAGGGAAATCCAACATTTCAATGATATTGAAACCAAACATGAGGTCAATCAGCAAGCCTTGATGACGGACTAAAAAATAGGACCGTTTAATTAGCAATTTCTATAATCTAGGCACCTCCCCTGAAAAAAACCAGCGTGTGTTGAAGATTCTTTGGTACTCCAATAATTTAGTGTTTTGTTGCTGATCCCCTTATGCTCTGAGCCTTAACGGTCAGGATGAAAGTGCGAATATCCTCTTTATTTTTATTAGTTTTTTTGCTCACCGCATTTGGGGTTGATGCTCGGCAATATGCGTTAGTCATTGTCGACGAGACTAATGGCGCGATCCTTCATGCAGAAAACCCGGATATGAGGACATATCCTGCCTCATTAGCAAAAATCATGACCCTGTATTTAGTTTTTGAAAAATTGAGTAGTGGCGAACTTGAACTAAACCAAAGGTTAATGGTTTCCGCGAGAGCAGCTAGGCGTCCTCCGTCAAAACTAGGACTTAAAAGAGGCCAAAAAATTAGAGTCAAAGATGCGATTAATGCTCTTATCACAAAATCTGCTAATGATGTCGCTACAGTTGTCGCGGAAGCAATCAGCGGGACTGAAACACGATTTGCCAGTTTGATGACCAAACGAGCTCGAGAGTTGGGCATGAACGCCACAACATTCAAAAACGCATCTGGCTTACCTCATCGAAAACAGGTGACGACAGCAAGAGATATGGCACGGCTTTCGATTTCGATTTGGCGCGATTTCCCGCAATATTTTTCTCTATTCTCCCAGAAAACATTCAAATTTGGCAGAAGAAAGTTTCGAAACCACAATAACCTTCTCCGGCGTTACAAAGGAACAAATGGAATCAAAACCGGGTTTATAAATAGCTCGGGTTATAATCTTGCGGTTTCCATACAACGCAATGGCCGCAGGCTGGTTGGTGTCATATTCGGAGGTAAAACGACAGCCAGACGAGACAACAAAATGATAAGGCTTTTACGTCGGACAATGAAAATGATGTCCAGACACGACCAGATGGTCAAAAACAATGCGCTGGCTTTATCCCACCCTGAACACAAGCCTAATCAAAAGGTTAGATTTCGAACCCTCGTGAGTAAGAATTCAAATTCATCGGAAAAATCTTGGGGCATACAAATAGGCGCCTACAGGACATTCTCGCAGGCCTCGAGTGCGGGGACCAAGGCTGTTCAAGTTTTAATATCACTTGCTAAAACCCCACTGCTCGTAGAAAAAGTCTTAAGGGAAAATACAACGCTCTACCGGACAAGATTTCTAGGTATGAGCAAAGACAAAGCTTTTGAGACCTGTCAGATCCTAATCAAAAAGCGGACTAGTTGTGAACTGGTCAAGGACCAGCCTTAAAAAGATGACTGAAGGAAAGATTTATTGTTCGGAGATCTTAACCCCGTTTTCGGACAACTGATCCCTTAGTGTATCTTGCAACCTTTGTAATCCACTCGCAGTGTAGGACTCGCACCTGGCTACCAAAACAGGCTCGGTATTGGAGGCGCGCAACAACCACCAACCATCATCGGTTTGGACTCTTATCCCGTCCACATCAATAATTTTAGCATTACTATCTCTGAGAGACGACAAGACCCTAGAGACGACGTCGAACTTTCGGAGATCTTCACAGGCAATCCTTATCTCGGGGGTATTGTATACCCTCGGCAGCTCTGCACGGAATTCTGAGAGCGGCTTATTCTGTTTCCCTAAAAAACTTAATAATCTTACTGCCGCATAAAGGCCATCATCGAAACCAAACCACTTATCAGCAAAGAAAATATGACCGCTCATTTCACCAGCGAGTGGAGCTCCAGTCTCTATCATCCTAGACTTGATAAGTGAATGACCAGTTCGCCACATCTCTGGCTTTCCGCCCATCTTCAAAATTTCATCAAACAGGACCTGGCTCGCTTTTACATCTGCAATGATCGTCGAATTAGGTTTAGAATCAAGCACGTCAGCAGCAAATAGGACCATCAGTTGATCACCCCAAAGGATCTCCCCTTGGTCGTCTACAACCCCTATTCGATCACCATCCCCATCAAAAGCAATTCCTAGATCGCAGCGGCGTTCAGCCACCTCCATTTGCAACTGCTTAAGACACTCCGGCACAGTGGGATCTGGATGGTGGTTAGGAAAGTCACCATTCACCTCTGAGTTTAAGGGGTGGTGAGTTCCTGGCAAACTCTCGATCAGCTTTTCCATTGCAGGTCCGGCAGCACCATTCCCTGAGTCCCAAGCCACTTTAAGTCCCCTCGGGCTTGTGTAATCTCTGAGAATTCTAGCGACATAATTTTGAATGATCTCGTAATTGTGACTGTAACCCGACCCAGAAACCCATTCCTTTTTTGCCGCGACAGCCCCTAATCTCAGAATGTCTTGACCGAAAAATGGTCTATCGGACAGGACCATTTTAAAGCCGTTAAAGTTTGGCGGATTGTGAGATCCCGAAACCATGATTCCAGCATCGGCGGCCAAGTCATGGACCGCAAAGTATAGCATTGGCGTTCCACCTAAACCGATCCTGATAACCTCCAGACCACAATCGCTTAACCCATCAACCACCATTTTTTCAAAACCTGGACTGCTGTGACGTCCGTCATATCCGACTGCCACCGTTCGTCCACTATTTTGCGAAACAATAGACCCGAAAGACCGACCGATGGCATACGCATCATCCGCAGAGAGCGTTTCCCCAACAATTCCGCGGATATCATACTCTCTTAGAATGGATTGGTGGAGTATGTGTCCTGCCATCACGACCCCGGCTGAAGGATTGGCGCTCTTCCAATACTGAAATACACAAAACCCGCACCCTTCATCTCTATCGGGTCATATATATTTCTGAGGTCGACAAGAACAGGATGACTTAGCAACGAACGCACGCGATCTAGGTCTAAGCTTCTAAATTCATTCCATTCCGTAAGGATAACCAGAGCATCTGCATCATCCATCGCTTCGTAGGCGCCAGAGCAAAATTCAACGTTTTGAAATAAATTCGCCGCTTCTTTAATACCCTGAGGATCATAAGCGCGAATATTTGCCACGCCTTTAGCTTGAAGCTCTGGTATAATGACAAGGCTAGGACTATCGCGCATATCATCGGTATTTGGTTTGAATGTCAGCCCAAGGACAGCAATTGTTTTTCCCGAAACCGAACCTCCGCAAGCCTCAATTATCTTATGGGCCATATTCTTTTTACGTTTTTCATTAATGTCTGCGACGGTCTCAACAATTCTGATCGGACTATTTGCTGCCTCGGCTGTTTTGACGAGAGCCAACGTATCCTTTGGAAAACAGGATCCCCCATAACCTGGCCCCGCATGCAAAAATTTGCCTCCAATGCGACCGTCTAGTCCTATACCCTTGGAAACATCCTGTATATTAGCACCTATTCGTTCACATAAATCGGCGAATTCGTTTATGAAGGTAATTTTTGTCGCTAAAAAAGTGTTGGCGGCGTATTTTATTAACTCTGCCGTCTCCAGGTCTGTCTCCAAAATGGGCGTGTCCAATAAAAAAAGGGGTCTATAGAGCTCTCGAAGCAATATCAAAGCACGCTCGGTCTCTGCACCGATCACCACCCTATCAGGGTGCATGAAATCATTTATGGCTGCACCTTCACGTAAGAATTCCGGGTTAGAAACCACATCAAATGTGTGCTCCCCGGCAATCTCAGAGACAATGCGTTTAATTTGCCGTCCTGTTCCGACCGGGACTGTGGATTTAGTCACGACCACGGTGTACCCGTCCATGGCTTCAGCAATTTCTGCCGCCGCTGAATAAACAAATGTTAGGTCTGCATGTCCATCCCCCCTTCGACTGGGTGTGCCCACCGCTATAAACACAATATCCGCTTCTGCCACGGCTGATTTTAGATCAACAGAGAAACGGAGCCTGCCCGAAACGGTATTAGAATGGATTAGCTTATCGAGACCAGGTTCATATATCGGGCAAATCCCAGCGAGTAATCCTCTGATTTTTTCTGCGTCCTTGTCAACGCAAGTAACATGGACACCAAATTCGGAAAAACAAGCTCCCGATACAAGGCCGACATATCCAGCACCGATTATCGCTATTTTCATCTAATCAATGCTCTCTTTGCAGTTCCATTAGGCGTTCTTCTCCGAAGAATACTTCCTAATCAGTTCCCTCATTTGTTCACCAATATCAGGTCGATCCATAGAAAACGCAATATTTGCTTCTTGAAACCCTACCTTATCTCCGCAATCGAAGCGTTGCCCCTCAAACTGCAAACCATGAAATGGGAACCTACCGACCATACTGGACAGCGAGTCTGTTAGCTGGATTTCTCCCCCGGCGCCAACAGTTTGCCTATCAAGGAATTCGAATACCTCCGGCTGAAGAACATATCTTCCAATCACTGCAATATTTGATGGGGCTGTCGCCGGAGACGGCTTTTCAATTATTCCCTTAACATCGACTAAGTTATGATCCCAAATCCCGGGCTCAATAATGCCATACCTATTTGTATGTCCAGGCGAAATTGCTTCGACCGCAATAATATTTCCACCAACTTTCTGATAATGATGTAAAATTTGAGCTAAGCATGGAACCTGAGATTTTACGAGATCATCAGCAAGAAGAACTGCAAAGGGTTCATTACCTACCAGGTTTCGCGCACACCAAACGGCGTGCCCTAATCCCAAAGCTTGTTGTTGTCTGGTGAAAGCGACCTGCCCTGGTTTGAAAGCAGAACCGGAAATAAGCGCTTCTCGGTTTTTGCCCTTATCCAGCATCTGAGTCTCAAGCTCTAACGAAAGATCAAAATGATCCTCAATTGCTGCTTTCCCACGACCAGTGACAAAAATAAACTCTTCAATACCGGCAGCTTTTGCCTCGTCTACCGCATACTCAATTAAGGGCTTATCCACTACGGGGAGCATCTCTTTTGGCATTGCTTTGGTTGCAGGAAGGAAACGGGTCCCTAACCCTCCAACTGGAAAGACTGCCTTACGTACTGGTTTAACCATGAGTTACCAAAAAATTATCAAAAGGGAAGTTGACTAATTGCTCTCTGAGACACTTCAAATTCCTTGCTATAGTCAGTTTTGACATAAGAAAGGTGAACAGAGCAAGTTATCTAATCAAGACCTTAGCAAAAGTTCTTTAGCTTCATTAAGCTTTGACGCAAAGTAATTTGAACCCCCTTGATCGGGGTGGTGCAGCTTCATCTTTTCTCTATGGGCTTGCTTTACCTGAGAAGCCGTCGCCCCCTCTTTCAGCCCCAAAATTTCTAGAGCATCTTCTCTGCTCATAAGGTTGGATGAGGCTTTGGTTGGACCATTTCTCCTTTCATTTTCAGATCGCCAGTCCGATCCGTGCACACGATCCAGATAAGCCTCAATCAGAGCCTCGGACTCCGGGTCCTGAAGGCGACATTCTTTCAGAAGCTCACAGAGTTGGTCCTCCGTCAATTCTCCTAGGCGGCTCCCTTCAAACCCCCCCTTAAGAACCAAACCATCTAACTTTCCAGTATCATGATCTAGGCTCATTTTGAGATATTTCGTTTTTACGTCTGTGTTAGCCCCAACAGTTGGCCCTTGAAGATTCCTAAAATATTGACGTAGCTGTCGCCAACGAAAAATAATAGGCAGAATAAATGACGCCGCGGCTGCAGCGTAACCTATACCTCCTCTTATTGCGATCAAACCCAGGAGCCCGATAAAAGCAAAGCCAAATACGTACAATAAAAGTTTGACTGCCTTACGAGGGTCAAGCCTTATAAGACCTCTAAAAAAAATGCATCCTCCAACAATTAAAGCGAGACCAAAAATCAGCCAAGACATTTTATTTTACCTGAGACGTTAACCGAGCAACCGCGGGATTGTTCTGCCGACCATAATTTTCCAACGCCTTTCGCCCACCGGTCGCAAAAACTGCCACGGCCGCCAAGAGCGACTTTAATTCTTCTGCAGAGTTAAGATTAAAGTGACAATGAGCACCTCCGGTCAATCGAGCAAATTGCCTAAAACCTAAAGTTGCGGCTTGATCATTTCCCTCTTGAAAGACAAAAATTGGAACGCCCCGCACACCCAGTTTCCCTGCCAACTCACATAGTTCATCGATATCTTCTTCAATACAATCACCCACAAAAATAAGCGCATTCACGCGTTTTTTTTCATTTTGTCGAATCGTATGATTTAAAATCTTGCGGATTTGTGTTCGTCCCCCAAGACACGTGACTGCAGTCATTTTTTGGACAAGGGCAGCTGAAGAATTTACCCAAGGGCTTGTTTTGCATTCACCAAAACCCCGGTAAAACGCTAGCTGAACACTCAGGCCCCCTAGGGCTTCAGTCGCGAAAAACATTTCGCTCTGAATATGGCACGCCTGATCCCAAGTAGCTTCTCTGCTCGCAGTCGCGTCCATTGAAAAAATGAGCCTGCCCTGCCCCTCACCTCCGTACACCGACGGCGTTGCAGCCAGCTGTTTAAGAAAGCCTTCGACGTCGCCGTTCGATTCTGACGCGGGCAGATGCGTTTTATCCACACTCATGGTTAAACAAGAAGATAGGTCGTTATGGAGTGATCTTCCACAGAAATTTATTGTCGTTTTTAAAAATCTAAAATTTTAAAAATAAACTCTAAGGTCCCAATATTTTTTAAGGGTGCAATCAACCTTGTGGACGAACCCTTTCTCCGAGAGAGGCACTTTTTATAATCGCTTCCAAGACCGCAGACCCATGGACCATCTCGGCTGGGGTTATAGGATAGGGCTCGTGGCCAAGCGCCGCCGACGCAAAAGCTTCCAACTCACCAGTTATCGAGGGCATGTGGGGATACGGGCTATCTGTGAAAACCTGAGTTTCTATTTCCCCCCCCCGACATATTGCAAGAGACCGATTATCGGTAGCCTCAGCCCAACCTTTACTCCCCACCACGCGGATCTGCCAAATCCTTGGAGAGGAGGCAAGGGAGACAAGCGTGCCTGTCATACCCTGCTCAAATCGAACTACGGATGCTGTCGCATCATCAATATCGAACGGAATAGCCCGCCGAGTACTATAGCAATCAACCTCTTCTATTCGACCTCCCATATGGATCATACAGTCCAAAGCGTGTATTCCCAATGAAGTCATTCCTCCCCCAGGGCTCTCCTCACGGGAATCCCTCCAGGTCGTAGCAGTCCCGCTCAGATCTGAGGACTGATTTCCATCAATATGCAACAAGGTCCCGAGTTCTCCACTTTCTACAAGTGCCTTCAGTGCCATAATATTTTCCATGAAACGGCGATTATGTCCCAAGGCTACAACGACGCCCGCTTTCATGCAGGCATCTACCGCCGCTTGAGCTGATTTTGCATCCAGCGTAAACGGCTTTTCAGAAAACACATGTTTTCTGAAACTGGCAGCCTTCATAATTTGGTCAGCATGTTGACTATGAGGGGTAGCCAATACAACGGCGTCAATATTGGTATCTCCAATAACTTCTTCGTAGGTATCCCTAAGGTCGATATTATTTTTTTTACAGTAGTCCACGGCGTTTGATTTGGTTCTGGTAACACCAGCCACAAAATTAATATTGCTACTCGACCCTTGAACAGAATCGACCAGATTTTGACCCCAGCGGCCCAGTCCAACTATTGCTGCATTGATCATCGATAAATCTCCCCGAAAAAATTTCTACAAATTTAGTGGACTCTGGGGTGGCAGCAAAGCCTTCGAAGCGTCAAAGTAACTAAAAATTTGGGAAGTCGTACTGATGAACTCAAAACTGAACCACCTAGCAATTGTTTCGGATAATTACACCCGTCTAGCAATGTTTTATCGCGCCCTTTTTGGAATGAGGGTCTCCGGAGACACAAAACGAGAAACGCTCGCAATGTCAGTGGGCGATGGTTACGTTGGAATGACTCTTATTCCCCGACCACCAGGGCGCTATGCAGGACTAGATCATTTTGGCATTGAAGTTGATGATCTAGAGAGGATAAAAACCGCAATTGGTAAAAAATTCCCGGATATCGAGATTGTAAAACGACCGGGAAATCGGCCCTTCGCAAGCTATTCAGCGCATGACCCTGCGGGCAATTATTTTGACCTCTCTCAAAAAGGTCATGAAAATCGCGCAGAAATATATGAACATAAAAACTGGTCTCAGAATCGATTTATCAACCACTTTGCGATCCGTGCTCGAGACCACAAACTTCTTGCAGCTTTTTACTCAGAAATTTTCGGATTTGCCGTGACCAACGCAGATGGAAAAGACGCGGGCATATATCTTTCTGATGGTAGAGTGACATTGTGCTTGCTCCCGTGGAAGATTTCACTCTTTAATGGGGGTGGGGTCGAACAACCGGGAATGGACCATATCGGTTTTTGTGTAGAGAGCATCGATCAATTAATCGAAGAGATTGCTGTAATAGCCCAGACAAACCCTCAAATTGCGGCCCGATCTATAAATTATAATGATGAAGCAAAAATGAGACGAGAACTCCTTAAAACTTGTCCGCACGGATCTTTTCAGCTAGCCGATCCGGACGGGACCCTGATAGATGTAATTCAGCGCTGAACAGACATCACTGTTCTAAGGTCGACTCTGCAAACACTTCTTCTAGACCCACCAACCTATCTGTGAGCCCTTGTTCAAATGAATATTCCGCTGCGGTCTCCAGGGTCAATCTGTTGGCCTTGATCCCGTATTCAACTAACGGCTTCCTAAGTCCATCCATTGCCTCTGCGTTGATAAAACCAGCCTTAAAATAATAATCGACATGTTGCATTCGCCTCGTATTTGCCAAGTCATTGGCTGCCTCAAATAACTTTAGCAGGTTAAGCGGAAGCCACGGATGCTGCTCGACCAAAGATCTTTTAATCACCATCGTATGATTAATCGGATAAATCCCTGTTTTTTGAAAATAACGGACCCCTTCAGCGTGCGGATCTGGGAAAATAGATTTCATATCATCTCTTGCCAGCAAATTGACTTTGCTTCGATCAATTAAATTATCTTTTCCCCAAATATAGTAAACAGCCGCATCCAGCTCTCCATCGACCATCATCGATCCTATACTTTTTTCGAGAGGAATTTGGTTGATAATGACGTCAGATGGCGGCCGAAAGTCAGTTGCCCCAGCATGGCTATGATCCGGCACTCTTTCCATCCAAAATTCCATATCTTTGGGAGAAACACCAAATTCGTGCTGAAGAGCCCCCCTGGTCCAGAGCGCCGCGGTTTGCTGATACTCAGGAACTCCCACTAATTTTCCTTTTAAATCAACTGGGGACTGAATACCTCGATCAGTGCGCGCGATCATTTCGGTATGAAAAAATCTTCGGGTCATAAAAATTGGCAATCCGACCCATCTGTCATCACCTCGCGCAATCGTTTTTATAAGAGAAGAAAATGACATTTCAGAAATATCAAAATCGCCAAATCTAAGTTGGCGCCAGAAAAGTTCGGATGGAAAAATAATACTCGGCAACAGCTCAAGGCCATCGACCACCACAGAGCCGTCCAGTATCGGCCAGGTCCTCGGGTTTGAGGGCAGACCAGCCGAGAGCTGTATCTTTCGAAGTTTCATTTTACCCCTCATTAACTGAGTTAAATGACTCAAATTGGTGTTCGCTATTGGCCTCGAAAAATTCGCTTCTTACATATATTCCAGAAGGTGCGTTCAAAGTGATCTCCCCAACGATTTATAAAAAAACTATACATTTACCTCTGTTGATAAGCCACTGGTTGACGACCAATGCATCCAACAACATGATCCATATCTGAGCAGGTAAACAGGGAGCAACCCGAATGGCGGCAAAACGGCCAGCATACAAAGCCGAGCAAACCAAGTCCAAAAAAGAGATAAAAAACAAAACATCCAAGTATGAATTTATCAAGGTTTTGAAACGGAATAAAATTTGTCAAATCCAGCTCGACCGCCCTGAGTTTCTCAATGCCATGAACATAGAAATGGCCCAGGAAATTACAGATACACTGATTGATGTTGAAATGGACCGCAAAATACTTGCTGTTGTGCTTTGCGGAAACGAGAAAGCTTTTTGCGCAGGTGCTGATCTTTCTCGAATGAAATCGAAAAAGAATGAACTTTTCGACGTTTATCGGTCCCGTTTCAATCATATGCCCAATAGAATTCTCTATCAGGTCCTTTGTTATTACACCAAACCGGTTATTTCAGCGGTTGAAGGCTACTGCCTTGGCGGAGGATTTGAAATCGCAATGTGGGGTGACTTCATCGTTGCTGGAGAAGAAGCTCAATTTGGTTTGCCGGAAGTCAGGCACAGTCTGATACCTGGTGGTGGTGGCACACAAAACCTGCCACGACTTATTGGACCCGGTTTAGCAAAAGAATTGATCTGGACCGGACGCCGTATCACTGCGCAAGAAGCTAAGGAATATCGTATCGTAAATCATGTAGTACCCAAGGGTACTGCCCTCAAGAAAGCCCGAGAAATTGTCGGGGAGATGGAACAAAATGGCCCACTCGGCATTATGATGAGCAAGCAAGCTATAAATCGCGGGTTAGACCAGAGCCGTTTCAACGGATTTTTAGCCGAGGGCGACTTGGCGCATATGTTAAATTTTTCTGAGGATCGGCCCGAGGGTCTCAAAGCCTTTGCAGAACGAAGAAAACCAAAATTTAAAGGACAATAGAATGGCAAAGCGCGATGGTTTGAGAGGTTTCATCGGAGGAATGAACAAATCTGGGGAGATCCAAACCCGTGATCTTTCCAAACGAAAAAATCGTGGCGCTCCAAAATCTTCTTTAACCCGGAACACTCGAGATCAATCCATAAGGGGTTATTTGTCGAAGTTGGAGCGGGCAGGAGAAATTGTTTGCATAGAAAAAGAGGTAGATCCTCAGGAAAATATGGGGGCCATACAATGGCGAGCGTATGATGAACTCGGGAAAGCTACACGGTTTAAAAAGATAAAGGGCTTTCCCTCTTGGCAAGCCTGCAGCCAAATTTTTACAGACCGAAACAAATGGGCTTTAGGATTAAACCTTACCCCTGAAGAAATCCTCCAAGCCATGAGCAAAAAACTGAAAAATCCTATAGAACCTGAACTTACCTCCGGTCCTGGTTCACCTTGTAAGGAGGTTATTAAGACGGGCGATGAGGCATCACTTCTGGATATTCCTGCCGTCATACAATCAGAGCGAGACGGTGGGGCGTTTATCTCTGCAGGAATGGCGATTTTAAAAGATCCTGACACCGGCCTGCGAAACGTCTCAATTCATCGCATGCAGGTGTTTGACGCCAAACACTCCGGATTCATATTGTTACCGCGGCAAGCAAGACGCATTCATGAAAAATATCTTAAACGAGGAGAAAATACGCCGGTTGCAGTGGTCGTTGGCGCTCATCCCGCAATATTCTTTGGTTCCGCTTACACAACAAGTTTCGGCGTAGATGAGTTATCCGTCGCAGGGGGTATTCTTGGGGAACCAGTGAGAATGGTAAGGGCGGAAACAGTCGATGTGGAAGTTCCTGCAGATGCTGAGCTAATACTAGAGGGAGAAATTCTGATTGGCGAGCAGAGGTATGAA
>Ga0255761_10003097_pt1 | contig 15147 bp, 10 predicted proteins | sample 071ome_29_FD_179961 | JGI IMG/M metagenome (GOLD analysis project Ga0255761, IMG submission 179961) | Coastal salt marsh microbial communities from the Groves Creek Marsh, Skidaway Island, Georgia - 071407BT metaG (version 2) | ecosystem: Environmental > Aquatic > Marine > Intertidal zone >... | reverse complement strand
GAAGCCTTGGAAGCTAGAGTAACAGCATTAGAGTCATAAATATGTGTAGCAGACTAGGATACACATATGGCATTGAACTTTCCAAATAATCCCGCAGATGGTGATATCTATCAAGCCTTGGGCAGAGGCTGGAAGTACAACGGCACGGCTGGTATTTGGGAAGCATTGATTAGAGTCAATACCGCATTTGACAGTGATGACATTACTGAAGGTGCAGTTAACCTTTATCAAAATCCAGAAAATATTCAAGACGAAGTAAACAACTTGTTGGTAGCAGGCACAAACATCACACTTACATATGATGATGTTGCCAACACACTTACTATTGATTCTACTGGCGGCGGATCTGGTGCGTTTACTGGACTTTCGGACACTCCTACAAACTTCACAGGTGCAGCTGGACAGTACGTTAGAGTAAATGCTACAGAAACAGCACTAGAGTATGACACACTAACAACAGCAGATGTGTCAGAAGGTGCAAATTTATATTACACTGATGCAAGAGTTGATACACATTTAAATCAAAGCACCGCTGCAAATGGTGAATTCTTAAAATGGAATGGCAGCGATTACGAATGGGATGTAGTACCATCTGGTTACTCGGATGGAGATGTAAATTCATTTTTAAGTGGTGGCACAGCCGGTAACATAGTTACAACTGGATACCTGGCAGGTCCTGCAACATTCACAATTGATCCTGCTGCGGTTGGTAATAATACAGGTACAGTAGTTATTGCGGGTAACTTACAAGTTGACGGCACAACCACTACTATAAATAGTACCGATTTAACTGTAGATGACATTAATATCACTATAGCTAGTGGTGCAGCCAATGCCGCTGCGGCAGATGGCGCAGGTATAACTATTGACGGAGCTGGCGCTACACTGACTTATCAAGCCAGCGATGACACATGGCAGTTTAATAAAATACCAGAGTACAATGGTGCTCAACTTATGGTGTACGGAGATAGCATCGATGTATTAGGCAATGTTGATATTACCACTGCCGCTCCTACAGATGGGCAAGCACTTATTTGGGATAATGCTAACAGCAAATTTATACCAGGCGACAGTTTTAGTCAAAGTGATTTTGATACAGCATTTGCACTTAAAAGTGTTAACGATTTAAGTGATGTTGATACAACGGGAATTTTAGATGCACAAATATTAAGATGGAATAATGCTGCTAGTCAATTTGAACCTGCTACTCCTGTTGGTGTTTTATCAGATCTTGGTGATGTTAACAACACTGCACCAACCGACGGTCAAGTGCTCAAGTGGGACAACTTAAACAGTTATTGGGCACCAGCAGATGATTCTGTTGCAACTACATTAGGCAGCATTGGTAATGTTAACACAACAGGTGTTGCCAACAATGACTTACTTTATTACAACAATAGTGCAAACGAATGGCAAGTGGAAAATATAAGTACTCTAGGTACACAGAATGCATTCTTTGACATTTATACCGCAGATGGTGTTAGTAACACTTATACACTGAGTCAAGACCCTGGCAGTACTGCCGCAGTACAAGTTTTTGTAGATGGAGTCCCTCAGTTAACCAACAACTACACAGTAGTAGGAACAACACTTACACTAGGCGGTACACCTACACTAGGTCAAACTGTTGAAGTCAAAGGGTATGGACTTGCATTGAGTATCGGTACAGTTGCAGATGCAAGTATCACAGGTGCTAAACTACAAGACGGTACTATTGGAATAGAAAAAATAGAAGCACTGGTATATCAAAAACAAACATTTACCGGTGATGGATCTACTACAGCATTTACATTAGACTATGATCCTCAGTACAGTCATACACTACTAGTGATGATTGACAATGTAGTACAAGAACCAGTTGCAAACTATAACACTAGCAGTACAACACTTACATTTACAAGTCCTCCTTTGTTAAATAGTAGAATATATGTTAGATATTTAGGTCTTCCGCAAGGAACAAGTACTGCTCCGCCAGATGATAGCATTACAAATGCCAAACTCAATTTAACATATACCAGTGATCAATTTACAGGTGATGGTTTGACTGTTGATTATACTATTCCTGACGGACACATCGAAAGCAGTGTGCTAGTAATACTAGATGGTTTAATATTACCGCCAGCTGATTACAGTATTAGTGGAACAATATTAACATTTGCTAGTGCTCCGTTGTTAGATCAAAGTATAGACATAAGGTACATGCCAGTATGAGTAGAGTAAGAAACTTAGTAGATTTTCAAAGTAGAGTAGCTGACTTTGACGGTGACAACACAGATAGTATCACTGTTAGTGAATTAATAGTAGATACTTTTACAACTGCTTCTTCAATTGGAATACCTACACTCACATCTCAATCTAGTATTAATTTAACAGCTGGAACAGGTGTTAACGATAGAGTAGCAGTAACACAAAGCAGTTTTCAGCTAGGCAGTTTTACAACTGCACAGATTGCACTTAAAACAGGTGCAAATGGTGATTTAGTTTATAATAGGACTACACATCAAATACAAGCCTATAAAAATGGAGCCTGGGGAACAGTTGGCGGAGGCCAAGGAACTTTCCCTACAGGAGATTATGGAGACTTAACTCCAGATTATACAAAGCTAGGGTTGGAAGCAGGAGTGACCACAGTGTATGATATGAGAGCAGATACAGAATTTAAAACAGAGGACTTAGGTCCAGGATTAGTATAGGAAAGAACAATGCCAACAGCAGTACAATTTAGAAGAGGAACAACAGTAGAACACAGTACGTTTACTGGCGCAGCAGGCGAGTTAACAGTTGATACAGATAAAAATACTGTTGTTGTTCACGACGGGACCACAGCAGGTGGTAATCCACTTGTAACAAGTGGTCAAGCAGTAGAGTTTGGAAACTTAACAGTAACAGGAAATTTAACAGTAACAGGAACCACTGTTACTGTAGATACTGCTACTGCACAAACAGTTAACCTTGGAGACGGTGACAGAATAAGTCTCGGCGACGATGGTGATTTAGAACTATATCACGATACACTAAACAGCTATATAAAAGACTCAGGAACTGGGGATTTAATTATTGAAGCTAGCCGCATGGTTCTCAAAGCAGGATCTTTTGGACATATTGTTTGTAGCGGTGTAGTAGGAGATGTGGTTCTTAATAAAAATGGGAATCAAAGACTACAGACCACAAACGACGGTGTTACTATAACAGGCGAGTTAACAGCAGATAGTACTACTATAAATGGAGCTTCTCATATACACGAAATATTTGAAAGAAGACAACCTGCAACAAGCACCAGTGGCGCAACAGATATATATGTTAATAGTGGAGCAGTAATTAGATTCAGTGTTGATCAAACAGGAAATAGAACGTTTAATTTTGTTGGAGATGCTACAACAGCACTCAATGATATTATGACATCTTTAGAAGTTTTAACTGTTGCTGTGCTATTACCAAATGGAGCAACTCCTTACTATGTAAGCACTGTTCAAATTGATGGTGTAGCAGTTACACCCAAGTGGAGCGGAGGATCAGCTCCAACAGCAGGCAATGCTAATAGTACAGATATATACAGTTTTACAATTTTTAAATTATCAGATGCTACATTTGAAGTGTATGCAAGTCAGCAACAATATGCATAAGGAGTAAATCATGCCTTTACTAGGATCATTTGGCGGTGGCAGTTCTAGAGCTTTTGGAGGAATAGGTGGAAAAGCATCACCTAAGGCTTACGAAGCTGTATTCGATCAAGGATTTACAGCTACAGGAAACAATGCAGGCACAACAGTTGATGTGAGTGCATTTCAGTCTAGCTATGTTTATTTGTTTGGAGCAGGCGGCGGAGGATCTGGCTATTCGGGTCCAACTGCTAGCAATGGTGTAGGCGGAAACGGCGCTTATATGCATGGTGTACTTGATTTGTCAAATCACAACAGTATCACAATCAAAGTTGGATTAGGGGGTCCTGCAGGAGATAATGTAGGAGCTCAAGTTACACAAAACAGCGGCGACACAAATGCAGGCAGCGGTAGTTCAGGTATTGGTTCTTCTACATATGATGGCGGTGCTGGCGGCGGAATGAGTTACATATATTCTAATACTAATACAGAATATCTAGCAATTGCTGGAGGTGGTGGTGGCTGTGGAGGTACTGACCAGTTTGCAAACAGTAACAGTCACAGCGGTGGAGACGGAGGAGCACCAAACGGTGTAGCAGGTAATCAGGCAATTAACCACACAAGTGCTGGTCAAGGGGGAAATCAAAACGCAGGAGGATCTGGCGGAGTTGGATCTGGCGGCGGCAATGGTAATGCGGGCAGTTTGTATACAGGCGGCAATGCTGGTGTGGCTAACAGTAGTAACTCAGGAGGATCTGGCGGCGGTGGCGGCGGCTATTATGGCGGCGGCGGCAGCGGATCTGGCGTAGGCGGTGCTGATCAGTATGGTTCGGGCGGAGGAGGAGGTTCTTCTCTTGTTCCTTCTGGATGGACAGTTGGAGCAACAAGTAATGCACTATCATTGACTAATTTTAATTCAGCTAACATAGGTGTTGGTGGGACCAGTGTAAGTAGTGGAGCAGCTGAACATGGAAAAGATGGCGCAGCGTTTTTCCAAGCCAGTGCATAAACAAGTGTATTGACAAATTTCAAAAATATTATATAATACTGTAATAAAGATTGGAGTCGTTGTGTTCTTTAAGAAAAAACCATTGATTGAAGTTAGTGCTTTGGATACAAATATCAAATACTTTACCAAGCCAGATCAATCCAAGAACTTTTTTCCAGACTGGTTAAAAAAAGTTAAACTAAACTTGCCAGACGAACAGCAAGGAGAAACCATGTACAAATCACAAACTGTGCGTGGATGTATGCCTTTTTTAGATGCAATAACTATGGGGTGGATACTTCCTATGCCTTGGGACGTTTACTTCAAAGTATCTGATTATGGAAAAGAAGTTAACTACGAATATCGTAATAAAATTAAACTCCAAGAAGGAGTAATCAATCCTCCAATTGAAAACCATAATCAGTTTCAAGCTGGTATGAATAATTTGTATGCAGATGCTCCGATTTTAAAGTTTATTAATCCTTGGAAAATTACTACAAGACCCGGATACAGTACGATGTTTATCAATCCTGTAAACAGAGGCAAGTCTTATATTGAAGTTTTTTCAGGAGTAGTTGATACAGACAAATATAATTCTCATGTCAATCTACCATTTCGTGTATTGAATCCAGATAACAAAGAAGAATACGACTTTACTATCAAAGCTGGATATCCACTTGCTCAATTCTTTCCTGTTAACAGAAAAGAATCATGGGGTAAGCTGCCTGTGCGTATTCAAACAGAGCAAGATGAAGAAGATACTTTGCCTGTACAAAGTAACTGGCACTGGTATAAAGAAAAAATACATCAAAAGAAAGATTGAAACAGTAATAAATACATATAACTAAACACAAGGTTATATGTATGGCAATTGGACAAATCAATCAACGAGCACTAGGTACCGACAGCGTAGACGGTGATGCAATTATCAATGGTGAAGTTACTGCAAATCACTTGCACACTGTTTTAGATCTCAGCGTTAATCACACAGTTACATTAGCTGAAGCTACAATTACAGAGCACCAAGGTGCTCTGGTATTAACAACCTCACAAGTAAGCGATATAGATATTGACAAAGTCCTTGAAAGAGGTAGCACCAGTACTAGATCATTGACTGTGGGTGATCTCACTGTGACTGGAAATACAAATCTAGCATCTGCTGCAACATCCATTGCATACAGTATTGCATTGGGATAACAAGGAAACTTAAATGGGTAAAAAACTTTTTGTAGGCAACTATACATTTGATTCAGCTACAAATTCTATTACAGTGCATGATAATATCTTGCCTGAGCGTTTGCTTATTATCACTGATGTAACACTAAACAAATTTTTATATAATTTTGCTGATCCTACTTTGGGATATGTAGATAGATCATACAGTTCATTTACTAATACTACTACATTCACGCTAGCAGCAGATTGTGTTGCACTGGGTTGTGAAGATACAGATAGTTTACAAATATTCATTGAAAAAGATCATGCAGAAGTAGAATTTAGTGAAACATTCATTGACCCTGTTAGTAAAATACGTGTTAGTAATCCTGAAAACTTGATTGACACTGACTTTGAATATGGTACACAAAGTTCCAAGTGGGAAACACTACAAACGGTTAACAACGTGCCTACTATTTACAGTACAAGTGGTGATATTCCAATTCAAGGTGTTACTAGTGTTACTAGTACACAAGGTAGTAAGCAGATCAAAGTTACTACTAATACTGGTCATGGATTAGTATTAGGAGACCCTATCAATGTTCAAGGTTTAACTGAATATCTAGCTGAAGGATATTTTTTAGTAAGTGGTGTTAGTGACAGTAGAAATTTTTTCTATGAAATGGACCAAGAATTAAACAGAACTGAAGAACTTAGTGGTAGTTATACAACTATCATTCCTAGTAAATTCTTTGAAGGTAGCAATGTAATCTTAAATGAATCAAGTGGTGAACCTATTGTCTCTGATGGATCTTCTCCTAGTACATTGACTGTTACTTCAGAATTTACACACGGTTTTGAAGAAAACACAAAAATGTATTTGAGAAATACTGTGGGTCCAAAAGATTTAATTATTGCTGATCAAACTGCAACCGCAGCAGATGGTCGTCCTGTTGTTGATACAGAATCTAGACTAGAAACTAATTTTAGTATAGACAGTACTGTAACCACAGGCAGAGGAGGAGCAGCAGAATTTCCTGTTGCAAGTTTTGATTGGGAAAGCACCTATGTGCAATATTTTGATGGCAGTGAAGTTGACACAGTTACAGATCAAATAACATGGACTACTCATGGCATGCAAGACAACTTTTGTTTGTTGTGCAGCTATCCTATACAAGACGAGACCATTGGTGGACTAGAAGACGGTGTAGTTTATTATGTTAAAGTAGTTGATGACGACACTATTCAACTGTGTACAGATTACGGAACACTGGCTAATGTAGTAAACATAACAGCCAACCCAGGCAGTAACAGAGGTTACTTTGCACTGAATTTGGTTTACAAAGTGGAAACTAAAGACGGAACACAAAGACATACTGCATACTATGATAGAAACTTGATTCAAGTCAATACACAGTATAATCGAGCACGAAGTGGTACAAGTTCATACAGTTACGCTATGCTTATATGCACCACTACACAAGTTGCTGTACCAGAAAGTTGCATAATTTATAGAATTTATTACAGCGGTGACTTGAATAGTAGTTCTGAATATATAGATATGACCTATTACAGTCAGTCATACAACGGACTTAGTGGTAGCAATTTAACTTTTAGAATTGGACGTCAAGGCAGAAGATCAGGAAACTATTATCCAAATACAGATATAACTAGGTGCTTGTATCAAAGTGGTAGCAATTGGTATGCCAATGCAAATTATAATCCGACAGGCAGCGTTGGAGGGACTTGGTATGTTTATCATTACTTTACAGTAACAGGAGCCAATCAAAATCCTGATGTAGATCACAGTGGCAGTGATTTAATAGATAATGAATGGGGACTTGGTACTATTCAGCCAAGCAGAATTGTAGCTTTTCAAAATAGAAGACCAGGACAAACATTTACTTCCAGTGATGCATTCAGTAACTTGTCTAACCAAAGAGAAAAAGCTAGATATGCCAATATGAATTTGGTGTATAACTATGCAAGTACAGCAGGCACCAATGACGGGAGATTTACTTTAAACTATAACGATAGTGGAAAAACTAATCTAGGATCAACCAGTGAAATTTTCTATGTTTTTGCTAATATAAACTCTGCTTATAGAAATACCATATACAAACAAGCCCATGGTTTGAGTGATGGTGATACAGTTGAACTTTCTGTAACCAATTATGATGAACCTACCAATGAAAGTTTTAGATTTGCTAGCGGTACTGGTGATATTGAAGCACATCAAGAAACTGTGAGTGGTACTGTTAGTAAAGTAAGTGATGATGAATTTAGAGTACAAGCAACAGCATCTCCTTTCACTGATGATATAGTTGTGTTTCCTAGTGCCTTTACTGTTACAAAAAGTGAACCAAATCCTACATTCAACACAGTGTTTATACCAAACCACAAAGTTGTTAGTTCAGCTACAGCAACATACAGCAACGATTCAGGCACAGTTATTGGCGGTTTAACTGATGCTACAGATTATCTGTTAACAAGATATAACGACAGTAGATTGTTTGTTGCTAGTACAACTGTTACAGCCGCCGCTAGTGCATTAACTGGTATTATTGGTAATAACAGTAGTGTTGCTACTAACTTTGATATAGATATTGAAACACCATTAGGACTGGTTGATCCTTCAACCGCGACTATTACCAAAGTTGAATTCAGAGGTGATTTTAACCAACGTGATGAATTTGTAACTCTCACTTTCGAAGATGGTTACATATTTGACGTAGGTGTCAATGGTGCTAGAAGTAGCCAATGGCAAGAAGAAACAAACTGGAGTCCAAAAGATATCAGTTCAGTACTCAAAGACATTGGTGGTGGAATTATTGGATTTACTGTCGAAGCTGACCCAACATCAACTGTGGTAGACGGAAATGGTTTCCCGCAAGGTGGTATGACATACGAATGGGAAATAAGATTTACTGTTACAGGACAAGCAGGTAGTATTGTTTTAAGTTCTGCCGGCACAGGACAAAGCACGTTTGCTGCACAAAGTATTACAGGTGCATATGACGGAATTTATACTGTAGATACTACACCAAGTAGTAATCAGATGACCTTGACAACAGACTTCAAAATTCCTGATAGAGTTTATGGTTTTACTGATGCAGAAGTTGATGATGTAGCAGAGACCATACAATTACAAGCAACAGGACATCACAATTTGATTACAGGTGAAAAAGTAACATACGCTGCTATATCTCCTGCAAGTGATTTGTTTGATACAACTGAACATCCAGATGTGTATGTTATTGTGATTGATAATACTACTATTGCATTTGCTACAAGTTATCTAGATGCAATAAACGGAGCAAAAATTCCTTTGACAAATCAAGTTGGGTCGCATCAAATAAGCACTCTTAATGTTGTAAAAAGTATTCAAGGCGGCGGCACTGTAACTATTAATACAAATGGACTTGATACAGTAGTAGGTAATGGTACTTCATTTTTATCAGAATTTAAACGCTTTGATGAATTTTGGGTTATTTGTAATGGATTCATGCAAAAATTTGAAGTTGAAAAAGTTTTAACAGATGAACTTATGGAGCTAACAACTGAAGTTCCAACTACAGTTACAGCCGGTGATTATTACTTTATTACACAGGCAATACCTAGACCCGATGGATTTAGTTTGCATAAACCGTTTGATGGCGGTATTGATATTACAGCAGGAACTAGTCCTAATTGTAAAGTAACAAGACAAACTCGTAAATATTTCCGTTATCAGTCAGGTAAAGGTATTCAAAACAGTTTTGCTATTAACTTTAGTCCAACTAGAATTGTTGACAGTATTACCAACAGTGGTACAACAATGACAGTGACCACACAAGAAATTCATAATCTCAGCGCAGGTGAGCAAATTGAAATTTACGAAGCTGAAGTTGAAACGGGAGAAAACCCTTACAACGGTATCTACGAAGTTGCTACAATTGAAAGTCCCTACAGTTTTACTTACGAAGTTTTAGACAGTCCTGTACAAAAGAAAGCAAGTGGTATTCCTAGTTATGCTAGAAAAGGCTGGAGAGACAGCTTTGTACGTGCTGGCATGTTTGATGATCAAAATGGATTCTTTTACGAATATGATGGAACAGATTTGTATGCTGTAAGACGTAGTAGTACATTGCAACTCAGTGGGTATGTTAATACTACACAACACAGTCAAGTTGTAACAGGTGTTAGTACTAGTTTTAGTACTCAGTTAAATTTTGGCAACAATGTAGTAATTCGAGGACAAACATACAAAGTAGTAGAAGTAGGATCAGATAACAGAATCGTTATTCAACCTGCATACAGAGGCGTAAGTGCTACTAATGTTAAAATAACTAAAACTATAGATACAAAAGTAGCACAGAGAGATTGGAGTATTGATCCTTGCGACGGATCAGGAACACATGGATTTGTATTAGATATTAATAAAATTCAAATGGCATATGCTGATTACTCTTGGTATGGTGCTGGTAAAATTAGATTTGGATTCAAAGATCAAAATGGTCATGTTAAATATGTACACGAATTTGTTCACAACAACAGACTTTTAGAAAGTTATTTCCGTTCAGGTAACTTGCCTGGTAGATATGAAATTGAAAACGGCGTTAATCCAAACACTGCTCCTACACTGTTCCACTTTGGTACATCGGTGATCATGGACGGTACGTTTGATGACGATAAAGCATATTTGTTCTCAAGTAGCAGTAATCCATTTGCATTTACTAACGGTGCAAGTACTACTGTTACCAGCACAGGTAATACAACTTTTGAACAGATTACTTTGAACAACAGTCGTGTATTTGTATATGCAATTCCGGTAAGTGAACAAGATGCTTCAAGTACTACAGTTGGTTCATTGATTCGTGATCCTAGCAATACTAATATTCCAGAAGGCACATATGTAGCACAGGTTATTGTTAACGGAGCTAGCAGTAAAATTTATGCAAGTTATCCAGGAACCGCAGGTGACCCAGATGATGCAACTATTAACAGCGGTACGGTGTTTACATTGGGTGAAACAACACTAATTGACTTGACTAGACCTATTCCTCTTGTAAGTTTGAGACTAGCACCTAGTGTCGATAGTGGTGTTACTGGCGCAGTAGGTGAACGTGATATTATTAATAGAATGCAATTGACATTGAGACGTGCTGGTATTACAACTAACCAAGACTTGGAAGCGTTTGTAATTCTAAACGGTTTGCCAAGTAACTTAGATTTTGAAAAAGTACAAAGTCCAAGTTTGAGTGAGATTATTAGACATGATGCTGGTGATTTGATTCAACAAGGTACAGTTGTTTACAGTACTAAAGTTTCTGTAGGATCGTTGGACATTGAATTGGGAGAATTGATTGATATGGGTAACAGTATACTAGGCGGCGATAGTATTTTCCCAAGTGGACCTGACTTGATCACAATTGCAATTCAGCCGCAAGATACTTCAACAATTAGTGGCACATCGCCACTGTTCGTTAGTGGTAAAATTACATGGACAGAATCACAAGCCTAACTTGACAACAAAATATACCTCTGCTATATTATTAGTGGAGGTATATTCTTGATTAAATCTCAGATAATTCAACATGGATATTGTCAGCTAACTGATCTATATGATCAATCTCAAATTGAAAAAATAGCTCAATGGTATCACAGCGATATTAAAAAACCAAACAATATGATTACAGCTCCATGGAGCTCGTATGTTATTACCAAGTTAGACGACTTGTTTAAAGATTTTTGGGAATCTCCCTATATCTTTAGTGTAGAAATTTTACAAAACGAAAACATCAAACAAGATATATTGTGTAAACATATCAAATCAACTGATTTAAAACCTGTTTGTATTGGTGCTTACATTCCTTTAGTACAAGATTACAGTATAAAAGTTAACAATCAAAGCTATCCTGTAAAAATGCAAGATTGTTTTCTGATACAAGGAAATACTACTAGACATGTGAGTGATCCTTGTATTAAACTGGTTACTTGTGAAACTTCGATAGCAAAGGAATATTTCGATAAATATGTGTAACGATTTCAAGGAAAACACATGCCTATCAATAAAATTTCAGGTGAAGCAATTGAAGACAATGCTATTACAAGTGACAGTATTGCAGCTAACAGTATACCAATTGAAAAACTCAGTGATGTAAATCTTTCTATTGCACCTGAAGTACTTGAAATACAAGTTGCAGCCCCAGACGCAGGCGCTGATACAACTTGGTTATGGACTTGGGAGCAAAGTACACTTCCATATGCACGTAGAACTATTACTAACAGTCCAGAAGTAAATGTTCCTTTATACAAACAAGGCACGTATACTGTTAACAATTTTGCTGCGACACAGTACGGTTCAATGACACAAACGCATTCAATTCATTTTAAATGGATTGATGGTGCTGGTACACAAAATAATATTAGTTGGGTAACAGATCAAGGTACTTTTACTGACAGTCATCCTGATATAAACGGTGGCGCAGATACCACTGTACAGCGGTTGAGTATCAGTGTACCTAGCACAATTACTTTACCTACACTAACTGCACCCACAGTAACTTATACAGTTACCAATAATGGAGCAGGTGCTTATACATTTAGTGGACCACGTACTGGAGATAATCCTAACATAGGACCTTTGCGCAGAGGTGGCACCTATACGTTTAATATTACAGCAACAGGTCATCCATTTTATTTGACAACAGATAACGGCACTAACTTTAGTGCAGGCACATACTTTGGAGAATATACAGACGGTGTTACTGGATCACGCACTGCTAGTGGCACAATAACATTTACTGTTCCAAACGATGCACCTGATACTCTTTATTATCAATGCGGAAATCACAGTGTAATGCGTGGAGCAATTACTATTAAAGATTTAGCTGTTGAAACAAACATCAATGGTAATTATGTAGTATATGCACAACATGATCAAGAAGGACATAAAACTCCTATTGAGCTACGTCCTATTCCAAGTCTTGTTAATCAAATGTGTCTTGTGTATGATGCTAGTACTAATACATTTGTTCCGCAAGATTTGGCAACATATGTAGAAAATACACCTAGCTTTGAAAATAAAATACGTGAAGTTGCAGGTACTGCAGAACTAGTTGTTGAAGATGGCTCAACGGTTATTGCTAAAGTTAATGTATATGACGATAGCACTTATTTGCCACTAACAAATAACAATGCAGGTGATCAAGCATTTGCTACAGATACTAACATACTTTATATCTGGGACGGAACTACGTGGCAACAAGCGGGCACAACAAACACAGATGACTTAACTGAAGGTAGTACTAATTTATTTTACACAGATGCTAGAGTAGATGCACGTATTTCTAGTTTTAGTCCAAGCTGGACTACACTTGTAAACACTGACACAGGTACTACATTATCTGCATCTGGAAAATATTTTGTAGATACAACACTAGGACAAATTGTTTTGGTTTTACCTACAGTAGGTATCAACGTAGGTGATGAGTTTACAATAGTTGATTTAGCTGGCACTTTTGCAACAAATGATTTATCGTTAGATCCAAATGGACTTAAAATAAACGGAGACACTAACAGTCTAGTTATAAGTGATAACAATGCAGCATTTAGTATGGTATATAGTGGTGCAACATATGGATGGAAGATTCTAGAGGTTTAACATGGCAAATTACAGAGATATTAAAAACAAAAATGTATTTGGAGGAACTGAGGGTATTAATATACCTGTTGGTACAACCTTACAACGAGCTTCAGTGCCTACCGTAGGAACTTTGCGATTTAATAGTAGCGAAGATGCTGCTGAATTTTATTCGCAAGCAGGATGGGCAAGTGTATCACCGCCGCCAAGCATTACCAATGTTAGTGGTGTGATATTTGAAAATGTAGACAGTACACTTACTATATCAGGTAGTGCATTTAAAAGTACCAGTGTAGTGTCTGTTCTAGGAACTGCTACAGGCAATGTTGCAAGAGAGTTAACAACTACATTTGTAAGTTCAACACAACTAACTGCTGATACTAACGCTGCCGCTGTGAATTATTCAGCAGGAACTTATTTAATTAAAGTTACAAATCCAAGCGGCGACGAAGCGACATATGACAACAATGACAGTGTAGACCAAACAGTTCAATGGAGTACATCATCAGGTTCTTTGGGAACATTCAACTATCCTGGTCAGACCACTGGTATTAGTATCACACTATTGGCAACTGACGACAGTGGTGGAACTATGAGTTATTCTGTTGTAAGTGGAAGTTTGCCCTCGGGTTTAAGTCTTGATTCAGCAACTGGAATAATCAGTGGAAATGCTACTAATCCAACAAACACTACTACTTCTCCATTTACGGTAAGAGCAACAAACAGTGTATACAATCAAACAGCAGATAGAGCTTTTAGTATTACAATAGCAGTACCTGTAGAAATTAACACTACAAGTACAACTGCTCAAACATTTAATGTTCCAGCTGGAGTCACATCTATTCAAGCGCATATGTGGGGAGCCGGCGGAGGCGGCGGCGGAACAGGCGGACCGCAAAAAACCGGAGATGGCGGCGATGGAAATTACATAGGAGCGGTTCTTTCTGTAAGTGAAGGTGATGTTATCGAATACAGAGCAGGAAGTTTTGGCGGTTATGGATATAGTGGTACAACTATTGCATCTACAAACAATACTGGCGGTGGCCGCGGTGGCCAAGGGCAAGATGCCACAAGTGGAGGCGGAGGTGGCTCTGGTGGCGGCTTTAGCTATATTAAAATAAACAACAGCTATGTTTTAGTAGCCGGCGGCGGCGGCGGAGGCGGTGGCTTTGACCAAAACAACAGTGGCGGCGGAGACACTGCAATGGCAGGCGGCTCTGGTGGCTGGCAGTCGGGCGGAACTGCTGGTGCAGGAAGAACTACAGGCAGTGGATCAACAGGAGGAACACAAAACACAGGTGGCAGCGGAGGATCTGGTACAAGTTCTTCTAATGCAGGAAGTGCAGGAGGAGCATTGTCAGGTGGATCAGCAGGAAACTGTACACAGGCTAACGGCGCCGGAGGCGGAGGCGGTGGAGGCGGCTGGTACGGAGGTGGAGGCGGTCCAGGAAGTCAAGGTGGTGTAGCTGATTCCGGCGGCGGAGGTGGCAGCGGGGGATCTAGTTATTATAACAGTAATCTTGCAAGTAGCGTAGCTACAGTACCTACTGGTTATGCAAACGATGAAGCTACTATCAGAGGCGCAGCAGGTACAGGCGGTACAGGCGGTACCAACGGAAACGGTACAAACGGTCAAAACGGCAGGGTCTACATGCTGTATTAATAATTTGCTGGCATAACGATAAATATGTGTAGCAGACTAGGACACATATTATGGTGAGTAAAAATTTCGAACTTGCTGGTTTAGCCAATCAGTTAGACGTAGATCAAACAACAGGCGA
>Ga0255761_10003085_pt1 | contig 15184 bp, 26 predicted proteins | sample 071ome_29_FD_179961 | JGI IMG/M metagenome (GOLD analysis project Ga0255761, IMG submission 179961) | Coastal salt marsh microbial communities from the Groves Creek Marsh, Skidaway Island, Georgia - 071407BT metaG (version 2) | ecosystem: Environmental > Aquatic > Marine > Intertidal zone >... | reverse complement strand
CGATGCAAGCGTGTGTTTCATCGTCATAAAGGTTCTCCAACTCAAAGCCGTTATCATAATCATACTTTTCTTGCATTTCTTCTGGAAGTGTGCCAGCGATTTTGTCAATAAAATCGTAATAGGTAAATGGAAGGCTTTCTCTTAAAAAGGTATCTCCAGAAACCGTGGCTTCCGCATATTTTCCGCTTTGAACCGTTTTTACATGGTAGTCCCACCATTCCCAATCCTCAATGCTGGCATCATACCATTTATCATCGCCATGTTCGGCTATGTATTGTTTGCGAGAAAGTTTGGGACCACGGCTTTTTTTGAGGTCTTTCAACCAATATGGTTTCATCAAAGCAAGGAATCGTTTTTTGGCTTGAAGCGGAGTCATGTTATCACCTAAAATTTTCGGCACGGATTTCTTTGCGTTCACGGGCTTGTTCGGGAGTAATGTTTTGGTCATGCTTCATTTTGCGAAGCGACTTAGAAACTGGGCGACCAGACATGGTTCGGACAAGCATTTTTTGAGTTTCGGCTTCCGAAACCGATGAAAGTTCCACAGTTTTGTCCCAATCGCCGTTTTTCCAGTCTGAAAAACGAATCATACGGGAAGGTCGGTAGTCGGTCGTAGTTGCACCAGACATAAGTTTCTCAACACATTTTGCACAAGTGGTTTCTCCCGCACTACCTGATGGTGCGGAAGGTTTTTCTCCGGGCATGGAATAAACTTCCAGCCATACATCGTCTGGTCCGAGAGTTTGTTCTGGTTTTGGGCGAGGAAGTGATACTCGGATACCTTTCTTACGCTCTAACCATTCTTCTAAATCTTCTATTGCTTCAACATCATAACCTATGAAATCTGATTCTCCCGGAAATAAGTCGTAATGACCCATGCAAGGTGGTGAAACCCCAGTATGTCCGTAAAGAACTTGGTTAGGGTCAATTTTAGCAAAACCGGGTGGGTCAAACCATCGGGTATATTCACGAATAAATCGGTTTTCAAAAACAGGGTCGTTTAATGGGACATCGCAATCACAATAATAAGTGGTTCTCACATACCCATCATACTCTTTGGTTCGGACGGGATTATCTGCTGACTTACCGCATTTAGGACATTGGCTTTCCCAATTGATATTCATATCCCACTCGGCTGATTTTGCTGCATAACAAGGACACTTAGGTTCTGTTGCCGAACAATTCATCGGTTTGGGGGCTTTCATGCAAGCACAGGGATTATTTACTGTGGCTCCACAACAACATTCTGTTTTACTAAGTTTTTGTTCGGCTTCCATGCCGTAATATCCGGGTTCCATCACGGGAAGTCCTGAATACATACAATAACATCGCTCGGAACAGAAACTGCGGGGACCAACAGGTAAATCATAAGCAGTAATTTTAGCGGCTGCGTTGCAATTAGCACAGTAACTGGTTTCCGCAGAAAAATCTGAAATATCAATAGTATCTGACAAATCTGATACACGACTGTCTAATGCTCGCTCAATATGGTCTTCTAATTCGGCTCCTGAATAATCATTTTCCAATGCTTTTCGCAAGCGATGTTCAATAATTTTTTGCTCAGGAACTGAAAGTTCTGCGACATACTCTTCGGCTCGCTTAATAGGTTGTCCTTTGAAGTGATAGCCCAATAAATTTGCTTTGGAAAAGTCTTGTTTGGCTTTTTTTGGTTGAGCGGCAATCAGTCTGGCGAGATAACCTGAGTCTTCAGCCAAATAACCTTGCTTGCGACCCATAAATGCTAATCCAAGTGCGGTAGCGGCGGTAATGGTGCCAATAAAATAACCGAAAATTTTGGGACCGGGCATCTCTCCAGAATAAGTGTCGGCAAAAACTTGGGCGGCTAAATAACCTCCAGCACCTACCACAAAACCAATAACTGGCGTAGCCATCATGAAATAATATCATCGGGCTTGTTATTTAAGTTTGTTCATTTCATCAATGCTGCATCGTCAGGCATAAAATCAGATTCAGCATTTTTAATCAATACATTGAGTGAATCCACGGGTAAAACCTCTCCTTGCAACAATTCAGCAAGCAAACGCTTTCGGGTGTTAATCATGTTAAGGTCTTGTGGGTCATCTCCACATCCAGAACAAATGATGGAAAATATGGTGGTTTGAGAGGAACAATTGACACAAGTTTGTAGATTTATTTCTGGCAAACGCCCGACAAAAATCTGTGGGATTCTAAACCAGTTGATGGTATAGAACTGGACTTTCATAGCCTCAACCCTGCGTTCTCTCTTCAGCATGGTGTTTTCGGTGGCAACTAACACACAATAATTCTAATGTGTGGGCTTTAGCGAGCAAATCATCCCAAGCATAATCGGTAATACTCTTGTGGCGGGATTGTTTGTAGGAAGGGTCGGTATGGTGAACATCCAAAAGAATCGGGTCGTCCTCGCCACATCGTTCACAAGCACCTCCTAAACGATTGAGAATCCAAGTTTTCTTGTTGATTCGGAGGTTTCGTTTGTTGGCAACCGATTTTCCCACTAAGTCTTTGGATTCTTTGTTTTCGGCATACCAACGCTTGTTATATTCACGCATATAGGCTTTTTTCTTCTCAGGGTCTGAGTAAGGCATGAGGGTTATGATTGCCTTCTCCTATTTGAATCTTTGTCTTCAAGACCTTAGAATTGGCTTCCACCAATACCAGTATCGGCCTTCCCATCCGTCCCAGCCCAGACGCAAAAGTAATTCATAAACTTCGGAACACCATGAGCATTGAATTTCTGGTTCGGTGAATTTCATGGGTTTTTCTGGAAAACGATAGACAATCAGACCCTCTCCGCAAGGACAAGCGAATGGTTCTCGGTCAAGCATCACGAACCCCAAAAATATCATTGTAAGATTCGGGATTGGTGCTGGTGGTGGGTTGGAAATCAGAAACTACGGTGTTGGTAACGGTAGGTGCAGGGTTGGTAGTAATAGAAACAGGTCGTTCCCGAACAGGTCGGCGGAGTTCGGGTGCAGTAGTGTTGCGGATTCGGCGGTAAAGTTCGGGCGTCATGCCTTGCGTCCAGTTAATAACTTTGAAAGCAACACGAGCCACGCCACGAGCAACTTGGCGGGTTTGTGGGCGAGCCTGTGCCTGACTGCCTCCCAGTGAGGCAGGAGGAGTTACATTGTTATCTCTAAAAACCACCATTCGTTGTTCATCAGAAACATTGGGGTTGTCCAAAAAGGCCACGATTGCATTAGAAGGTTGATTAGAAGGCCATCCCGTTCCATGCCTTGAAGGGCTATAATTACGGGACCGAGACATCACATCACCGCCGAAATCCCCAAAATTGAACCTAAAATACCGGGTAAAAACATCATAACGATTTGCCACCAACGAGCACGAAAGCGTTCAATTTCTTCTGCGGTAGCATCATATTTTTGTTCCAATAGTGCCAAACGAGTCAAAATGGGTGGTTGTCCGTTCCCGTCAATTACTACTTTGGTGAGGCGATTTAGAGATTCTTTGTGACTTATAGATTCTGAGGCTAAACGCTCTAAATGCAACTCGGTTCCACGAGAGGTATCTACTAAGGCTTCTAAGAGGGTTTCTAAGTGTAGAGCCACTTCTTGCATTTCATCATCGGACGCCATTTTGCATCCCTCTGACGATAATCAATATCTGGCTGGCGAGTCGGTGCGAACATTGAGAACTATGGATTCCAGATTTAAGGCAGTGTTCAATGCTATTGAGTGATGAATTACTTCTCTCAATTAAAGACTCAACATGATGAATTTCCACCATGTTGCGATATTTATCGTTGTTGTTATTTAAGTTTGTCGTTAGGATAAATCACTGAGTCAGGCTATCTGGGCTATTTGCTTTATTTGTGGAATCTGTTGTATTTGCTTCTGTTGTTTTATCTGCTTTATCTGATTCTCCCGAAACAAAATCAATTTGGCAAACATCTGAATCACAGAAACGCTCCACTACCACTTCTTCGCCCTTGATACGACCGAATGAGAGTTTGCCCAAAGACGATTTGATAGATTGATAAGTTTCAAGGTCAATGGCTTCATAAGGCATTTGTGGGTAAGCCCCATAATCCAAACGAGGGAGGAAAGAAATGCCTTTGAGTTGATATTGGAAAATGTCTAAGGCCGAAGCAATTTGTGAGCCTTCGGTTTCTGGGTCAAAGGTAACAGTGCAGGAAACTTGGTTGTCAGCCCAGTATCGCTGGGCGAGTGCTGCAATAGAAAGTTGCTCCCACATAGAAACGGTGTCTATGGTTCGCACACCCTTACCAACATCAACGGGAATTTCCACTACTAAGGTGCTATCTTCAGAACCAAAGGCGGGTTCAATTTTATATCCTGCCTTTTCCAAGGGAGCGACCAGATTAGAATCTTTTCCTAATCGCATACGCCGAATATAATAGCGAGATTCGGGGAAGTGGATTCCGGGTGTGGCTCCTGCCAGAAGAGAAACTGTTCCTGAGGGCTTGATAGAAGTGGTCTTGATTGAACGGGGAATCGCCATCCAATCGGAATACTCCTTATCCAAATTTTGAATATGGGCATAACCGACATCCATCCAATTGCGAAGTTCACCGACTCCACGAGCCGCAATAAATTGGGCAATACCGCTCATACTACATCCGATACGGCGATTTCGTAGCATGACTCGGTTGGTTTGAGGCCAGTGTGTTTTTCCAAGAGTAACTGTCTTAGCGTAGAGATACGCATATTTGAGCGTAGTCAAATAGTCTTCTAATGAATCGTGGTTTTGTGGGAATGTTTCCACCAAACAACAGAGTTCATAAGACTCCAGCGTTTGTTCCAAACACGGATTTCCCCCCATGGCTCGGTGGTCTTTATGGTTTGGCTCATCTACCATCCGACCATAGGCTTTCATGTTTTGTAGCCAAGCATAGCCGGGTTCACCGTTGAGTCTAATGCGTTCTGCCGAGGGTTCATAGTTCATACCAAGTTCAGCAAAAATGGAATTGTTGGAAGTCCAACCATATTCGGCACGGTGAGGATTGACCTCGTAATTTTTCAAATCAAGGTATTCTTCGTTGTCGGGTTCACCAAACACAATTTCAGCGGTGCGGCGAACATTCCCTGCTACTACGCATTTTCCAATCAAATTCATAATGTCTACAATAGAAGTAATAGAAATTGGTGCTCCTACTTCAGCCCCCAGAATCTCTCGGATTTGTTGATGAAGGTCAATCAAAGGTTGAGGTCCAGATGATTCTCCCCCAAACCCACGGATAGGGACTCCGGCTTCACGAATAGAAGAATAATCAAATTCAATTGGGGCTGTGCCGTAAGCATAGGAATCCAGCAAGAGTCGTAGTGATTCAACCCAACCCTCACGAGTGTCAGGAATGATGAATGTTTCGGTTTTTCGGGCGGCAGATGGTCCCTTAAGAATCAGAGTTTCGGCTCCTTTGGTATCAAAACCAACACCGACTCCGAGCATGGAAGCATCCATCAAGAAACAGAAGGGTCGGGAAAATTCTGAGGACATAGATTGGGTGCTAACGAAAGCACAGTTGTTGAGAGCCGCAAACAGACCTCTTTCTTCGGTAATGGGTGTTCCCATAGCCCACAAACCTCGTCCGGGTGGAAGGAATTTCATGTTAAAAATACGGTCATACATAGCCTGTGCAGAATGCTGGGCTTTCCACGCATTCCATCCCAGCCCATTAGCCTCAATATGTCGCTTTTGCATATTGAAAGTTCCTTCTACCACACGCTGAACGGTTTCAAACCATTGTTCATTTTTACCATCATCCTTGAGGCGAGAATAGGTGCGGTTGTAGACAAGTTCTCCCAAACCGTTGAATCCAAATGGTGCTCGCTTGCGGCGGTATTTGTTGATGAAGTTGTCGCTCAATTGAAATCGGTTTTCGGTTGTCATAGAATCACTCTCAAGGATTTATTGGTGGGCGAGTTCTCATATATAAGATTGTCGTTATCGCCCTGCGTTGTTTAATAAAATGTGGCGTAGTTGCGTTAATTCACTTAATTCTTTTGAAGACCGTGGCTCCTTGAGAACCATTTGGTCGGACTACGATAAAATCAGAATCATTTTTTAATTTAGCCGCCAAACTGCGGTTAGTTGGAATCTCTTTACGACCCAAAGAAATCATGCGGTCAATGACCGTTCTGGCAGTAATTTCTTCATCAATAGTAATCAATGATTTAGCGGCTTGATATGAAGTTGGTTTGCTACGGCGTTCCATAATATCACAACCTCGGTGCAACCATGCCGGTATATTCTATGCCCTCATAGGGTGTCCAAACAAACTCTATGGGGCAAGAGCCTGTTCCTCCCCGAATCGCCACAGATTCTTTGTTGCTGGCTGAAATCAGTGCGGCTACTTCGGCAGCAGTGAATAATTGACGAGTGGAAAAATCATCCTCGCATTCCAATTCTACTTCAGGTGACCATGTAATCAATTCTTCGGAGTCAAGGGTTTCCCAAATTAGGTTGCCCTCTCGGACATTGATAGAATAAATGGGTGTTTTGTCCAAAGTTTTGAGGTAATCTCGGATGTCCTTAGCCGAAGAAACCGTGGTGTTATATTCATAATCAAAATCGGGAATAGTTTGCAGGTCATAGACTAACTCAATTCGCTTGAGTCGGATGGCTCGTTCCATAGAGTTTGCCAGCAAAGCGAACTTTCCCTCAGCGAAACTGATTTTGAGTTCGTCAGAAGTGGTTAGTCCTGTGGTAATGGACTTGAGTTTGTTGAGGTCTACGGCCAGTCGGTATCGTTCTGAACAAGAGTATTCAGCAAAGCCTTCGGGTGCAACTCGGAGTCGCAACATCTTGGCTCGGATAGAATCTACTACATGAACCGTGAGTCCTGATTCAGAAAAATCCAAGATACAATCTTCAGCGATGGATTGCAAACCTTTGAGGATATTTTTCATGCGGGGGACGAGGATAGTTGCCTCTAACATGACTGTTTTACAGTGTTGCCACCTATTTAACATGGGTTGCCATCCGATTTATCATACGCTTGGAATAAAGCGGGTTTTTTTGGAAGCGTTGAGTGGTCCAGTTAAGGGGTTGATAGCCACGAAGGTTTCTAATCAGATGCAAACCACGCATCACCGCAACATAGGAATACCCATCAAGCGACCGATATTGTTGCTTGAACATAGACTTAACACACGAAAGAAGAGAGCCTCCTTTGCCGGGTCGGAAAAAAGTTTGACCGTTGCCGTGTGGTATATTTTGCAAGGCCATAAATGATGTTTCGGCTCGGCTGGAATTACGAGGAAGCATCTCAAAAACTTCTTGATAAGTGAGTTCAGGCATAGTCAATTGAACATATTGACAACCCTTGTTGCGGGATTCTCGGTGAAAAACGGTTTCCTCTCGCTGAAAGTCCCGATAAGATGACTTGATTTTTTTGAGAATTGCGATGGAGTCGGGGTTGGGCTTGGCGAGCCAAGTTTGAAATCGGTAGCATCGGATTGAATAATCATAGTAGTAATCTTGGATGATAATCATGTTATTGAGTGTGCCGAACTGGAATGCACGAAATGGAAAGACCTCAGAGCCATTCCCGAAAAACATCGTGCCATCTATTGCCATTCATTGGAATGGTAGTGAGGCTACCTATTTAATCTTTCTTAACGATAACTTGTGGAGAGGTAGAACCCCATTGTGTTCGGATAAAGGAATCTACCGCATTCCATGTGGCTCCCTTGGCAATGCCTCGCTCGGTAGCATTAGACCAATTATTGACGAAATCAGGAAGGTTATCGTAACCATCATAGATTTTCTTAGCCGTGGCTCTACCGACACGAGGAATTTGTTCCAGCATCGCATGGTGCTTATTACGGCTACTGGTTACGACCGTAGTGGGTCGCACTAAAGTATTGACTGAGCCATCCTTGACTCGGAGAGAAAGGCTGCGGACATATCGGATGGTTTCATCCAAAGAATCGGTGTAAATCACGGGACAGACTTCTACACACATTCGGTTGAAAAAAGTCTGCAAACCCTTGATACTATCCATGTCGGCATAAACTTCCGACCACGAACCTTCTACCAACAAAATGTATTTATCACAATTTTCTACCATACGAGAAATCTGCTCTTGAATTCGCTTACTTGTCCAAGAAGAGTGAGCATCTCCCCAAGTTTTTCTTTCAATAGTCCATCGTGAGCCATCATCGTTTTCAATTACGATGTCGCCCTCTGGAAGATTTACTACTTCCGCATTGAGCAACATTTGAAATTGGGCTTTAGTGGTTGCTGATTCCTTGGAGTCAATCAGAATCTTCATGAGAAAAACAGAAGGTTGCCTCCTATTTAAGATTAGGTCATGATGTCTAAATCGTCCCACTTATTGATAACATAGTGTTCTTCTGGGTCGGCTTGAGAAGCCTTGATGCACTGAAGATTGCCCTCCCAATCATAGAAAAACACCTTATTAACTCCTGCGGCGGAAATGGCTTCCATACAAGAGGCACACGGCTTGCTCATACGGTCGGCATCACCTGAATGGCCTCCAAATCGGAAAAGCCACAAGTCAGCACCTTCGGCACCAGTCTTTTGCCACCGAAGTTTGCGAAGTGCATCCATTTCAGCATGAATAGATGAGCCACGATAGCCTCGCTTATTGACTCCCGTAGCAATAACATCACCCTTGCGAACCACCAAACAAGTCATCGGGGTGCGGCAAGTGGAATCCGCAATGGTAGACTTGCCAATACGCCTAAAACGCAATTCCCTCTTGGGGCGGGACGACACTGTTATTACCCCTCCTGCACAGCCGTAATATGAACTGACCAGCCACAACCACATTCATAGAATTGGCCTCGCAAGGAAGCAGAGGCGGGATTAAACTTCGTTCCACAAGCATCACAATTAATCTTGTTCTGCATGATATTCCACCTCTCTGCCTGATGCTGCCTCGTCAAGATAGCGTTGATATGGTTCAGTGGTTAGGGAATCTGCGGCTCCGTTAGTGAGAATAACTTCTAATGGTTCTCGCCAGAGTTGAGCCAAAGTTAGAAATGTTTGAAGAAAATGATTGAGAGCCTTGTGTTCCAAGTCGCCTCCGGGTGCAGTAGCCAAAATCCAGTCTCGGAGCGAAGTTTCCGAAACGGTCATTTCCTTCATAGTAATTCCTTCTGTTAGTCTACCTATTTAGAATTTCTTATGCGAGTTGAAATGGGAGAGTAATCAATCGCAAATTACGGGCTATTGTTTCGGCATGAGAAACATAACTAAAATGAATACGAATCTCTGGGATGGCTTCGGCCAGAGGTTGATATTCAGAATAGTGCAATCGCCTTTGTGTGCCTCGTTCTAAATCTCTCCAGAGGGTGCCGTAGGTTTCCACACAAGATTTCTGAGTCAGACCTTCAGTTTTACGATAGGCTTTGAGAAGTTCCGAAATGCTTTCTAAACCCTCTGGGGTGGGGCTATACCAGCGTAATAGCAAATCATTGTTTATCAAATCTGTGCCGTGAGTTATAATCAATTGGGCGGCGGATTTGGGTCCTATATTGGGAATACCCTTGATGCTATCGGCACTATCTCCCGTAATGGCTTTTAACAAATGGTAGTGCTCTAAAGGAATCCCTAACTTTTCAGTAATTTCGGTGCGAGGAATTTCTCGGACAAAATTATGAATTCTAATGCGGTCATCCCATGCAAACAATTGCCATAAATCAGTATCTCCTGAGAAAACCCAGATGTCGTCGTTGCCAGTTCGGGGGTCATCTATGGCTTCTTGAACCTTAATAGCGATTAAATCATCGGCTTCAAGACCCGCCTCGTAGTGGGAAATCCAATTATTACGAAGCGACATGGGGTCAAATCCTAATGAGGAAATGTAATCACGGAAATCATGAATTTGATGGGTAGAAGCATCATATGACGCAAGGTCTAATCCCATCCGACCGGCTCGCTCAGATTTGTAGGTGGGCAACAGAGTGCCACGAGAATTTCTTCCTGATACTCCGTCCCAGCACATATGAATCTGTCGGGCGGCGGAAGGAAAAAACCGAACTTCTCTCATGCGAAATTCCAAGTATTTCATGTCGTTGATTAAGACTTTTCTTTGTAAGCCTTGAAACTGAGCCGAACTTCGTTTTCCCGCAGCGACCAATCGTTGCATTTTGGATAGTTGCCCACCGGGACCCCAATGGCGACCACGGCGACCAATAAAGAATCCAGCATCTACGATAGCACGGGAAGCCACGGATTATGCCTCCTGAAATAAATGGTGTGGGAAGGCATCACGAAGCGGTTGCAAGTCCAGAGCCGTAGCACCTTGCGACCAGTAAGATTCTGTGGGGGCTTCGGCAGCGGTTTCCAAATCAGAAACTGAGGTCAGGGGGCGGGAAATGGAGGCAAAGTAATCGGCAAATTTAAGGTCAGGAATATGACCCGACAATTCTTGAACCAACCAAAGATTAGGACGATTCCAAGCATCAGCCACAATCAAACCATGGAGTGAGGAAGAGATAATGCGGTCACACGACACAATTTGGTCTACTACGGTGTCCCATGGGTCGGTGGGGTTAATCAGATGAATGTTGTAAAAAACATCTAATTCTTCGGCTTGCGACCAGTATTTTTCCCACCAAGTCCAATGTGGAATGAAGCCGATTTTTTCTGACAACTCTGGCTGAAGCGACGGTTGGTAAAAATCTGGAAGCAAAAGTGCGGGGTCGCCCCATGGAACTGAATCGGGCATGGTCTGAGCCACGCCTCGTAAAAGTCCTTCGGTGTGAGGTCCACGAACTGCATGAACGGTGAACTCTGCGGTGCGAAGTTCATATTTCAAAATTCCGCTACCCCAAATGTGACAACCCGGTCCGATATTATGACAGATGGAACCGACCGTAGCGAGAAATTTATCTGAGAGGTTATTGGTGGCCTCAATGGGCCTTCCCAGCATGGCTTCGGCCACCACAGGGCCTATTTCATCTCCGAAATTACCAGAACCTTCGTGGTGCTTGTAATAACCAATCTTCATGGGAATCGCTACTGATTAGTTTCTATTTAACTCTTCTTGCGAGTAGTTCGCTTCTTGGGAGCGGTTTTTCGCTTGGTCGTTTTCCGTTTCTTAGCAGGGGCTTTCTTCTTTTTCTTGGCGGGTTTTTTGGGAACTTCCATCGCCAAAGGAGATTTATCATCAGCAAAGTCTTTCTGCAAACAATCGTGAGAGCAATAATTTCGGGTAGTGATGGTTTTATGCCATCGCTCTCGTTGTGTTTTACACCAACCCAGCGTAACTGTGTGTCCTGCTAAAAACTTAGCGGAACAAATGCTACATTCGGCTCCTTCTTGGTCGTGAACTCCAGAGCCTTCTGCTCCTTCCATGACTTCCGTAGCACACTTAAGAGAACAATAATTTTCCGTGGTGAGGTGTTCAACCCATCGTCCAGATGGTTGGAATAGAGTGTCGGTCATCACAAAAATTGGCTTGCTGGTCTTGATAGCATCATCACACATAGCACATTCATAACTCATTTTTTCCACCTCAGGATTACTTGTCCGGGTCTTAACTCAGAGTTCCACCTATAAATAGTTGCTCCTGATGATTTGTCCATAGTGATGATTTCCCGACGCACCCATTGGTGTAGGCAATTGGAAACTCCTGCGGCACCTTTGATTCGGGTGGTGTTTCTTTCAGAGAGGCGATAAAGTTCGTGAGAGGTAAGTCCTGCGGGGTTATCATGGATAGCGGCTAAAAGAGTCATGTGTTTCTTTCCGTGTTTTCGTCTTTCAACCTCTTGTCGGCAGGATTTAGAACAGTAGCGTTGGTTAGACCAATTGTAAGCATATTTGAGTTCAAAAGTAGAGTTACAAGCAGTGCAGGATTTGAGGTAAGTTCGTGAACTATCATGCGACAAACCCTTTTGCTGGGTTTCATGGCAATAGCGAGAGCAAACTCCTGAAAACAACTTGTTGCGAGAATAAGCCCAATCATCTCGGCAAGAACGACCGCAGAAACAATCAGACACTATATCACCCTCGGTTGAGTTTTGTAACTGGGGACTGCCATGTTAAAACCATAATAGGCTTCGGCTCGGAGTCTTCGTTCTGATTTCCAACCGGGGCAAACTTCTCGGATTTGACGATAACGATAATCAATGCGGTCGGTCATGCGATAGTGTCGGGGTTTGCGACCTTGATTGAGTCCCAGATAAAAACTTCGGTCACATTCGGGACAAGACCAAAGATTGGCTTCAAAGCAAGCATCACAGAAATAATAATCGGCGTTGCTATGGTGAAAACGATTGACACGAGGGAAATCGTTCCAGCATTGATTACAGGCAGGAATGATTATTCCTCCTCAGTTTCAAAGAAAACCCATCGGGTCAAATCGGCATCACGGGTGTTCTGGTCTATGGAATGCAGATAAGAGAAAAGTTCACTCCACTCGCCAAAAATCCAATTGTGATTCATAACTCCAAAAATCCAGTTGGAAACATTGGCCTTTCCGCCCTCTACCATAACCAAGGTCGGCTTCTTTTGGTCAAGGGCAGTTTTGAGTTCCCAGATAGTTCCAAATGGTTTTTCATTCATGTTGATATAGACCAAAACAAAATCGCTTCGGTCTAACATTCGGAGGTCTACATGGGCAATAGGCTTCATTAGGGCGGTTAGTTCGTCCCACTTTCCTTCTTCTTTAAGAGTCATTAGCCGAATTTTCTCTTCCTCAATTTCCTTGTATTCGCTGGAAATGCTGGCAACTACTGGCTTGTTGCACGGGTCCATGACTTGAACGCCTTTTTGAGCCAACCAAGCCGTGGCTCGGTTTCTCCAGCCGACTCCATCATCGTCAGCGTAATCAATCGGTCCAGCCAAGTAACATCGTAGTCCATTCAATCGGTTCATATTTATTCCTCCAAGTCAGAAAATCGGTCAGAATTAAACCACTGCTCAATAGTCAGTGATGCGGTTTTAGGGAGAGCCTCCATAATGCCTTGAAGAATATGAAGAAACTCTTCATCGGTTTCATAGCCAATGTTAAGGGTTACAATTTTAATTTTTTGCATGGTAATCACGACTCGTCCCAATTTTTAACCTCTTCTGAATTGTCTTTTTGCTGGGCAAAGTGAGCATCAACATCTTGTTGGGTGGGGAATTTGCCGTGTTCATTGAGGTGTTGTTGTGCAAAAGCCACCCATGAGTCAATGTCTTCAGCCATTTCAGGTGTGAGGGCAAATCCGTATTCTTCAAAATCTACGGCCTCCATGTCTTCGTGATACTCAGGACAGATATGGCTAAGGATGTGCTCTAACATATCTCCGTGATTTCTTCGCTTATACAGACCCAGATAAACTGACGCCATATTGAGGATAAAATTGAGAACCGCCAGAGTAGCCAGAGGATAAATCATCCACTCGGTAAAATCAGCCAAAATAAACATCTCCATTGATTCGGGACTTATCGTCTTCATAAGGGGCGGCAATGCGACGATAGAGTTCAATCTTAGCACACTCCAGAACCCCAATCAATTCGTTGATGCGAGCATAGGAAATACGCTCATCGTTATTCAAAATAGAACCGAGAATGCGAGAAATGGCGTAGTTGAGTCGTCCTGCGGTGGACTCGGTTTCTCCTGTTTCCAGAAACTTTAGGATAAAGGCATCAAGTTCATTATCAAACTCATCACGCTTGTCTTGACGGATGTAGGGCATGGTATGACTGTGAGCGACTACCTATTTAAGAAGTTTCCTGTAGGTAGCGTCGTCAGTTTCTACAAAACAAACATTGCGTTGTGGGTAGTAGCGAACCGTTTTTTCAAAATAATAAATCTGGGATACCTCAGGCAAAAGTTTCGGCACTACTTTCTGATTTATCAGAGGGAGTTGTTGGGAAGTGATAAAATTGACCTGAGGTGAGGTAAAGTCTTCGTCAAACATTTCTAACCAATTATAGATTTCTTGGTGTATTTTGTAAAAGTGTTTCCATGTTGCGGTAGTGAGGGTTGGATAATCACGGGCGACACTGCTTTGAGTCCATGGAAATATGGCCCTTCGGTCATTACCACAAACAATGATGTTGATAGTATCAAAAGCGGCTCCTTTGGTAGTAAGGAAACTGCTCCACCTTGAACGGTTAAAATAAATCCAATCTTCTTTATCCGAGGCGTAATCGGGGAGAATCAGAGCCGTGGTGTAGGTGGACACAAGTTATTTTCCGTATTGCTGCTATTTCAATTTACTCAAAATATCGGCGGAAATGGGACTCATAGAAAGCGTAAATGGGCATCAAATAAAGGGTAGAAATGATGGTGAACCAGCCCAGATTAGTCCAATAGGGGGTAGAGGTGAGCCAACACCAAAATACCACTAAGGGTTGCATAGCCACCGTGCCGTAAATGGGTCGGATGATGTCGGCTCGTTCCATGGAAACGAAATTCCTCGTTTTCCTATTTAACAATTTATCTAAACAAATCCGCCAGTGTGGTTAGACCATCCGTGTAACCATCAACGGCATTGGGCAAATACCTTCCTGAAGTAGTTCCATCCCAATAGTATTGAAACGCCAGCAACCGAGGATGATTCCATCGCATACGAGTGGAGGCAGGATAATACTCTCGGAGCATAGTGAGTTTTTCTCCCACAACCAACAAATCGGGAATTAAGTGACTGACAGGGATTTCACGATAATTGATAGCAAAATGAGTGGGGTCTAAAATAGTAACTGGTGGTCCTTCGTCTACTACTGAACCAGCAACAATGTTTTGCATCATGCCCGCTTGCATGGCCGCAATTAACTCTTGACGGAAAGTTTGAATAGTGCGGCGGTTTGAGGTAATCAGATAATCATTATCTGGGTCTTTGATATTAAATCCATACAAAGGAACTAAAATTATTCGGTCTATGTAGTTATCACGAGTAAAAAGCCACTCCCAGAGCAATCCATATCCTTTTCGGATGTGTTCGGACTGCATAGGAATGTTAGAGATGTCCACAAAAATCACCAATGGTGACCAAGTAGGAGGCATCTCAGAAACCATCGCCATAGACAATAATATGTGGTGCTGCTATATCAACTTAACGAAACCACGAGGCTGAACAGAGAGGCAATTACCAGAAACAAAATCGTGTCCCAATGATTGGTAGCCCAGATTTTGAGTTCCTGAAACAAAGTTTCCAAGGTTACTACTTCGGTATTCCAAATTTTTCTCACCATTACCAATCCAACTCCTTATTTCCCGTAATTATTTTGATAGCCC
>Ga0255761_10003076_pt1 | contig 15198 bp, 10 predicted proteins | sample 071ome_29_FD_179961 | JGI IMG/M metagenome (GOLD analysis project Ga0255761, IMG submission 179961) | Coastal salt marsh microbial communities from the Groves Creek Marsh, Skidaway Island, Georgia - 071407BT metaG (version 2) | ecosystem: Environmental > Aquatic > Marine > Intertidal zone >... | reverse complement strand
GTGGCGAAGATATTCGAGAAGGCGTCTCCGCCGTTGTTTCAATCAAGCATCCAGACCCATCATTTAATGCCCAAACGAAAGCGAAACTCGTGACAAGTGAGGTGCAAGGCATTGTTGAAGCTGTCATTAACGAAAAACTCAAGGAATACTTGGAAGAAAATCCATCCGCTGCAAAAGCAGTTGTTGAGAAAGCAGTTCTATCGAGCAAGGCCAGAGAAGCCGCAAGAAAGGCGAGGGATCTCACTCGAAGAAAAGGGGTTCTTGAGGGCGGTGGCCTTCCTGGAAAGTTAGCAGATTGCCAGTCAAAAGACCCTTCAGAGTGCGAAATATATCTTGTCGAAGGTGATTCTGCGGGTGGTTCTGCAAAGACTGGGAGAGACCGCAGAATTCAAGCCATTCTTCCGTTGCGTGGTAAAATTTTGAATGTTGAGCGCCAAAAAAGCAATATCGCCAAGGTCTTTCAAAACCAAGAAATTCAAACCATCATTCGTGCATTTGGGGCTGGCGTCGGAAATAACGAAGAGGACGATGGAGCGTTTAACCCGAGTAAACTTCGGTATTCAAAAATCATCATTATGACTGATGCTGACGTTGATGGAGCGCACATTCGTACCCTTATGCTCACATTCCTTTGGCGGTTCATGAAAAAAGCAGTTATGGATGGTCATGTCTTCATCGCACAGCCACCTCTCTATCAAGTCTCAAAGGGACGTTCGACGCAATACGCATATTCAGACGCAGAGCGAGATGAAATTATCGAACAACTTAGAGACGGTAATGAAAACGCAAAAATCGGGATCCAGAGGTACAAGGGTCTTGGTGAAATGAATCCAGAGCAACTTTGGGAGACAACAATGAATCCTGACACGAGAACAATGCTCCAAGTTACTGTCAAAGAAGCAGAAGAAACCGACCGACTGTTCGAAATTCTCATGGGCGAAGATGTCCCAGACCGGAGAGCGTTTATCGAACGAAATGCAAAGGAGGTGACAAATCTTGACATCTGAAGATGAACAACCAGAAGAAGAAGTGAAATTCCGATCGCTTGGAAACACAGTTTCACACAGAATTAATGACGAAATGCGTTCATCGTACATTAATTACGCCATGTCTGTCATTATCGGACGAGCCTTACCCGATGCTCGAGATGGTCTAAAACCAGTTCACAGAAGAGTATTGTACGGTATGCATGAAGGCGGGCACACCTCAGATAAAAAATTCAGTAAATCAGCACGGTCTGTTGGTGAAGTCATGGGTAAATATCACCCTCACGGAGATCAATCAATTTACGATACCATGGTTCGAATGGCTCAAGAATTTTCATTACGTTACCCGCTTATTGATGGGCAGGGTAACTTTGGTTCAATCGACGGCGACCCTCCTGCTGCAATGCGATACACTGAAAGTCGCCTCGATAAAATTTCAAAACATATGCTTGAAGATATCGATAAAAACACGGTTAATTTTGAACCCAATTTTGATGATTCTGAACAAGAACCAACTGTTTTGCCATCAAGACTTCCAAATCTACTTCTCAACGGTAGTGATGGTATTGCAGTTGGAATGGCAACAAGAATACCGCCACATAATTTGACTGAAGTTGCTGGTGCAATTGGAATGCATGTTGATGAAATTTTGCAACAAAAAGTCGCACCAGGTGCACTACCATCTATCTCTATAGAGCGTTATATGGAGCACGTTAAAGGTCCAGATTTCCCCACTGGTGCGACAATTTACGGCATTGATGGAATCAATGATATGTACACGACCGGAAAGGGACGTTTTCACGTCAGAGCACGCTGTGAAGTCTTTGAAGACGGCGAAGGGAAAAGAATCATCATCACAGAAATTCCATACCAAGTGAAGAAATCTGATATGCTTGAACACATTGCTGATTTGGTCAATAAAGAAACCGTTGTCGGTATTCGTGATATTCGTGATGAGTCATCAAAGGAAGGCATCAGGGTTGTCATTGAAGTCAAAAACAACGCTGACCCGCATGCTGTTCTCAATCAACTTTACAAATCATCCAGGTTACAAGAATCATATTCTGCGAACATGATGGCAATTTTGGATGGACGTCCAGTTCTCATGACTCTCCCTGTTATGCTGCAAACGTATGTTGCCCACAGAGAAGAAGTGATTGAAAGAAGAGCTCGCTTCGAATTGGAGAAGGCGGAAAGTAGAGCCCACATTCTCGAGGGCTTAGTCCGAGCACAAGACCGAATCGATGATGTGATTGAAGTTGGAAAGCGAAGCGAAAGCAGAGAACAGTTTGAGGCAGTCCTTAACGGAAGAGAAGTGATGGCTCCTATTGCTGTTTTCGATTTTAGTGAAGCCCAAGCAAAGGCAATAGCAGAACGAAGATTGTATCAACTAAGTCGACTTGATGTGAACAAAGTCATCAACGAGCATGAAGAACTAAAACTCACCATCGCAGACTTGAACGATATCCTTGAATCTCGTTCGAGGCGATTAAACATCCTCATGACCGAACTGAGGGAGGTTGTTGAAAAGCATGGAGACGAACGACGTTCCGATATCAATGACATGCCACTCTCAATGGACCGTGAAGACCTCATTCAAGAGCGAGCTATTGTGATCACTTTGTCTGAAGATAATTACATTCGTCACACACCAGTGGAATCTTTCCGAATTCAGAACCGCGGTGGCAAAGGACTGAAAGGTGTAACTACAAAGGAAGAGGACACACCTCAAGCCATCGTCACTTGCTTTAGCAAAGACAGGTTACTCATCTTCACAAGCAAAGGTCGAGTGTACGGATTAAAGGCTTGGGAAACCCCAATGGGAAGCCGATTGAGTCGCGGAACCCATATTCGGAACCTGCTTGAAGAACTTCAAGATGATGAAGACATCATCACAATACTTCCACTGTCACGGGAATTGGTTGATGATGTGACAGAGCGATGTTTGAATATCAAATTAGAACCCGGAGAAAAACGACCTGCTTCTGGCCACTATCTCATGTTTGCAACAAAGTTAGGTCTCGTGAAGAAAACCGATTTGTATGAATATGTTCGTATCAACAAAAATGGAAAATACGCCCTTCGGTTTAAGATTGAAGATGATGAACTCGTAAATGTTCGTCGTTCGACAGATGAACATGACATTGTGATGATTTCGAGTACGGGTTATGCATCCCGATTCAAGTGTGCTTCAATTCGTCCATCAGGTCGTGTTTCTGGCGGGGTTTATGGCATTAAAGTCGGCGACAGAAAAGGCTCAGGTGGTGGTGTTGTCGTCGGCATGGTTTCGATTCTCGACCCATCAACTCAAATTCTAACAATTTCAAAGTATGGAATGGCAAAGAGGAGTCGACTAGGAACAGCCTTGCGAATTCCTGATGTTGATGCACAAGGTGAACAAAAATACGATGACGAAGGAAATGTAAAAATGGTCACTGATGGCTATCGCTCAACAAACCCAGGTGCAAAAGGCGTGCGAACAATGAAACTCGATGAAGAGTTCAATGATTCTATTGTCAGCGTTCGAATCATACCAAATGAACAGGACCAACTGTTCATCCTTACCAAGAAAGGAATGCTCATTCGAATCCGAACAAGTCAAACCAAAGAAACAACTGGAAAAGCAACAAGAGGAACACGGGTCATGGAATTGAGAAATAATTCAAAGACTGGTTTTGATGATGAAATCATCTTCACTTCTCGTCTTCCTGCTGAATTGATTGAAGAAGATTTGACACAAGCAGTCCAATCTGCCGGTGAAGAGGAATAATCGGTGATTTGAAACGACATGAGATGTTCGCTTCCCTTGAGCAAACGTCAAGGGAGGTTGCTTCATGTCCGACAACACACTCATTTACGACTGGAACACCATTGAATATGATATTCAGAGAAATCCTGCTAATCATCCTCACGATGTTTGGTTTGACGATGAGACATTGCGCGATGGACTACAAAGTCCCAGTGCCCGTAATCCTACCATTGAAGAAAAAATTGAATTGCTCACCTATATGGAAAGGCTCGGTCTACAAAAGGTCGATTTAGGCTTGCCGGGAGCAGGACCTTTTCACAGAGAGCACATCAGTGCAATGCTATCTCACATCAATGAGCAATCGTTTAACATACGGCCTGGTGCAGCAGTTCGAACACTCATGGGCGACATTGAACCCCTTGTTGAGATGCAAGCCAAACATGAAATGGAAATTCAAGCATCCGCTTTCTTAGGCACAAGCCCAATTCGACAATATACCGAAGGATGGACCATGGAAAAACTCATGTCAACGATGGAAAAAGCAGTTTCATTTGCCGTCGAAAACGATGTGCCTGTAATGTTTGTCACCGAGGATACGACACGATCGAAACCAGAAGATGTCAAAATGATTTATCAAAGGGCAATGGAACTTGGTGTGCGTCGAATTTGTGTTTGCGACACCTGCGGGCACGTAACGCCAAATGGTGTGAAAAAACTGCTTCATTTTATTGACGAGGAAGTGATTAAAGACGCAGGATATCATCGAAGTGATATTGAAGTCAATTGGCATGGCCATCAAGATAGAGGTCTTGGGGTTGCTAACAATATTGCTGCAGTTGAAGCAGGTGCTGATGTGATCCATGGAACTGCTTTAGGCGTTGGTGAGCGAGCCGGTAATGCACCATTAGACCAGACCCTCGTTAATCTCAAACTCATGGGTGTCATCGATAACGACCTATCTTTACTCGATGAATATGTTAGAAAGGCCAACGAATACATCGAAGTTCCACTTCCACGAAATTACCCTGTTTTTGGAAACGACGCATTTGAAACAGGAACCGGCGTTCACGCCTCTGCAGTTATCAAAGCAATGCGAAAGGGCGATGACTGGCTAGCAGATAGAGTCTATTCTGGCGTACCTGCTGGCGACTTCGGGTTGAAACAAATTATTCGAATAGGTCACATGTCTGGTCGGTCGAACATCATCTGGTGGCTTGAGCAAAACGGTATTGATGCTGATGAAAACTTGGTTGAGCATTTGTTTGAAGTCGCAAAGCAACAAAAGCGAAACATGCTCGACAGTGAAATCTTTGATGCAATAACTGCTTTTCACACAGCTTGACTACTTCTTGTCGGGGTCTGATTCTCCGCTTTCGACCTCTTCGGCATATTTTCCAGCCCATTCCGAATCGACGCTACCGCCACTCCATTCGCCAATGAGTTCGATTTCATTGACATCAGTTTCATCTCGCCAAACAGGATCTTCAGTGCTTCCGCTCACAATGAGTGAACCGTTTTTGTCGATTTGCTCCTCGAGTAAATGAAAATGTTTCGAAATTGGTAGGAAATGCCCCACTGGCATACCAGGGGCGGTAAATGGATTGGTCGCAGCACCGATAATCAATCCATCCTCTGGAGCAACGATATCAACCGAAATGCCCGGTGTGGCAGGGTCGGAAATAATAGCAACTACTTCGCCTTCCTTAATGACACTACCAGAACTCACGAACATATCCAACAGGCCCCCCTCTCCAGCTCTTAACCACGAAGAGCCACTTGCCATAATTCTGAACCTAGGACGTTGGGGTTGCCCAGGAATCATACGAAGTGACCTCAGCACATTGAGGACGCCGTGGACTGCAACCTTCACCGATTGATTGCCAAGAAAATCAGCACCGCCCCCCTCATACGTAACGCATGGGATGTCAACATCATTTGCAGAGTAGCGAAGCGAACCTTTTGGTGGCGAAGAATCCAAAATGATTTCGATGCCAAAAAATTTGGCAAGTAAGTGTGAACTTGCATGTGATAGGTTGGCTCGTATTTGCGGCATATTGGTTCTGCCTTTTGCAGCACTATGCAAGTCAATAATCGCATCAGAATCCTGTATTAAATGTTCAAACAATTGATGAGCAACGCGTTTTGTTGTCGAACCTTTTGGGTTGCCCGGAAATTGTCGATTGAGGTCTCTACCATCTGGAAAGTACCGAGATTTCGACCTGTAACCTGGCAAATTCACAACAGGTACAATGCGAATCGTACCAGCTAATGATTTAGGGTCAAGTGCCCCTCCATCGTCTGTAAAGACATTCGACAGGAGGTTCGTACAGGTAGAAGGGCCTGTCAACTCATCACCGTGGATTCCTCCAAGTACGGTAATACATGGCCCGGGCCTATTTCCATGAAGTATGGTGATAGGGATAGGCCACTGGTCACCGAGGGTCACATTGAGAAGTGGGAGATGCACAGTTCGCATGGTACCAGGCTTGATTTTTCGACGAAAGAAACGAATTTCACCCCAATCAGCATCCCTGTCCCATTCTGGGCGATCTTCACTCTTGTGTTGTTCAAGGGCTTTTGAAATCTCCATTTTTCGCTTTTTTGGAAGTTCGTGGGCAAGGCGAATTGGTTTCCTCTTTCCTCTTCCACCCATGTCTTTGCTAATCTGTTTAAGGACATGAATACTACGATGGTTTGACCATACAATCAAAGACTTTCGGGGTAACAGAGCATCATGGAAGAATTGGGAGTTCAAAGGAAATATGCACCATCCTCAATCTGTTTTGGATGTGGACCGGCAAATGACGATGGACTTCAAATCGATTCACATCGAATCGAAAATGGACTTATTCTTCATTTTACACCAAAAGAGCACCACCAAGCATTTCCTGGCATGATTAACGGTGGAATTATTGGGACACTCCTCGACTGTCATGGAAATTGGACGGCTGCCGTAGGTTTGATGGATGCATGGGGCGACAATGAACCTCCTTGTACAGTCACTGCATCGTATGAAGTTAAATTACGCAGGCCAACACCGGTGAATGTTGAACTTGTCATTACTAGTCAAATTACTGAAATCGATGGAAAAAAAGTGCATGTTGATATGATGATGGAAGCGAATGGTAAAGTCTGTGCTACTGGTCATGGATTATTTGTTGCAGTCGAGGAAGGCCATCCTGCATATCATCGCTGGTCATGAGGGATTTTATGGTGCTTCCAGATGAAGAACAACTTCATCGTCTACAATACCTTCGACAAGATGTTTTGAAAACAATGACCGAAATAAATGACTTTGATGCTACGAGATTTGAACGCCTCAAAGACATACCACTTGGTGTGTTACGTAAGAATGCTACGCAAAAGCACGGCGTGACAAAATGGAAACAACATAAAAATTATCTTGAAATTGAATCGGTTGAAATCCACCCTGAACTCCTCAAAAGAAGGTGGAATGAATATGCAAAATTTGTCCTCTATCACGAATTTCTTCACGCCATTGGATTCAAAGATCATGATGCAATTTTTAGACACCTCGAAGCGAGGTGGCCCATTGAAAACTCAAGAGAAACAGGAAGAGAATTTACAATTTTTTTACAAAAACAAAGCGCTTCTTGGAAATGGTTTTGCGATACTTGTGGATTAACAGTGTTCAGGAAAAAATCTGCACATGGAAAATTCAAATGCAAGGCTTGTGACATCGTTCTCCGCGATGAGCCTGTATCTTCACAATAGGCATTATTTCATATGTTCACCGCCCGTGGAGCAAACGATAGACATGAAGAGATGGAAGGTGTTGAACCTCGTTATACTCTTTCTGTTCTTACCGATACAAAGTGTTGATGCGAACATGAATCAATCACCCGGAGGTGGGCGATTTTACTTATCTTGTATTGACGATTCCACGTGTCAACTTACACCTACGCCAATTGGAGAGGAAACGGTTTCGGGCCAGTCGACGGCAAATATGATACAAAAAGAAACATTAAATTTTGAATTCTATATTGCACCAGAACAAAGTCATATTGCATTACTTCCGAATGTATTGAATCAACTTACACTCGAGTTCATGCAACAAACAGAAACTCTTGGTGTGTTTCGACCAGAAGCAGAAATTCGACTCATTACTGGCGATAGTGTACATTCTTGGCAATTTCAATCATCTACCTTCTCTACGCCCTCGGCATACGAACCTTACGAACTCACCAATGAACCTCTTACATTTTCGAATTCGGGGGTTCTTTGGCCAGAACAACAAGTCAAACTTTTTGTTTCCATTTTCCTTGAACAACCAGGTACATGGGAATTGAATCTTCGCGGCAGTTCATTTCTTGAACTCGAAATACCTTGGTCTATAGACCCTTCACTCGCCGATGTCGATGAGCCGTCCTCACAACTTGAACCGGTGGAAACAGAGTTTGAGACAATCCACTATGGAGCGTTGGTTCAAAGTGACATGGACTGCTGGCGATTTGATGTTGAAACAAACGAGATTATGAGACTCTACATCGACTGGATTGAAGTCCCCTTCGAAGTGGAGCAGCCGCATAGTGTTCCACTCGTTTTTGACTCGATTGGAAAGGAATTGCCCTATCCTGAAATTGTTAGTGAGTTTGATGAGGGTAAATTGAGAATTGTCTACAGATGGCGTGCGGTACCCGTTGGTGTGTACACTGCATGCTTTTCAGGCGTCGACGACAAATTTCAGCAATATGAATGGGGCGGTTCATTTGGCTTTGAGAGTTTGGGGCCAGTAAACCCTGATGGATTTCAACCCTTCTCACATTATCCCGCAGGTTCGAGTTTCTTAGGAGATTCAACCTCTAGAATCTCTCTTGAAGAACAGAGTATTGGGGGGCTGGTATTCTTTTCATTTGTCTTTGTGTTTGCTTGTCTGTTGTTTACACAGCCCACATCAAACTTTTCCCTAAGGTACATGCTGTTTTTACCTGGTGTTCTGATGATCTTGACTGGAGGTATCATTTTCCCGCTTATTTCAGTGACAGGACAGATGGAATCTGAAGATACAATTACGTTCGATGACCTTATCGATATGCGTTTATCTCAACTATGGGATGTGGCTGCACCCGGCATACCTGAGCAAAATTTGTACAGACATAGCGGCGCATCATTTGGATTACTCGATGGAGATTCATTTACACTCCGATTAACAATTCAACAAGCATACCAAATGGATGATGGCCGTTGGCAATTACAAATTGAAGAATTACAATCATTTCGAATCGATGAGGCAATCTTTAGCCAAATCTCAAAGGGTGGTGCTCAATTGAATGACAATGGCATGTTAGAAGACCATGCGGTCAAATTTGCGTTGTTATCAGGCCGCTCACTTTTGCTGGATTTACTGCTCCTTGAATCGATGATAGTTGTCGAAGAGATGCCTTCGTCTTCAGTTTTTGACATTCAACTCGACATGGTGAGCACGACGCCAACCGGTTCACTAAATGCTCCAGCATGGGCAACTCGTCCTTCAAGTATTCCAGAATCAGATTGGTCGAGATTGCAATCCTCGTTATTTCCTGAACGATTAACCATTTCCCTTTGTGATTGTGAATTAGACCTCATTGATGTACGGTTTGAACCATCTGTTCGATTTGATTCATCGGACATACCATCAGCCGTCTATGTCATGAACCAGGCAAATAGCCCTGTTTTGATGTGGATGGTGTCATTTACGGGGCTCTTTCTTTGCATTTATGCTGGTACGATTGAGATGAAGAGACTCTCCAGTGCCAGAAATCTTGCAATACGCTCGAGACATCTCGACAGTGATTGGGGTTAGTTCAATCTTTTTTCTTGGCTTTAGATTCAGCATCCTCGATGACTTGGTCGACATCCATATTTGCATCAAATGCTGCTTTTTGAATCATTGATCGCTCAGCATCTGTAATTTCGCCATCTTTTGCAGCCGACTTGATGGCAGCCTCAACATTCATCTTTGCAGCATCTTCATCAGAGATACCCAATGCCTTTTGGAACGATTTCAATTCTTCATATTCAGCGTCGGAGATAACACCGTCTTCCCACGCTGAGTCATAGGCATTCATCAAAAATTCAGTGTATGCTTCTGGATTGAGTAACACATCTCGAATCAATCCGTGGTTTATTTCTTCTGATTGATTTGCAATGTCCATGAGTGCAATCGATCGTCGAACTTCTTTAACTGCCATGTCTTTCAATCCATGCCCGGCCCAAATTGCTCCAGCAGCAACAACTGCAGATGCAAACCATCGCATAATATTCTCATCAACAAGGTCACCTGGGCTGACAAGATGGAAAATTCCAAGCACGGCCATCGCTGCACCACACATGATTTCAACCCAATCATTGAGGTCAGGTTCATCATCGAAAACCGAAAGTCGTTGGTCAACCAGTTCTTCCATCTCATCGCTCATGGTTGTCACTCATACCAAAGAAGGTCTTAGGTATGTCGGCCAAAATTTCATCCGTTTTCCTTTTGGACTATTGACACTTGTCTTTCAACATGACAATTGAAGGGACAACGGTAGATTCCCTTTCAATCGATGGAAAATTCAAGCAATTTCTCTCCACAAAGTGGGGTATTGAACGATTATATCCTCCACAGTCCGATGCCATCGTTCCCATATTAGAAGGAAAGAACACTCTGGTCTGTATCCCTACTGCATCAGGAAAATCATTACTGGCATATTGTGGCATTGTACATTCAATGAAAAAAACTCAACAAGCAAAGGCAATTTATATTGTTCCGCTCAAAGCTTTGGCGAGTGAAAAATATGAGGAATTGGTCGAAGTTGGAACTCATTTAGGCTTGCAAATTGGTTTAGCAATTGGTGATGCATCATCTGAAACAAGAGACATTGACAAAGCCGACATCATTGTTTGCACATCTGAAAAATTGGACTCATTATTGCGACATAGAAGCGAGTTGTTTGAACATTTAAAATGCATCGTTGCAGATGAATTCCATCTTATGAACGACGCAACAAGGGGACCTACTCTTGAAATGAACCTTACTCGATTACGACTCCATTACCCGCATGCACAAATCATTGCATTATCGGCAACAGTAGGCAATGTCAAAGACTTAGCATTTTGGCTCCAAGCAGAACTTATTGTTTCTGAGTGGCGACCAGTTGACTTAGAATATTCAACATTTCACAACTTTCATGTTGAGCCGAGGAAAATTCAGGGTAATGGGACTCAAAAGGGAACCCTATCGCCACCACGTACGCTGGAAGGCTTGGTGTCCCACCCTGTATGGAGCGTCGTCGATGATGCTATGGATGGAGAGTCACAGGTTCTGTTGTTTGTAGGGACACGAAAAAGCGCACAAGCAGAAGCAAGAAATTTAGCTAAACGAGTCCTCAAGCGTCTAAAAAAGGAAGATGCTGCGAAACTAAAACGCCTTGAAGAATTAAGCCAACAAATTTTGAAATCCTCCTCACAATCAAGTATATCAGACCACCTTGCAGATGCTGTTAGAGGTGGTGTCGCCTTTCATCATGCAGGACTAACGCACCAACAACGGAAATTAATTGAACATTCGTTCAAAAGTGGAGAGCTTGTTGCACTCACTGCAACACCTACATTGGCTGCTGGTGTGAATTTACCCGCTCGCAGGGTACTTATTCGTGACCTCAAAAGATGGGATGACGGCTTTAATCGACCTCTGCCTGTGATGGAGGTTCGACAAATGATGGGCCGAGCCGGTCGTCCAAAATATGACACGAAGGGCGAGGCATGGATTTACTGCAAGAATTCCGATGGGTGGGAAGAAGCAGATGCTGTTGCACAGCGATATTTCTTCGGTCAAGTGGAAAATATTTCCTCGAAACTTGCATCTGAACCCGCATTACGAATGCACCTTCTCGCTCTCATCTCTACAGGTGGTTATCATCATAAAGGCCGTATTCTTGAATTTTTCAAACACACATTTCTTGGAAAATCTCTTCCATTCTCTCAGTTGGAAGAACGTATAACACAAATGATTCAGTGGCTAGTTGATGAACGATTTATTCGAGACCTTGGACCAGACAACGAATTCATCGAATCTGAGGTCATCCTCAGTATGAAGGAAGAGAATAATGAGCCATGGGATGACACAATTCCATCTTGGGTGACGGCCGCTCAAGAAACCGAAGGCGTCATGTTTGGATTGAACAAAGAAGATTCGAAGAAGAGTGCCCATTCAACGCCGATGTTTGGATTTCAACCAGCACGACGGATGCAAAACTCTGACGAGATTGTTGCGCAATATTCAAACGATCACAACTGTCGATTTGAAGGAACAGAATTGGGTATTCGTATATCTCAAATGTACATTGACCCGTTATCTGCAACGATACTTCGGAAAGGTTTGCGACGATTTGTTCGTCGTTCTGTACGTCAAGACGGTCCAATTACAACCCTCGGCTTGCTCCACCTTGTCTGTTCGACCCCTGATTTCCCGTCACTTTGGGCAAAATCGAAAGATTTGGAACCGAATTCAAAGATATTTCTCAAAATGAACAGTGCTGAAGATGAGTTTGTCCTAGAGCAAACCTACCTTGAAGATATGATTGGAAGAGTAAAGAGTGCTTGGATGCTTGAACAATGGTGTGAAGAAGACTCATTTCGAACACTTGAACAATCATTTGATGTGGCTCCCGGCGATGTTCACCACAGAACATCAATCTCTGAATGGCTTCTGTATTGCTCAAAGGAAATCCTCCTCCTTGATGATGTATTTTCACATGAACATTCGACACATATTGCAGAGATTGCACAATTGTTTGGACTTGCTAGACAGAGAATTCGCCATGGGTGTAAAGAAGATTTGTTACAACTCGTCAATATTCGCAATGTAGGTCGTCATCGTGCACGAGAACTTGCTCAAATGAATTTAAGGACACCAAAAGATGTCATGGCTATGAGCTCAAAACAACGTACAGAACTCGAAAGCAAAAGGGGTTGGGGGCCAATCTTGGTCGAGTCGATTCTCAATGAAATACGAAAAGTAACAAAGGGCGGCCGGAAAAAAGAACAACTTCGCTTCGATGATACACCACTTGAGGGAGAACGAAGCGACTGATTCAAAAAGATGAGCGTAGAGGATGTATTATGCAACAATTTCCTAAGTTTGCTTGGAAAAAAAATCCAGGTGAAATCGAATTCGATGTGATTCAAAATTTCATCAGAGTTCGTCCAAATAACCACTGGGTTCTCTGCCACAACGATGTTGTCATCTCTGATTTACAACTGTGGACAGCATGGGAAGCCTGCACTCGCCGTTTTCAGAGAAATTCTGCTCTCGCTCGCACGATTGACGCCGAATTTCTCCGATATTTATCTGGAACACATCATGTCTCTGAAGCCTTTGCTCGTTCAGGAATCAACAGCGATGCTGAGCAAGGGTGGCTACTCTTTTTACCACATGCTGTTTTCTCAAACGATTCAGGTGCACAACACATTCTCGAAGTGGTGGAGGAGGATATGCGAGTTGCAGCAGCAGAAATTCTTGAACAAATACACTGTCATCTTGAGGAACGTCAGCCATCCCCCTCTCCAACAAGTTTGACTCAACTCGGCATTTCAGAAGACCTTCAACCGAATGATTTAGAGCAATGTGCAATCGCACACATTCATCAAGCAGACTTACAATCCTAAGTACATTTTAGGAGGGTTAAAGGACTCCGTCTCTCTAGGCTCTGCATGGTCATTTCCTCCGAAAGGAACTCCGATGAACTGAAATCGAATCGATATCTCGATGCTCAAAAAATTGCAAGAGCAATCGACATTGCCCTCCAAGAAGGAGCACAATATGCAGAAGCAAGATTGGTTGCAATCACGGAAACAGATATCCGAATGAAAGACAGTCAGATTGAATCTGCTGTACCCGGCCAGCAGGTAGGACTGACATTACGGGTTTTGGTCGATGGCTCTTGGGGGATTCACTCCACCACTGACTATCATCAAATTCATGAACAAGTCCCCTCCACTGTAAAACTTGCAAAGGCTGTTGCTGAACGTAGGTCAGCAAACATGAAGCCTATCGATTTAGCAGAAGTTCCGATCTATCAAGATGAAGTGCACTGGGAAGCAAAAAAAGATGTCCGGTATACTGAACTCGAGGAGAAATTATCTCACATGCGTGATTTCACCTCATCAATTAAGCATGATTCAATCCAATCTGTAAAATGTGGATGGATGGATGAACACATTCACACCGAACTCATGACTTCAGAGGGCATGGATAGGGTTTGGTCGTTTCAGAGAACACTCATGCACGCCACCTTAGAGGGAAGAGATGGAGATAATGTGATGTCATACAGGACTCGAGTCGGAGGAGAAGGTGGCGTTGAATTGATTGACAATGCAGATTTAGATGAACTCGCAACAAAAGCAGAAAAGTCAACCATTCGACTCCTCCAAGCATCTTCAGCTCCTTCTGGAAAGATGCCTCTAGTCGCTGACCCCGATCTCACTGGCGTGTATATCCACGAAGCCCTTGGCCACCCATGTGAAGCAGATCTCGTTGCAGCAGGCGACTCGTGTCTCGATGGAAAACTCGGACAGACCATTGGTAGCGATATCGTCACTGTGGTTGACGACCCAACAATTCGTGGAGGATATGGAGCATTTCCAATTGATGATGAAGGCTTGAACACAAGAGAAAAATTGTTGATTAAAAACGGTGTGTTAACGGAATATCTCAATCATCGAGAAACCGCACATCATTTTGGCCTTGAACCAAATGCAGGTGCACGTGCTCAAGATGGTTTACATCATCCCATGGTTAGAATGTCAAACACCATCATACAAGGTGGAAGTCACAACGACCTTGATGAACTTCTCGAAGACATTCAATACGGAGTGTTCGCATGCGGCTCTCGTGGAGGTCAAGTTGACACAGGACGAGGTTCCTTCCAATTCTCTGCTCAGGAATCTTGGTTGATTGAAAATGGAGAATTAACAACTCCACTCAAAGATGTGAGTGTCAGTGGAATGACGCTTGAAATTCTAAAGAATGTGGATGGTTTAACAAAAGATGCAAAGATTGCTTCACCTGGATTCTGTGGAAAAGGGCAAACGGTTCCAGTTGGCGATGGTGGACCATTGATGAGAATTCGAGAAGCACTGGTTGGTTGAACAATGATACCAACAGATGCTCTTGATCGACTTGTGGAAAAGGCTGATGTCATTTCGCAAGCATGTCGGCAATCAAATGTTGAGCAATGGGATATTGTCGGCATCCAAAGCTACAGCGAAGAGGTTGAAATCGAAGCCGGCAAAATTAGTCTTGCTGGCGGTGGAGGAGAAGGCGGCTTTGGCATTCGAGTAGTTGAGGATGGACGTTTTGGATTTGCCCATGTTGTTGATGTGAAGAATGTACATCCTGCAATTGAACTCGCACAAAAAATCGCACGTATTTCTCCAAAAATTGAAGGTTTTGAACTACCGTCTCTTGAGCCCACATCAAAA
>Ga0255761_10003075_pt1 | contig 15200 bp, 14 predicted proteins | sample 071ome_29_FD_179961 | JGI IMG/M metagenome (GOLD analysis project Ga0255761, IMG submission 179961) | Coastal salt marsh microbial communities from the Groves Creek Marsh, Skidaway Island, Georgia - 071407BT metaG (version 2) | ecosystem: Environmental > Aquatic > Marine > Intertidal zone >... | reverse complement strand
CATCGTTCACGAATTCTTGAACAAGTTTTTCAGGCTCAGAAGATACAACATCGTCCCACCAATTTTTTGGATTTAAAGGATCTTTGAGCAATGCCGCATGAACGAGTTCTTTTCCGTGTTCAAGAAAGTTAACATCGTTAAGTTGTCCTAACCTTTCAGGATCTCTACCGAGGACTGAAAACAAATCTGTAATAACCGCATATAACCCGTTGGTATCTTTGGTTCTAACTTTTAAATCTACCAAACAAATCCAATTCCTCGTATCTGTATAATCATGAAGCAATGCCTGTCTCGCATTTTGTTCAGCCCAATTCATATGCTCCTCTGAACGTTCAACATCAGTTTCAGCGAGACGAATAAATTTCAAAGCATTACTTCTGTACCGATTACCGAGGTTTCTTCTTGGGTGAAGTGTAGAATCACTTTCATTCATGCCATCACGCTCAGAATTGGACAGACATGAATCCGTTCTTGTCTTTAGATGAATCTATCGTTGCATCATATCCAATTTTTGAGGTTTTTCCGTCATCATATCTGGACGGATCGAGCGAACTGCCTTTTTGATTTTCAAGAATCACGGTGTCTTTATCCGGTTGCCATCTCGTCATCATCGCCCATTCAACTCTAACTGGATTGGTGATGTCAATATCTTCATCGACAACTGTAACCATTTTCATACTCTTGTGCCCATCGAATGCAGCATGAATTGCTCTTATGCCATCATCATCGTTTTGTTTTCGGATTTTGATGACTGCTGCGAGCCATCCGCATCCGCCTTCGGTCATATGCACATCAATGCAATCAACGACATTTGATACAGCAGACTTGATCGTTGGCGACCTCGGAAGACCCATCAATGTCTTGTGTTCAGCCTCTCCGGGTATGAGGGCGTGAAAAATCGGGTTTGAACGATGCGACACACCGTCTACCCGAATAACAGGTTCATGTCGAACATCATCAACAGTTCCAGTTATGTCAACATAAGGGCCTTCTTCGTCGTCTTCGATTGTGATTTCACCCCATAGCACATATTCAGCATCTGACGGAACAGTAACGCCATTTGGTGCTTTTGTAACCTCGAGAGGACGGTCGTAGAGTTTCTTGTGTAATGCAGCTGCAACAGTTAATTCGTCCAAGTTTTCATGAAACGACATCGCTGCAGCAAGCAGGACCACAGGGTCTGGTGCATTGACAATTGCAATTTTAACCGGGCGACCTTCGTTGCGTGCGTTCATGACCATAGTGCGCAAATGTCGCGGTACAAGGCGAACAACGAGATGAGACTTGTCTCTCAGAAACTGACGATGAAACGAAACATTTCGAATGCCATTGTCTTCAGCAATGATGATACTTGCCGATGAGTATCGGCCACGATCTGCCTCCCAGTGATGTGGGATTGGTAACGAAGTCAAGTCCACACCATCTTGCACTTGCTCGAAACATGGAGCATGCGTGGCTTCGATGTGGACTGGATCTTCGGGATGATCCATACCCCATCCAAGCGTATCGATGTACTCTGAAGGCGTGATCCCAATGGCTTCACACAAACGATCTCGAGTAAGCAAATTTATGACCGCTTTATGATGTGGTGCTTCACGAATATTGTCAAAAACAAGCATTCCGTGTTGATGTTCTTCCGAAACCCTTCGCATCTCGTGAACAAGGCTAACCGACTCTGAATGATAACGTGCTGCACCAAGATGGTCACGAAAGGCCATGGTTCGTCGAGTTATCGAAGATGTTTGAATGTTATTCACAATTCAATTTCATTCGTCTCGGGTGCAGGGGATTTGGTTATATATGGGCGCTAAGTGGACGACGCTGCACGAATGAGGTTCAAACATGGGACGAGGATTATTTGCTGGTGCAAAAATGGCAAAAGACCGCCAAAAATTTCGATGGTCAGACCGACGATACAAGAAAAGAATGTTGAAAAGTCGAGAGAAGCACGATCCTCTCGCAGGTTCTACACAAGCTAAAGGCATCGTTGTTGAAAAGGTTGGAATCGAAGCTAAGCAACCAAATTCAGGTATTCGAAAAGCAGTGAAAATTTCACTCATTAAAAACGGCAACAAACTCACAGCATTCGCACCTGGAGATGGTGCGATTAATTTCATTGATGAACACGACGAAGTCATGGTCGAAGGTATCGGAGGACGTATGGGTCGTTCGTACGGAGATATTCCAGGAGTTCGTTACAAAGTCATTCAAGTCAACGGCGTCTCGCTTGATGAGATGGTTCGTGGACGAAAAGAGAAGCCAGTTCGATGAGGTGATGATATGGAAGAACAAGAAGTTGACACACGACCTATTGCAGGAATTGGAACCAAGGTATTCGGAAAATGGGATGCTAGTGAAGTCACATGTAGCGACCCTGGTCTCGCACCATATGTCAATCTCACAACAGTTGGTGTACCACACACAGGTGGTCGCCACGCTAACTCTTGGTTTGGCAAATCAAAACTTTCAGTCGTCGAGCGATACATCAACAAACTCATGCGAACCGGCGCCTACACGGGTAAAAAGCAAAGTGCAATGAAAGCATTTGAGCAAGCCCTCGATAAGATTGCAGATCAAACCGGAGAAAACCCACTTCAAACATTTGTGGACGCAATCATACATGCAGCACCTCGAGAAGAAATTACGTACATTAAATTCGGTGCAGTTGCACAACCTAAAGCAGTCGACTCCTCACCATCAAGAAGACTCGACGTTGCACTTGGAAATCTTGCAAAGGGTGCACAACAGGGCACACACAAATCCAAGAGAACACTGACCTCTTGTATTGTTAATGAATTGTCAAAGGCATCAAAGGGTGATGCTACTTCATTTGCTGTCAATAAGAAAGAAGACAAAGAACGTGTTGCGGCTTCTGCTCGATGAAGCACAGTCCAACTTCGCTGTCGTGCGTTTGACTTAAGAACCCAATTCGGGTCGGCAAGAACAATCAGGTTAGGTGAAAACCATGGGAAGAAAAGAAGACAACATCAAGAAAGCAACAGAAGTTATGAACATATTGCCGCAAATTCGAAATTTGTGTATTGCTGCTCACATTGACCACGGAAAAACCACCTTGTCAGACAACCTCATCGCCGGTGCCGGTATGATGTCTAATGAACTAGCAGGTGCTGCCCGTGTTCTTGATTTTGACGAACAAGAATCTGCACGTGGCATTACCATTAACGCCGCTTCAGCTTCCATGGTGCACTCTGTTGAAGGAACGGACTATCTCATCAACCTCATCGATACACCAGGTCACGTCGACTTCGGTGGAGACGTGACTCGTGCCATGCGTGCAGTCGATGGGTGTTTTATCCTCGCCTGTGCTGTTGAAGGTCCGATGCCCCAAACTGAAACTGTTGTGCGTCAAGCACTCAAAGAAAAAGTAAAGCCTGTCCTTTTCATCAACAAAGTCGATCGTCTCATCAACGAATTACAAGTTACTCCAGAAGACATGATGGAGCGATTCAAAGGCACAATCCAGAAGGTCAACAAACTCATCAAGCAATTTGCACCTGAAGAATTCAAAAAGGAATGGCAAGTTGATGTTGGTGCAGGTACAGTTGCATTTGGTTCAGCATATCACAACTGGGGTATTACCGTACCATACATGCAAAAATCCGGAATTTCTTTCAAAGATATCTTTGAATATTGTAACAACGAAAATCAAAAGGAACTCGCCCAAAAAGCCCCAGTGCATGAAGTCTTGCTCGACATGGCTGTCAGCAAACTGCCAAGCCCAGTGAATGCACAGCCATACCGAATTCCAAACATATGGACTGGCGACATTGACTCCGATGTAGGTAAAGCAATGGTCAATTGTGACCCAGAAGCAGAACTTGCAATGATGGTCACTAAAATTTGGATGGACCCTCACGCAGGAGAAGTCGCTGTAGGTCGAATCTACTCCGGTGCAATCAATCAAGGTGAGCAGGTATTTGCCATTGGAGCTGCTAAACCAGAACGTGTTCAACAAGTCTCAATGATGGTTGGAGGCGATAGAATAGCTGTTCCAAGAGTTGTTGCCGGAAACATAGCAGCAATCACAGGTATTCGCTCAGCGGCTGCTGGTGTCACCCTATCACGCAACAAAGATTTCACACCATTCGAAGCAATTCGACATTATTCCGATCCTGTCGTAACTGTCGCTGTAGAGCCAAAGAGTATGAAAGACCTACCAAAGTTCATTGATGCCTTGCGCTCTCTTGCAAAAGCAGACGCATCACTTCAAGTCACAACAAATCAAGAAACTGGAGAAGCTCTTCTTGCAGGAATGGGTGAATTACATCTTGAGATTACAGTGTACAGAATCGAAGAGGAGCAAAATATCAAAGTCAAGGTTAGTCCTCCTATTGTTGTCTATCGCGAAGGTATTCAATCAAACAATCACGGCAATCCATTTGAAGGAAAATCTCCAAACCGTCACAACCGATTTTACTTTGAAGTTGAGGCACTCTCAGATGAGGTCATCCAAGGATTGCGTAGTGGAGAACTAGGCGACGGACCAGTCCGAACATCCGATGCGAAAGAAGTTGGTTCAAGATTTGGAGAATATGGCATGGACAAGGATCTCATGAGGAAAATCTATGCCATCAATGGGACCAATGTCTTGGTCAATGATACAAAGGGTATCCAAAACCTCCACGAAACTCGTGAATTGATTATCGAAGCATTCAATGAAGTGTGCGCAAAAGGTCCTATTGCGGATGAACCAGTACAAGGAATGTTTGTTCGACTCGTCGATGCAAAACTCCACGAAGATGCGATTCACCGTGGACCCGCCCAGACAATCCCTGCAGTTCGAAACGGAATCAAGGGTGCTATGATGCGAGCACGCACAATTATACTTGAGCCAATGCAGAAAGCGTTTGTATCCGTGCCAAACGACTGGCTCGGTCAAGTCACTCGTGAAGTTACAACTCGAAGAGGTATCATCGAAGATATGCCTTCAGAAGGCTCCGTTACAACGGTTGTTGCAACATTACCTATCGCTGAAACATTTGGCTTTTCAAATGACATTCGAGCAGCATCACAAGGCCGTGCAGTTTGGAACACAGAAAACCTCGGTTTTGAAATGCTTCCACCTCAACTCTTTGACAAAGTCGTTGGAGAAATACGACAACGGAAAGGACTCAAGCCTGAACCAAACCCTGAATCGTATTACGCTGATTGAAATCGTTTCCATACAGGAATCGAATTGATGTATGACATCGTGGTGGGTTGAACATGACCGGAGAGGGCGAAGCACCAGCAAACCCTTTTGCCCAAATAGCAACAGAACTCGATGAAAGAAAAGCAATCGCTGAAATGGAAGTTCAGCGCAACAAGGACGAGGAAGTTTCAATCCTCCAACAGCGATTTGCTGACGCCATTCGAGAAATGAGTGATAGAGAAGGTACTGTTTCGGTCCGAATACCCCTCAACGTGATGTCAATGGACCATCACAAAGATGCAATCGTATCTGTGGCATTTTCATCTGATGATTCCGAACTTGCCTCGTCATCACATGATGGCACCATTCGCATTTGGAATCCATTAACCGGAGAACATATTCGAGCTCTATCTGGCCATACTGGTCATGTGAATTCAATATCTTACGCACCAGATGCGAAAATGCTAGCGTCTGCATCGAGTGATAGACAAGTTCGAATTTGGGATACTACAACAGGAATTTCCAGTCAAGTTCTTACACATCACAAAGAAAGAGTCAACAAAGTTGTTTTTTCTCCACTGGGGAAAATGTTACTCTCAGCATCACATGATCGAACAGCACGACTCTGGAATCCTTCTACGGGAGAACACATGATGGCTCTGTCGAAACACAAAGGAGCAGTTCTCGATGCAGATTTTTCTCCTGATGGCAACACGATAATGACAGCATGCGAAGATGGTTTGTTGAGATTTTGGACAAATGATGGTTCTCTTATCGATGAACGTACAATCCAAGTCAATGATGTACCACAACAAGCAATTTTCTCTCCGAATGGTGATGTTATCGCAGTTGTTGTAAGTCGAGGCCTACTACGAATGTACAACACATTTTCAGGCATGGAATTAAGAACAATTCAATCAAATGCAAAAAATATTGGTTCGGTTCAATTTTCACCATATAGCGACGTTGTTGCATTTGGTACATCCAATGATGACATACAACTCTGGAATTATGCAATGGGAACTGTTATTCATTCACTTCGAAATCACAAGGGTCCAGTAAGTGGTCTAAATTTTTCCAACAATGGTACAATGATTGTTTCCGGTTCACATGACACTTCCGTGAAAGTCTGGCCAGCACATGTAGCACCTGGTACTGAAAAAGCAATTTTAGATACAGTCCTAAAGATGATGAAAGATGCAGGATTCAAAGTGAAACAAGACGATATCAGTATCACAATCTCGCGATAGTTAGATTTGAAATTCAAGTTCCTCAAGGACAATATTGAGTTCAAGTTTACATTCATATTCTGTGCCGTTCAAAACAACATCTTGTTCAAGAAATTCCGTATGTATCGAAAATTGGCCGTCGAGAAAGAGGTCATCATCACGTACATCATGCTCTGTTACTTTGATGTTGAGGCTTTTGTTACCTCCAGTTTCAATCATACCGGTAACTAGAGTCGGCATTGGCTTAGGTGAGAATGTTTCATTTTTTCCTAAGGCGATAAACCCTTCTTTTGGATAGCGATGTGAATCCTCTTGGTCGGTTATTTCAAGACTGAATTCTCCTTTACCAACAAGATCACCTGATGTTGAAGTGTAGAAAGATTTGAGTCGGACAATGAAAAGATACTTCGTCATGACATCACCTATTGAATTCTTGAGAGTTGGAAATCTGTCAACTCTCTCAATGCACGTAGACCAGGTCCATCGGGAATACGGTCAAGACAATTGTGAGCCATTTGATGATAATGCTCTGCTTTTGCTTTAGCATAATCGATTGAACCAAGTTCGGATAATGCATCTAATGAGGATTGCAGAGTTGCATCGTCAACATTTTCTCCCTGACCAAGAGACAACAAAAGGCGTGTTTTTGCGTCACTATCGGGTTGGCTGAGTGCATGTATCACCATCAAAGTCCTTTTTCCTTGTGCGATGTCTGAACCTGCTGGTTTCCCTAAGGTCGTTGAATCGGAGAGGACATCAATCAAATCGTCCATCAACTGAAAACATAAGCCAAGCGAGAGTCCCCATTCCGCCATACATTGTATCGTATCATCATCGGCTCCTGAAAGACGAGCACCAATTTCAGCACAGGTTTCAAACATCACTGCGGTTTTACCTTCGATCATTTCAAAATAATCATCCTCGGAAACTGCAATACGGTCTTCAAATTCGATGTCGAGTTGTTGACCCTCACTGACTTTTCGAACCATTCCTGCAATTCGATCAACTAATGCCACAATGTCATCGTTTGAAACTGATTCAGCCATCACAATTCGCTCAAAAGCGATTGCGAGCATAGCATCACCTGCATTGATGGCAGTCGGGGAATCAAATTCAATGTGAACAGCATTTCTTCCTCTTCTCACCTCATCGTTATCCATGATGTCATCGTGAACGAGAGTGAAATTGTGGACTGTCTCTATTGCAGCTCCAACATCAAGAATCCCTGAATGAGAATCACCTACAGCCTTGGCTACAAGCCATGGCAAGGTCGCACGAAGCCGCTTTCCTCCACCAAGAATGAGATGCATCATCGCATCAGAAAGTCGCTCATGACGACAGGCACGTAGGCTGGATTCAATACGTGATTCTACGAGCGGTTTGACTTCCTGTATGGACGTCATCAATCCCGCTCCTTCGGCATTTGGTAGCATGTGGGACACATCACCCATGTCATGAATTAAGTCGTCAACCAAGTGACTAGGGCTCGATGAATTCTCAGCACATGACCACCAATGTTCATCCATAATTCGAGCCGCAATACAGCGAAACCAAGGTGCGATAATTTCATCTGATTCAGAAATCAACATCTCTTCCAATTCGTTCATCGATACCCACATGATTTCTTCAACTTCATTTTCATTTGGTTGTACGTCAACATCAGCTTGAAGAAAGAGAATATGATCTATCTCTCGTTCTATCCAATGCTCATCCATACGACAAGAGTAACGCATTTTTGTAATAAAGTGAATATCATCTATGCTGATGCTTGCAGGGTCGATGCCCAGTTCTTGTTCCATTTTTCGTATTGCTGCGACTTTTGCTCCATTCTCAGCATCCATTTCATTGTCGACATGTAATGGATGAGAACAACATGAGTTAGCCCATACACCCGGGAAGGTTACTTTTGATGATGCTCTTTTTTGCAACAATAGCTCGCCATTTGTGTTGAAAAGAAGGACGCTAAATGCTCTATGGAATGAACCTGGGCCAAAATGTGATTCATGTTTTGAAATCGGACCAACAATTATGTCACGCTCATCAACTTCAATGACTGCTTCGGCCATCATCTCTATTTGGTCAGCGTCGTGAGAAGAATACACAGACAATTGTGTTTCATCAAGAACAATCTTTGGATTCGACAAGATTTATCCCCAGTTTCATCGATGAGCACTCAATACATGAAGAGTTCTCTTGTATTTACTGAGCAAATAACGCAAATTTAGTACCGATTACAGGGTCATTCTTCGACGCATCGGTCAATCTTCCTGGAACTTCGCCATTGACAAAAATGACTTCTATACCCGCTTTTGCAAGGTCAAAACTTCTCGAAACCTTGAGGCTGATACCTCCTGTGACATCAATTTCATGTTGATGTTGAGGCGTAAACTCTCGATTTGGGTTCATGAGAGGAATCAAGAGTTGCTCCTCCCCTTGTTTTGGTGGTTGCTCCAAGACACCATCCACCCCACCAAGCCCAAAGACGACGCGTCGAACATCAGAAATTTCTGACGCTAATCTGTAGACGAGATCGTCGCCGGATAATATTCCGAACTCAGCATCCCCATCACAGTCAACCACATCTCCATAACAAATCGAGACATGATTTGATTGGAGCGATGAAAATTGAGTTAAATCTCCTTCGAATTGAGGCCCTGTGTTCGTTGCCCAAACATGAGTTGGGAAGGTATGGCACTCGATATCAAGAGCGACCAATGCATCCACAATGAATTGATTCAATTCCAGCATATCTTTGCGGATTTGAACAACGGCCTCTTCTTGAGAAGAGCAGTTTGAATAATGGTGTGAAAAATTGGGAATTTTTCCTTCTGCAATCCTAAATTCCTTTGCCATAAGGTGCCCATAAGAGCCTGCGCCATGAACCAAGATGACTTCAAAACCGTCCCGAATGATTTGTTTTATCTCTTCAGCACATTGTTGGATGATATCGATACGAGGTGAACAGAATTCATCTTTTTCTGTAATCAATCCACCACCGAGTTTCATAACAATACGTTCTCCCATGACTTCTGCAACACATTCTCTTTCATATCGATGACTCCTGACATGATTGGAAGCATTCATGAACATCGAACTTGTGAGCATCATTATGGCAGATGGCCCATCAGTCGATGAATTCATTCGTCACCTTCAACATTTATTGGAAGAAACTGAATCTATTCCAGATAAATTGGAACGAGAGAATCGGCTATGGCAATTGGAATCCGCTTTACAAGAGGCTTTAATTTTCAAAAACCGATACAACGAACTCGTTCAAAATGGAGTTGACCCACTCCTTATCATTCAACCAAAAGAAAGGGACCATGCAACTCCAATGCCATCGAAAGTTGAGGCTTTGATAGCGGGTTCAAACCACTGCAAAAAATGCAACGCGCATCTTGAACCTGATATCGATTTTTGTCCAGCCTGCGGAACAAAATCGTGATTATTCTTCCTCTTGTTCCCATTGTGCAACGATTTCTTGAATGATCTCATCGTTGTCATCAACTTTGTACAAAAATTCGCCTGGTACACTTTCCATCAAGTAGACGGTTGTCCCTGCCCGGTAAATTGTGTGGCCATCTGCAATAGCACGAACTGTGTCGACTTCAAGAATGGCTGGTCGATCAATACGAACATGCCCTGCTTCCATCGCATTTGCTATTGTCTTGGAAAGATGGACATGCTTTCTATCTCCTGCAGTGATACCGAACTGAATCAATGATTCGACCTGAGAAACCTCGCATGGATAGTACAATTCTTCAGGAATATCATCGGTTGGGAGGTCGAGGTCTAAGTCGATGGTGTGACCGTATGTTGCACGGATCATCCCGCCTTCGACTTGATATCGTCCTTTTCTATCTGCGTTTGCAATAGCCTCAAAATGCCATCCTCGGAGCCAGTGATACCGATTTCTCTCCCTTTGAATCGCTTCAGATAATTCCCGAGTGCTCACCCATCCGTTAATATCCATTTCAACACCGAATTTTTCAGGGTCGTGTCTAAGGACCAATGCGAGCATTCGTCCAAGTGAATTCGATTCTCTGTCACTCATGATGAATTTTCCTTCGTCATTACAATCAGGGCAATTTGTACCTGAAAAATGCCCATGTGTCGAACATTGTCGTAGCATAAAGTGCATCGGCGGGTGGCTTGTTCATAGAACCTACGCAAAAAGAATTCGCACCTTTCAGAAAAATATAGCGTTGGTATCAAATGCTGTGTGCCCCTAGCATCGCCATGGTAGATGTAGCCGTCGTAGGGGCTGGTCAAACCAAATACGGAAACCATGAACACGGGCTCAAGGGAATGTGGTCCGAAGCCTGTGAATCAGCATTTTCAAGTATTGACGGCGATTTCAGTCCAAAACAAGTCGATGAATGCATTATTGGAAGTGTTGCATTTGGTGGTGCACAATTGGGTAACACAGCAGCAATTCTAACGGAACATACTGGCATGAAGGGAATCTCAACACGGCGGGTAGAAAATGCATGTGCATCTTCGGGTTTTGCTTTACGCGACGGGGTTATGGCGATCAAAAGTGGTCAAGCAGATGTTGTTGTCGTCGGTGGCATTGAAAAAATGAATGATTTGACACAGGAGAGAAAGCGGTTCTGGCTCGGTGTTTCCGGCGATACAGAATGGGAACGATTAGCAGGCCTAACATTTCCTGGCACGTATGCATTAATGGCACGTCGACATTTTCATGAATATCACTCGGAGCACGATGATTTGGTTCATATTTCGGTTAAAAATCATGAAAATGGGGCTAAAAATCCAAAGGCACATATTCAAAAAATTGTCGACTTTGAAAAAGCAAAAAACGGTTTCATGGTCGCTGACCCTCTTACTTTGTATGATTGCTGTCCGACATCCGACGGTGCTTCGTGTGTCGTTCTGGCACGAGATGATATCGCCAATTCATTCACGGATACACCTATTTGGATTCAAGGTTCAGGGGGTGCCTCAGATTACTTAGCACTGCATGACCGCCCATCAGTAACAGAATTACAGGCTACAAAAATCGCATCAAAGAAAGCTTACGATGCGGCAAAATGTACATCTCAAGATATTGATTTTGCAGAAGTTCATGACTGCTTTACCATCGCTGAATTGATGGCTACAGAAGATTTAGGTTTTACGAAAAAAGGCGAAGGAGGATTATTCGCACGAGAAGGACGTGGACGACTCAATGAAGGGGATGTGTCAATCAACCCAAGTGGTGGACTAAAGTCGAAGGGGCACCCTCTCGGAGCAACTGGAACGGGACAAGTCGTTGAGGTCTTTTATCAACTTCGTCATGAAGTTGAAACATCTAGACAAGTCACAGATGCAGAACGAGCGTTAACACACAATGTTGGGGGTTCGGGAGCGACATGTGCAGTCCACATATTCGGGAGGGATCGACCTGTCAACTGAGCAATGGCAAGGATATCTCTTCGAATCATTTGATGGAGGTGTTGCTCTTCAATCACCCTTCGGGTTAAACGGCCATCGAGTTTTTGGTCCGGATAGTGATTACACAACTCTAGCCATATCTGCACTCGAATTGCTTCAATCGAATGGACAAGAAATTTCCTCATGTCGATGTGGAGATGAAATGGATGCTCGAGCAATTTTTGCGGCTACGGGCGTTTCATGTTCGGAAGATGCAGAATGGTATTTTCTTGTCGCCGACGAAGCACTTGTTGTCTGTACGAATCAAGACATCGATGAAATTTCAGAACTGCCTACAATCGTTGAAGTTGATGAAGAGTTTCATAATGCCATATCTAAAGCGTGGGATGATGAATGTTCACCTCAAAACATCAGCCAAGGAGCGTACGTTTCAAAAGCCCAGTACGAAGAATCCATCCATGCACGACTTGGAATGCAAGGTCAATTCGCAGAATCAACAGTGATGTGGCCACCTCGGCAACGAACCGATGCTGGTAAAATAGTTCCTTCTTCCTCAAATTCAAATGTTGGTCGAAGGGGAAAAATTCAGTCTTGGACGACATTATCTGCAGCTGGTGCACCTTCTGAATTTGCTCTTCGCGCCCCAATATTAGGCGGATTAACATCAATACTTGTCAAATTAGAAACGAACCCATCCGGAGTTTTCCTCATGGTTGATGATGAGGAGCCAGAATTAGATTTTGACCTTGATGTTGAACTTGTTGTCCGAAGAATATACGCACAAGACGGATTTATTCGGTATGGTCGAAAAGCCAGGGTCATGCTCGATTAACAAAGCATTCATAGAAAACCAATACTGACGGCCATGTATGGCGGGCTTTGGTGGATTGCGAAAAGGTAGAAACGAAGCAATTGATAATCTCAATTACCAAGATGATGGTGATTGTCCTCGTTGTGGTGGTGAAAAGCAATCATCGACCATGCAAGGATACCTTATGTGTGGCCGATGCAACTACGAATGGCCAGATCCAGAGTACAAAGAACAACGAAAAATTGCACCACCACCCACTCATCGAAGAGATGCAGAGTTGATTGATGAATTCAAGAAGGAGTTTGCATCTGGTGAACTTTCAGAAGTCCTTGGCATCAAAAAGGACTTATCATCTGAGCAAGAAGAATCTCTAAAACGACTCGAAGACAAATGGATGAAGGGGATGGAAGGTCGTTATAATGCAGCTGCAGAAGAACGAAAACCTCTCATGATCAGTTTTGATGATGATGACAATATACTTACCACGGAAGTCGCAGCGATCACAATTGTCGAAAATGGTTTTGATGGTGGAGAAGAAATTCGATTGGAATATCCTGGCCACGGAACCGAATTTTATGCCTTTAATGAGCGGAGTCCTACCGGGTGGAAGCGAGGTGTATCAAAAGAAGATACAGCGCGGTCAATCACAAATGTGATCAACCGGTCATCCAAATTAGTTTATGCCACACTTGAAGGATGTCGAATATCATTCGAATTGCGAGATGAGTCATTAAAGCCTGAATCATTTGTTCTGTTTGTCGATGACCCTGGCGGTACTGATATTGTGGCAGAAAAAGGTGGTGTTATTCTCGACGCAAGGGATATTAACGATTTTAATGATTACAAAACTGTGCTCAACTTGGTCCTGGAAGATGGCATTATTTCTCCAAGTGAAGACCAACTCCTTTGGGCTATGCGACAACAACTTGGAATTGATGAAGTCTATCACATCCAAATGATACGTGAGGTGTTTGGTGATAATGTACTCAAGGAGTGTACAGGATGTTCAAGAATGGCAGAATTTTTCTCCGAGTACTCCGCATGGTACTGCCATGCTTGCGAACAATGGTGTTAAAACGATTCAGACTTCTGTTCTATAGAACTTTTACGCCATCCCTGCACGAAGATATATCGAGGTATTCTTGATAAAGTCAAGCACACTCGGAGATTTGGTGCGCTATGGCAAAAACAACACTGTATATCGGTATTGACTTGGGAACATTTAGATCTGTGATGGTCTCTTCAGAAGGACATGAAGTTGAAGAACTCACAGTTATCGGGACTCCAAAAGACCCAATTGCACGAAATTTCTTGAAAAGAGATGTCCTGTTTGGCGAAGAAGCACTCAAAAATCGACTTGCTTTGAATCTCTTCAGACCTCTTGAACTTGGTGTAATCAAAGATACTCCAGAGGACCGAGAGTTTATCGCACATTTCATTACGCATCTTATCGGATTATCCGACCCAGAGGACTATGATAGAGTCGTTGCAGTTATTGGTGCACCTGCTGAAGCCAGTCACGTTGACAAAACATCGATTTTCGATGCCGCTGCAGGCTCAGTGAATGCTGCAATGATTATCTCTGAACCGTTCGCTGTTGCATATGCACTCGACATGATTACACACACACTCGTCATCGATATTGGTGCAGGAACAACTGACCTTTGCCGTGTGTACGGCACAGTGCCAACACCAGATGACCAAATGCACACCGGCTTTGCTGGCGACTATGTCGATAACCAAATCATTGTCGAGGTGAAGAAGAAATACAACGGTGCACAAGTAACGAAAGATATGGCACGCCGATGGAAGGAACAATTTTCCTTTGTGTCCTCTTCTCCACCAGATGAACCAATCATGGTGGATTTCTCAATTGAAGGAAAAGCAATGACTCTAGACATCACAGACTGTGTACAAAACGCATGTGAATCAATAGTTGACCCAATTGTTGACAACGTAAAGAAACTCATCGCTGGATCGAACCCAGAATATCACGACCAATTTAGAAGCAACATGATTCTCGCTGGTGGCGGTTCTGGAATCCGTGGTCTAGGTGCAATGATAGAGCGACGACTCTCTGATATGGGAGATGTAAATGTTCACGTCGTTGATGACCCAGTACGATTAGGTGCCATGGGTGGTCTTCGACTCTCGATGGAAGTTCCTGAAGAGATGTGGAAGAACCTCACGCTTGCAACTCGCTGAAATTATTCTTCTTGGTTGATCTCACCAACATACTTGTTCTCAAGTTCAGTTCGAACGAGCGGGTTCTTGCAATGGGGACATGTGTCCTTCGACGATAGCATCATTGGCTGAATGGCGAGAACTGCCAAACATGTTGGACATGCAGCGAGCATCTCACCGCTTTCTAGCTGGAATTCAAGTGAATTTTCTTGGCCAAAGTATGCACTCTTGTACATTGGATGGTGATGCATTCTCGCCCTTTGAATTGAACCACGTGCAGCCCATAACATAATCACACCGATTAATAATGTGAAGATGTCAACTGTGAGGACAAAGTAGAGACAATTGATTAGTCCAATGACTCCGAAACCTAAACCAATGACATACAGAACGACAATTGCAAAAGGATAGGCCCAGTCTTTTTGGT
>Ga0255761_10003070_pt1 | contig 15215 bp, 15 predicted proteins | sample 071ome_29_FD_179961 | JGI IMG/M metagenome (GOLD analysis project Ga0255761, IMG submission 179961) | Coastal salt marsh microbial communities from the Groves Creek Marsh, Skidaway Island, Georgia - 071407BT metaG (version 2) | ecosystem: Environmental > Aquatic > Marine > Intertidal zone >... | reverse complement strand
GGATCTTCAAGCTCAATATCAAAATTTAAAATATTATTTTGCTTTTGTATTTTAAATTTTTTAAAGTGTTTAGCTACAGGTTCCCAAGATAATGGCGTAATAGCATCATTGTTTAATGTACAATTATTAGAGTCATAAATTCTTTTTTTTAATACTGTCTTTTCTGTATCTCCTGATTGTTCGGTTCCAATTTCATATTCAACAATTTTTCTCTGAATGGTCCCATTATTATTTTCATGATCAAAACAAGCAGACACTCTATCTGCATCATTTCCGTCCGTGATTGCATTATTTGATGTGTCGAATAATCTAATAGCATTGGCATCCGTTATCTCAGATGAGGCATCAATATGTCTATATCCAGCAATTTTTAAATCGAGTTGCAGTGAGTGAATTGCAAACCTTGCTTCTTGTTTGATGACGCTGTGATTAAGTTGTCTGACAAACGTTTGTTGGAAGTTGTTGTAAATAAAATAAGCTGTTCCCATAACAATCGTAGAAATCACAACTGCCATCAACGCCTCAGCTAAAGACATACCGCTTTGGTGTTTTTTGCTTATGTTAAGAACCATTGGTAAAATGTCTCCTAAAAATTTCTGTAACCGTATCTTGTTTGATCGTGATGGTAACTTGGGTTTTGGTAACAGATATAAATTGATCAACTCCACTGATCTGATCTGTGACCCCATCATTGTTTTCATCAACCGGAATGTTAATGGTAACATCATCAACTTCTAATAACCTTTTATCTCCACTAAGTGCACGGCCAAGATGGTTATTAAGTAAGTCACCCCACTTTTCTAAATTGGTCACAATATCTGATGATAAAGTCGCCTTGTAAGGGTTGTCTTGATATTTTAATAAATCTAAATCATCATAAGGTTCTAAAGATCCATTGGCATTTAAAGTAAAAGTCAGTTTTGCATTAGCTACTGCATTTGAAGCTAAGCTTAAGTTTGGTAGAGTGTTTGGAACATCTGATCGTTTTACTGTCAAAGTTGATCTTGTATTTGAAAGTGCAGTATTAGCAGTAATTTCATATGTGCCTGGAACTCCAGCAATTACAAATCGATCACCCACCTCAGGTAATGATGTCAGTGCACTAATAACGATTGATTGAGTTGAACCTCCTGAAGGATTAGTGTTTTGAAAAACAACGGGATCCCCATATTGATTTGGTTTTGGAGCGTAAACTGCATTAAGCTCTTCAAATATTAAATCAACTGCATAAGCTGCTTTGTCAAATTTTCTAAGAAGAGTAAATCTTTTCTCCTGCTCTGATTGAAGTGTCATAAACACAATAACCGAAATAGCTAATATGGTTGAAGCGGTAATAGCCTCTACAATCGACAAGCCCTTTTGAAATTTAAATTTATTTTTAATCAATTCGACTCCCAATGTTAAAAAAGCCTGATGAGTAAACATTTAAAAAATCTGATTTTCCTCCAGCTCGATTTGAAGCTGTGATGGACCCTCTTGCGTTCTCAGGCATAGTCGCATTTGGTAAAATACAAAAATAATTGTTTGCATTAGATACGGCCGTACAATTTCCAGTAAGTGATGTGCATTTTTTAATTACAAAATGTTCTAATTCCTTTGTGAGATCATCAACTTTTGCACCGTTGTTACCAACACCTGAAAAAATGGAGCAAGGAGGTGATGAGCTTTTGTGAAACTCAGTATTAAAACGGTTTAAACTTTCATCTTTATAAACTTCTAATTCTGCCGTGTTATCACTGTCATTGTTTACAATTTTAATACGATAAGCATTTCCATCTTCCATGGCCATCTGACGTACTAAATTAAATTGTGATCTAACAATTGAAATATCACCTTGATAATTTTCACTCACACCAAAATTATTTATTGCCGGAAGACCTATTCCAACCACGATAGATGCCACTGCAATTACAACTAATAACTCGAGTATACTAAAACCATTGCGATTCATCTTCTTTATAGTAATGTATTTACAATGAATTGGTCGATTTTAAAAACTAAGTTTTTCTTGCGCGTTTATCTCATGGTTACCTTTTCTTGTATGGTCAATATGGTTTCTGGTAAGATCTTACTAATATCCATGAAGCATTTTATTATTGCTTCAAAAGTAGGTTTGGTATGTGCTGGAGGTTTTGTGTTAGTGACGCTTCTTACGTCAAAACTGATTCAAAATAAATATTTTTTAGTAGGGTATGTTTTTTTAGCCACTGGTGTGATTGATTATTTTACTCATCCAACACATTTTGGAGCTCACTATACTGAAGCAGTTACAACTGGACTTGGTGCAGCTTTAATTTCAATTATTGTCTCTTTTATTTTAGATAAAAAAAATCAGCCAACAGCTTGACCAACGCTGAATATCGGTAAATATAAAGCAACCATTAACAATCCAATTATTGCACCAATGATAACAATCATTAAAGGTTCGATAATAGAAGATAATGCTGCAACTACTCCATCAAACTCTTCTTCATAATAAACCGCAATGGATTTAAACATTTCTTCCATGTTACCAGTTTTTTCTCCAACTGCTGTTAGTTGAGAAAGTGCTAAGGGAAAGACGTGTGTTTCCTTTTTTAAGAGTTCGGATAATGTTTGTCCGGTTACAATTTGTTTTGCAATTCGCTCTAATGCATAAACAAAAACAAGATTTGTCGTCACTGTTTTTGCTATTCGCAATGTTTCAATAATACTAACCCCTGCTCGTGTTAAATTTTCCATAATCATACACATTCTAGAAACAGTAGATTTAATAATTAAATCTCCAAAAAGTGGAAATTTTAAAAAACGTCTGTGCATCATGTGTCTGAAACTTTCTATATTGTTGTACATAAATTTATAAATAAATCTTACGACAAAAATTGTTATTGCAATTCTCATTAAGTTTTCTCCATCTGCAATAAACCGACTGGCATTAACAATAATTAATGTTGGTCCTGGAAGTTTAACACCCATATTTGCATACATTTTTTCAAATACAGGAACCACTTTCCATAACATGAAAATCGTAATGACGGTTGCCACCGTCATCAACATAATTGGATAAAACAAGGCACTTTTAATCCCTGCTTTAATCTTTTGATTTTTTTCCAATAACTCTACAAGTTTAATTAAAAATTCATCAAGTTTACCGCTGGCTTCTCCAGCAGAAATCATATTGATATAAATATTATCAAATATTTTAGGATGCTTTTTAAAAGAGTCTGTCAGGTTCATACCTGAATTTAAATCTTTAACAATTCGGTGTGCTGTCATTTTCATTTTCATATGAGCAGTTTGGTCTCTAATCATCATAATTGACTCTAAAATTGGCAAACCAGCTTTAATCATTGTTGAAACTTTTTTAGTAAATTGAAGTAATTCTTTTGGAGGTACGCTCGCCCAAGGTCCAAAGTTTAAATAAATTTGACCACCTTTAAAAATAATTGGTGCATTACTCTCAGGAATATCAGCTATTTCTTGTCCTTGTTTTTTTTGAGCTGTTGCTTTTTTTATACCTGTTACAATTATTTTTTTTTGTCTAAGAGACATTGCTGCTGCTTTTGGATCTGCAGCATTAATTTCACCATTAACTCTTTTTCCAGCTTGAACGCCTGAATATGCAAATGTTGCCATATATTATGTGACTAGTATCCTTGAGTATTCATGAATATCAATAACGCCACTTTTAATAAAGTTACGTCCTATGTCTTGCATGGTTTTAAAACCACCTTTTTTTGCAACTTCTAACAACTCATCTCCTCTTGCATCTCTTAATATTGCAGACTCTAATTCAGGTGTCTTTTTTAAAACTTCATAAATACCTTGTCTTCCTTTGTAACCAGTATTTCCACACTGATCACATCCCTCACCTTTTTTTGCTTTAAAAGATGATAACTCTTCTTGTTTAAATCCTAATTTTAATAAACTTGGTTCTGTTGCTTGTTCATCATCAACTAAACAATTTTGACATGTTTTTCTCGCAAGCCTTTGTGCTACAATTAACGTTAAAGCAGACGCGACCATAAAATTTGGAACACCCATGTTTGTTAATCTTACAACTGTTGAAACTGCATCGTTTGTATGAAGTGTACTTAATAATAAGTGACCAGTAAGTGCTGCTTTAATTGCAATGTTTACCGTATTCTTATCTCTAATCTCTCCAACGAGTATCACTTCTGGGTCTTGTCTTAAAAATGATTTTAATATGTTTTCAAAAGTTAAACCAATCTCTTCATTCGCTTGAACTTGACCCACTCCTTTTAAATAAAATTCAACAGGATCTTCTGCGGTCATAATATTTTTTCCAGGACTATTAATTTTTTTTATACATCCATATAGCGTTGTACTTTTTCCACTTCCAGTAGGGCCAGTTACAAGAACCATTCCTTGTGGCGCTGTAATAGCTGTTACTAAATTTTTATAATCTTCAGGATCTAAACCAATTTGCTCTAAACCAAGATCAGGACCAGCTGCAAGTAAACGCATAACAACTCTTTCACCCTCTTTTGCTGGAAGGCAAGAAAACCTGACATCTATATCTTCATCATCAGCACTTTTAGGTTTTGGATTTTTAAACTGTAGTTTTCCATCCTGAGGCAAACGTCTTTCAGAAATATCGCATCCTGCCATTATTTTTAAACGAGTGATAATTGCATTATAATTTTCCATTAAAAAATTTGTAAACTGAGATTGTTCTTGTAGAACTCCATCTTTTCTAAATCGTAACCTTGCTTCTCCTCTACGATACGGCTCAATATGAATATCAGAAGTCCCAGAGTGAAAAGCTTCTAATAAAATAGAATCTACAAAAGATACCACGTCATTTTCTCCAGGTTTTGCGCCTCTTGCTCCAGGGATTTTAATCCCTTGTGCCATTGGTTTTGGTTTTGCAGCTTGTGGTGAGCTACTAGAATCTGTGGACTTTAAAGCTTCAACAACAACTTTAAATTTTTTTGCACTTTCTATATTTGATGGTTTTGCGACATAAATTTCAATATTACACCCTGTCATACTTTTCATTTTACTTGCAAGAGTAGATTTCGTTGGATCAAAAATTGCAACTTTTAAAATTTTACCAACTAAATCAAATGGAATAATTTCATTTTGTTGAATGAATTCTTTTGGAAGTTTGGCTAGCGCTTCTTTCTTAACTGATTGTTCAGTTAATTGAATTTTTCTTAATGCATAATTTCTTGAAATCGCTGCTATGATATCGTCTTCGGTGACTTTTTTATCTTCTATTAAATAATGTAAAACACCAAGAGGGGCTTTGCCATTACCATCATATTTTTTTTTAGCTTCTGCGATTGCTGGGTCAGATAATTTACCCATAGTTTTTAAAAGATTGGTAACTTTTAGACTAATTTCTGGTGAAATTGACGGCATAATCAAAATATAAAGGTTTAACTAATTTATACAATATTAGCAGTCACAAATATTAACAGCTGAGATTTGGTATCGTTTTTAGTTTTGGTTTTAAAAAATTCACCTAATATTGGTATTCTATGCAATACTGGAACAAAAATAATATCATCTTGCTTGGTATTTTTGTAGACACCACCAAGAACAGCAACATCACCACTTTTCAAAACAACTGTCGATGTAAGATTTTCAGTGTTTTTCGGTGTATTTGCATCAGTGCCTCCAGCTCCCAAAGAATCATTCGCCAAAGTAATTTGTAAGCTAACCTTGTCGCCAACTATTTGAGGAGTTACTTGTAAACTTAAAGTAAAGTCTAAAGTTTCAAATCCACCCGCATCACCACCAGATGCTGGGACTGATCTTACTTGCTGAGTACCTTGGCTTATCTGCGCCTGTTCACCATCAATTGCAAAAACTTTTGGATTTGAAATTGTTTCAGAATTTGTGTCAGATACTGAAGCCGCAATTGTTGCAGATAACAATGCACGACCAACACTTCCAATAATTAATGTTCCACCTTGCAAAGTTGGAGCCGTTAAACTTGTGTCTCCAGAAGGGCTAGGTGTTCCAACCTCTAATTCATTTCCTTGAGGGTTTGATGCACTAATAATCGTTCCAATACCACTTTGTCCACCACCTCTATAATCACCAGCAGCAGTAGAGCTTATCATCTCTAAATTGGCATCAAATTTTTTAACAAATCCATCCTCAGCATTAACAATAAAAGCTTCAATCATTACAGATTTTTTTTCAATATCAATTTTATCCAACAACTTTTCAGTTTGATCTAATTGCGCTTTTGTTCCTTTAATAATTAACTGATTGTTGATTTCATCATTAGTCACTGTCAATCCCTCTACAACAGCATTGATACTAGCAACGAGGTCATTTGATGTTTGATTAAATACCTTAAAAATTTCGGTTTGCGTTTCCTCTTCAGTTTCTGCTTGAGCTGCTCCAGAAGCATCATTTGCCGTATTAGCTGGTGTCGCTGATGCACTATCATCGCCAAGTGATTTTAAGTTTTTATTAATTGTATTTGTGTTATCAACTTTTTGTTTTTCTAATTCAATAAATTTTGCTTTAGTGTGGACTCTTAACATCCCAGAGTCTTTATCATGAAGCATTACCAAGCCATTCATTTCTAAAATTGCATAAACTGCTGATCCCCACTTAATATCTTGAAAATCAACAGTAATATTTCCTGTCACTTCATCACCAATAATCAAATTTCTTTTAACAATACTTGAGAAAAGTTTAAGAGCTGACCTGATATTAATAGAGTCAAACTTAAGTGTAACTGGAACTGTTTCTAAAGTTTTTATAGGTGAATTTAAATCAATAATTTCTTTTGGCTTACTAAGCGAAACCTCTGTTGGTTCTGGCTGATCTAAAGGTATACGTCTTATTAACTTTTTATTTTTTTTATTTGATTTAAGAGATTTAACATCTTCTAAAAATTTATCTGAATTTTTTTTAAGCTCAGTTATTGATTTTTTTACATTAAAATTTTCAATATCTTGTTTAGTAGTTTTGTCATCTCTTTTAGATGCAAGATCAGGTCTTTTTTTACTGCAAGAAGCGGTAAAAATTAAAAGAACCGATAATGATAAAACTAAAATTTTTTTCATTAATTAAATAATTCCTCTATATTTGTAATTGAGTTTTCTTCACCAGAAGCTTGTTCTTGTCCTGCCGGTGCTTGAGTAGTAGGCGCTCCTTCAGTGCCTGGCTCAACTGGCGCCCCTCCAGCTGGAGTGGGCACAGAACCTGCGGGCGCAGGGGCAACAGGTACTTGTGGTATGGAGGCAACCTGTCTTACAATAGGTGCATTAATTTGGAATGAAAACTCTTCATAATTTTCTAAAACTTTCATTTCACGATTTGTAATCTTAACAATCTTACCATCATTTTTTCCAAGCTTATCACCTTCTCTGACCATAAATTGTTTTCCACGAATTTCTATAATGGCTAAATTCTTTGGATTGATTGTATAGTTTAATAAACCTCTTTTTGTTTTCATGACCTCAACATTCAGTACAGGATTTACAAAAATTGGTATCTTTACATATTGATCTTTATTTAATTTATCATTTCTTGAAAGGTTATTTATTTTTAAAACTTCATTTTTAGTTCTTCTAAACTTTTGTGCAATTTGCTCGATAGTTTCTTCTGTATCTGTTCGGTAAACATAAAACGGTAACAACAACTTTTCACCAAGTTTTAATTCATCACCTGGCATTAAACTATTAAAACCAATTAAGTCTTTTAAATCTAAATTATAAATTTCAGCAATCATCTCTAATGATTGACCCTTTTGGACTTTGTGAACTCTTGCAGGAAGTGTAATTCTTGTTCCCATAATTAATTTTGACCCAGGAACAATAGAATTTGCAATCTTTAACTCTTCTGGGGCGTAACCATATTTTCTAGCAATGCTTTCGATTGTATCGTTTTGATTAACGATATGAGTAGTTTTAATGTTTCCATAATCAATTTTTTGAGCTGATCCCTCCCTATTGAAAGCTACCATATCTAGGCTTTCGGTTGTGTTGAGCGCTGTTCCTTTTAATATGTACTCAACAAGCTCATAAGCAATTAAAGGATCGGGAGCTAAAATGTTACCAATTGGATCAATTTTATCTGATACAGGTTGCATTACCGATTGTTGTACTTGCGGCTGAGGAACCTGAACTTGTGAAATTGGTTCTTGTTGTTCAGAGTTAGCGTTTTCTACTTGCTCTTTTACAACCTCTTGATCAGTTGTTTGTTCTACCAAGCCACCTCCTTCACCAAGACTTCTTGTGAATGGGTCATCAATATTTGCTAATGAAGATTTATTTATAAATAAAAAAGTTAGAATAAATATGTATAAAATTTTCATCATTTTATCTCTTCTTTTTCATGAGCTTGTCTAACACTTTAAAATTATCGAATTTCTCACCCTCGATTGGTGCCATAGCTATTGTTGCTGAAAATTTTTTAGTAATATCTTCATTAGGTATATTTTTAGATGCCGCTTTACCTTTTTGCGCGTAAAGTTGGTTTCTGTCTTCTTCAGTGAAATTCACAACATTATTTAATTTTGCTTCTTGAACAATTTCGGCTTCAGTAAATTTGTCAATCATTTCAATAATTGATTGATCATCTTTTGCTACACCATCAATTGATATGTTTCTTTTTTCATTTATCTCAAATTTTGTAAGTCTTACATTTTTAGGAACATTAGTTGATAGTGACGCTACAAATTCTGCAGTAGTTTTTTTATTTTCGCCAAAATAATTTGCAGTAGTAACATCACCGGAAATTTTTCCAACTTTACCTTGGTACGCTTGGATTAATTGTTCTTTAGACTGAACATCTTGAGTGATACCAGACAATTGGGTTATCTTTGAAGAGTTTTCAAGTATCGTAAAAAGACTTGTAGAAACTAAGTGAACACTACCAATTAAAAAAACAAAAAAACTAATAGCAAAACAATATTTTGAAAATGAATTTGCTTTTCTATTGATTTTTAATTGATCAGCGCGTGGCAACAAATTAAAATCATACATTTGATTTTCATTTGTTACATTGTATGCATTTAACTTTCTTAAACCTGCTCCAATGCAATTAATCGTTTTTGACTTATTTGGAAGTGCATCAAGATATTTTTTTTCATCATCTCCAAATGTAATACTCTCTTCTGGATCATAAGTTTTAATTACAACCTCTCCAAGTTGCTTTTCTAGTCCAGTAAATAAATTTTTTGTTTTAGATTTATCAGTTACAACATTGATTAAAGATATCGGCTCACACTCATGCTGAGTTTCAAACTCGACTAAACCTTGTTTAATTTGTGATGCAAGACGATCAAAAATCTCATCCCAGAATTCAGTAGTAACATCTTCAATATCTTCAATTGTATCCAAAAGAACTTGATCTGCTTCTACAATATTAATATCTGAAATGTTTAAACCTTTATTAGATGCAATAGTTAAATAACTATTGTCTTTACTATAATTAAAAATCGCAACCGGGCTATCAAACCCTTCTTTTCCAAGTGAAGCATATAATGCATTTATTTGAGAGGCTGGATTAATATCAATGATAATTGGATTTAATCCTGCTAATCTGAAAATGTTAACATAAGCTTCGACTAATTTTTTTTCAATTGTAACCAAGGTTACGTTCATCACGCCTAACTCTTCATTAGATGAAATAATTTGGTAACTTGTTTCAAATTCTTCTAAACTTTCAGGTGTTTCATCAAACTGTTCCCAAAACCCACCAAGACTAACAGTTTCTGCTAAATCTTTTGGATCCATAAGTGGAATTTGAAGATTATAAATTGTTGAACTTAACCTGCCTAAAGTAATCGCAACATCTTTTGTCTTTGTATCAATAGAATCTAAACAGTTTTTTATTTGATCACTCAAATAAGTTGATGCTGAATAAATATCTTGATCTTTTCCAATTCCTGCAATTTGTTGGTAAGTGTAGTCTTTAACTTGCCAAGTTTTTTTCTTATAAACAAGTTCGATTAATTGTATCTCGTTATCTTTAAACGCAACGCCTAAAATTTTTTCCCCATTTAAAGAGATTTTTCCTAATTTTTGAAAAATAGGTTCTAAATTCTTATTTAATAGTTCAGTTATATTAGCCATCTCTATTTAAAAACAAATCAACTATGCGTTGTAAATGTAACCTTAGTTAATTAGTGTTTATTTTCAATGCTTTTGTTGGTAATGCTAGTTTCTTGAGACTCAAATTAATGTTGTTAATCAAAGGTTTTAGACTGTCATGTTAGAAGACTTACTTCGGGACTTACCTAAGCAATACGACTTATCAGATATTCATATCAGATCGAATCAACCCATTGCGATTAGAGAAAACGGTGAAATAAAAGTTTTTAATGAAAATGTAATTAGAAGAGAAGATTTAGAAAGTTATTGGAAAAAAGCGTTAGACAAATCTCAATTTGATTACTTGATCAATAATGGAGATTTAGATTTTGCAATTGTTGTAGACGGACAAAGGTTTCGTGCCAACGGTTATTATTGTTCTTATGGACCAAGTATGGTGCTTAGAAAAATTGTAACTGAAATTCCTGATATCAATAAACTTGGATTACCAGAAGCTGCACACGTTGCTATTACTCATAAAACAGGTTTGGTTTTAGTTACCGGTCAAACTGGATCTGGTAAATCAACATCGCTTGCTGCAATGATTGATCAAATCAATTCAAACCGAGCAGAAAATATTATTACCATTGAAGATCCGATAGAATTTGTTCACCCTGCAAAGAAAAGCATTATTTCACAAAGGGAAGTTGGAAAGGATACTGGAAGCTTTGCACGAGCGCTAAAGTCTGCACTAAGACAAGATCCTGATGTTATTCTTGTGGGTGAGATGAGGGATTTGGAAACTATTTCTCTAGCACTTACTGCTGCTGAAACAGGTCACTTAGTCTTTGGAACGCTTCACGCTAGTAATGCTGGATCTACTATTACAAGGATATTAGATGTATTTCCTGCTGCACAAAAAACACAAGCGCAAACAATGCTTGCAGGATCTATTAGACTAGTAATGTCTCAACAGTTATTAAAAAGAAAAGGTGGCGGAAGAATTGGTTGTCATGAAATTATGACTGGAACACCTGCAATAAGAAATTTAATCCGTGAAGGAAAAGTTGAACAAATTCCATCGACACTTCAAACATCCGCTAAAGATGGAATGTTTACGATGGAAAAATGTTTAGAAGGCCTTAAACAAAAAGGCTTGGTTGAATAATTATTTTGGCAAATCAGGTTTTTCAACAAAACGTTGTTGAGGAAATTCAGCTGTAAAGGTTCCAGTTCCTTTGCATTGATTTTTTGTATTTTCTCCCCTGCCCCGATTATCTTTAGTTCCTTTAGGCAAAACTGTTCCGTTACAATCTAAGTCTAACTGAACATTGCCAATAATTTTTACTTTAATTTCTTTAAATGTTATTCCTTTAGCAACTGTTTCTGTGCTAAAGTTATTATAAATAAAACTTGCAAACAAAAATGCAAAAAAAGCTAATGCAAAAATTTTTAAATCTCTTTTGTTCATTAATTCTTATCTTAATAACAATGCTTTTATTTAGCAATCAATCTTTTGCTAATATTTACGGAATAGATTGTTCAAATAAAAAAGGAACAACAAAATGGGTTTATTCCTTTAAGAGAAAAGCTATCGTTTTATATGAACAGGATAGCAAAAAAACTAAAGTTAAATTTGAAATTAAAAAAGAAACTCCAAGCTTTTTAGAAGCTAAAGGAACGTTAAATGACTTTAAAACAACAGTTACCTTTGATATTGGAAAAAAAGAAGTCACTGTTTTGCAATCAGCAATTCAAGGTAAAAACTATTTCATGCAGTGTTCTGAACCTAAGGTTTTAAAGCAAGAATAATTAAAACGTTAATGTAAGCTTGGTTCCACCACCTTCATCCATATGTTGGTAATCAACTTTTTCACAAATATTTCTAATAAAATGAACACCAAGTCCTCCTGGTTTTACATCATCTAGTTCTCTTGGTTGAATTTCTTCAATTGGAACCTGTTTACCGTAATCTCTAATTTGAATAATTAAATTTGGATCTTTAACCTCAAAAGTGACATCAATTTTTTTATCTTTTTCTAAATTATATGCATACCTCATAACGTTTTGAACGGCTTCATCCGTTGCAAGAATAACACTGTCCTGGTCTACTTTTTGAAATCCTTTTTCTTTAATAAAAGATTTAAGGTGATCCCTAACTATTTTTAAATTTGATGGATCTGATAAAATACTAAAATTCATATATTTTAATTAATAATACTTTAATCTATAACAATTCATAAAGAATAACCATGAATGAAAAAAAAATTATTCAAATTGCAGCAAACACAGAAAGTTTTGGTTTAGAAAATAAATTTCCTTTAAAAGCAAAGTCAAAAAATAAAGTTTGTGGTGATGAAATTGCAGTTGAGGTAAATAAAGATATCAATGAAATGAGATTTGAGACTCAATCTTGTATCTTTACTCAAGCCTCAGCAGCTATTCTTGCTAATCATTTAGCTAAAATGCATAAACTTGGGTTAGAAAATGTTCTTGATGCAATCAAAAAAAAACTTAATGGTGAGACAGGAGATTTACCAATACAAATTAAAGATTTAGATTTTTTAACTCATAAAGATCACAAAACTAGAAAAGAGTGTATTGCACTACCCTTTAATGCTGTCATAAAAGCTATTCATGATTAAAGAATTAATTAAAGCAAAGGGCGATGAAATTTCTGTATTAGAAGGAACAGACCGGCTACAGTATTTAATTGATCTTGCTAAAGAAGCTAGTGCTTTAGATAATAAATATAAAGTTGATCAAAATAAAATATTTGGGTGCGCATCTAATCTTTGGGTAGTTGGAGAAAAAGATAATGGAAATATGAAATATCAATTTGATGCAGATGCCTTTATCACAAAAGGGACAACTAAATTTGTAATTGATATTTTAAATAATCAACCCGCTGAGGAAATTTCAAAATTATCTAAAGAAGACTTTAAACCTCTTGGTATTATGGAGCTTCTCACTGCTCAACGTCAAAGTGGATTAAGTAATTTATTAGATTTCTTGATTAAACTGGCTAAATAATCAACATAATGTTGCCAGAAACAATATTCAAAAAACATTAATATGAAAAAAATTATTCTTTGTACAGGTGGTACGGGTGGGCATATCTTTCCAATGATTGCACTCTATGAAGAATTAAAAAAAAATCACAAAGTTAAAATTATTACCGATAACAGAGCGATAAAATATTTAGATCAAATAGATGATTTAACAATCATTCCAGCAGAAAGTCCTTACCGAAAAAAAGGGTTTATACATTTAATAAAATCAGCATTTATTATTTTAATTTCAATGATTAAAAGTTTTTTTATCATTCTTTTTTATAAACCAAATGTTGTGGTTGGATCAGGTGGCTATGTTTCATTTCCAGTATTAATGATCGCAAGATTTTTAAAGATTAAGTTTTTTCTTTATGAAACTAATTCTGTTTTAGGTAGAGTGAACCAATTATTTTTACCTCATTGTTATAAATTATTGACTGGATATGAGCTTATTTCCTCATTTCCAGAAAAGTTTAACGACAAAATGGTTTATGTAGGCCAACTTGTTAGGTCACAATTTAATAAAATTAATGAAGAAGGATTGTTTTATGGAAAAACATCAAAAGAGGATGAGGCATTAAATATATTGATATTAGGTGGTAGCCAGGGTGCAAAAGTATTTGGTGAAAAACTACCCGAAAAATTTCTTTCTTTGGCGAAGAAAAATGTGAAACTTTCTTTGAGTCAGCAAGTTCAAGAAGATCAAATAAAAAAAGTTGGCAGTTATTATGAAAATAATATCAAAGCTTCTCAGATTAATGAAAAAAAACTCGGATTTAGCTTTATGCTATTTACCTTTTCTAATCAGATTGAAGATTTTGTTAAAAAAGCAGATATAGTTATTTGTAGGTCAGGTTCATCAACTTTGTCTGAACTTGCAAGTGCAAACAAACCTTTTATTGCTGTACCATTAAAAAATTCTTTAGATAATCATCAATATCACAATGCAAAGTATTATGCCGATCAGGATTGTTGTTGGTTAGTTGAAGATAATCAAGAGATGGGTTTTAAAGTTGAAAGAATAATTGAAAATGTTTTTCGAACAAGGGTTTTGCTTAATCATAAAATTGAAAATTTAATTAAGTTAAAAAGAGGAAACCCAATAGATAATTTTATAAACCAAATTACAAAATAAATCAGGTCACCATTGGTGATGTGAGTTCATATAATCTACTTTTAGTTCTTTTAAAAACAAACTCTAATGCGCTGGCAGAACTAATATCTTCTAGTGAAGTTTTTGAACTTACCATGAGTTTTATTCTATTTTCATAAAAGACATCGATTAAAGTAATGAAACGTTGTTGTTGATTTGCAATTCCTTCATGAAAATTTGGAATGTTTTCAATGATGATAAATTTACAAAATTTTGCAATCTCAATATAATCTTCTGCTCCAAGGTTTTGATCACATAATTCCTTAAAATCAAATCTTGCTACACCATCATAAAATTGCTCAAGTGGAAACTTTCTTCCTCTAATAATAATTTCTTTTTGAAGTTTCTTTCTATCCTTTGTAAGTTTTCTAAATAATTGATTAATACTTGATAAAGCTTTTTTATCATTTGGATAAAAGAAACGATTAATTTTTGTGACATCTTGTTTTCTAAAATCAACATCTCCCTTAAGTTCATATTCATGAATTTTTTCTTTAATCACTTTTAAAAAAGGTAAAAATTGTTCTCTTTGTAACCCATCTTTGTAAAGATCATTAATTTTTATATTTGAAGTAATTAAGATAAATATTTTTTCATCAAATAAACTTTCAAATAATTTTCCTAAAATCATAGCATCCACAATGTTAGTGACTTGGAACTCATCAAAATATAGAAAATTTATTTTTTCTTTTAATGCTCTTGCATATTGAGTGAGTAAATTTTCAGCTTTATCATTTTTTTGGTTTTGCTGAAGGTAATCGTGCACTTCAATCATAAATTTATTAAAATGAGTTTTTTTCTTTTTAATATCTAAGTATTGATAAAACTCATTACAGATCATGGTCTTACCAACTCCAACATCTCCATGGATATAGTAACCAAGCTGAGCGGGTGCTTTTGAAAATAATTTTTTTAACAGTGTTTTATCTTGCTTTATAATGGCATCAAATTCTTCAAATTTTTCAACTAAATCAAGCTGTTCATTGTTTTTTTTGATGCTGT
>Ga0255761_10003064_pt1 | contig 15237 bp, 18 predicted proteins | sample 071ome_29_FD_179961 | JGI IMG/M metagenome (GOLD analysis project Ga0255761, IMG submission 179961) | Coastal salt marsh microbial communities from the Groves Creek Marsh, Skidaway Island, Georgia - 071407BT metaG (version 2) | ecosystem: Environmental > Aquatic > Marine > Intertidal zone >... | reverse complement strand
TTTCTTGTCGTCCTTTATGCCGGGCGGAATAAACCATGACATTTTGGCCAGAGTTTTATTGGGAGCTATGGGAATATAAACCGCAGGGGCAAACTCGACCCGCCCCATGCTCGCAGTCACATTGGGTAGGATGGCGTTGGCAATGCTGCTTAACTTAGGCTCTTTTGGAATTCCAGGTTTCCAGGGCATCAGCGGAAGATCGATCGGATTGGGTCTTGCTGACTCTTTGCGCAGGTCATTGGGCCTCAGCATCAGGCTGTTATTGGAGGCGATCATATCCGTGCAGGGTTTGCCTGTTTCAAAGTCAACTTCATCAGACATGAGATCAAACACCCCCTGATGCACCCAGACATGGTGATAGACCTCCCAGTTTTCCATGACGAGTTTCCAGTTTGCATCGAACACCCAGGACTCGCTATGCACGGCCTCCATCGACTCAAGATCAAAATGACCGAGTTCGTCCTCCATTTCGGCCAGGTAGGAGTCAAGGCCAGGGGCGTCGCCGCTCAGATTGACAAAAACAACATGATTCCAGACCGCGCTGCGAACCGGAACGAGGCTGGCTGACGCTGGATCAACCGGACAGCGCTTGGCGCTGGCCGTGCCGTCCCAAAAGGGTGTGGCGAGAAGGGCCCCGTCCAGTCCATAGACCCATCCGTGATAAGGACATTTGAATGTTTTAAGTCCGCAGGCAGGCTCCTCCAGCACGACGGTCGCGCGGTGCCGGCAGACATTGTGCAGCACCTGGATTTGGGAGGACTTGTCTCGACACAGGATCAGCGGTGAGCCGCCCATCTCTACCGGAACAGCATCTCCCACGTTGGGAACGTCGGACTCAAAGCCGATGCCTACCCAGACATCAGGAAATAATCTCTCCTGTTCCAGAGCGAAAAAATCCGGATCGGTATAGATCGAAGCAGGCAGGCCTTTTGCGAGACTGAGATCCGGATTCCTGAGTCTGTTGACCACCTCCGGGTCCAGAAAATCACTTAAGTTCGACGATGTCATCCCTTTGGCTGGTTCTCGGCGCTGGGGTTACTTGCTATAAAGCGTTAGATATTCAGTATAGTATTTTTGGTCATACTAGCATACAGTTGCGCCAAAACCTTATAAGCGCTTTGCTCGAACAGAACGAGAAAAGCGCACCGTAGTGGCAACTTATCAGGAGGAAAGATGTCCGTCACCAAGCCGTACAGCAGTTTTGAAGTGGCACCGATTAGCGGCGCCCTGGGAGCCGTCGTGACCGGTATCGATCTTTCCAAGGATCTTGAACCGGCCCAGTTGAAAGATATCAAGTCGGCGCTCAATGAATTTCTGGTTCTGCTTTTTCGTGACCAGAGTTTGACGGTTGCTGGCCAGCGTAATTTTGCAGAGCATTTCGGGCCGCTGATTCCACATCCTTATGTTCATGGGGTCGATGAAGATCCGGACATTTTTCAGATCGTCCGCGAGCCTGGTGAGGACTACAGTTGGGATAACTTTTATCACTCCGATCTCATGTTCCTCGAGCGCCCGCCGATGGGCTCAGCCCTGTATGCAGAAGAAGTCCCGCCTTATGGCGCAGACACGGAATTTTGCAACATGTATCTGGCCTATGAGGCACTGTCGGATGGCCTCAAGCAGGTTGTGGACTCGTTGCGCGTGGTCAACGAATCAGGAGATACCAAGCAGTGGTCGGCCACTTATGAAGGAATGCATGAAAAGAGAAACGAGGAGGGCCGCTCTGTGCATCCGTTGGTGCGCGTCCATCCGGATACGGGACGAAAATCTCTTTATGTCAGCCCCGCATTCAGCACGCGTTTCGATGGGATGACCGTCGCCGAGAGCAAGCCCTTGATGGATTATCTTTATGAGCATGCGATCCAGTCCCGCTTTGGATGCAGGCTGCACTGGGAGAAAGGATCTCTTGCGCTATGGGATAACCGGGTATCTTTGCATCATGCAGTGGCTGATTACTTCGGCGAGGTGACTGCCCATAGGCGTGTGATGAGAAGGGCAACAATCCAGGGTGAAGCCCCGATTCCTGCACACTAATCCCCATCTGACGCCGCGACCCAATCCGGCAAAATAAAGGCCATGTCAATACGTCTTCTCGTCCTTGTGGCCGGACTTGCCTTCGTGGGTAACAGTTTCGCTCTCGCTCCCTGTTCAGAAGGGTCAAGCCACCTTTTCGATAATTGCGTCGGCAGTCATGCCTACGCGAATGGCGATATCTATGATGGCGAATGGCAGGCCGGTAAAAAGCATGGCCAGGGTACCTACACCTGGGCAAACGGGGAGCGCTATGAGGGTGAGTGGGATAACGGCACCAAGTCAGGCTCTGGCGCATACTTCTGGACGAATGGTGACCGCTATGAGGGCCAGTTCGTCGACGGGATTTACCATGGAGAAGGGACGTTCACCTATGCCAGCGGCAGAACGGTAACGGGTGAGTGGGATAGCGGCAAGCCCTGGGATGCCGTAGCCTGGGATGCTTCTGGCAAGGTAACGCACGGGTTCAGCGAAGGCGTCCCCCAGTGCAGAAAAGCGGATGGTTGAATCTGTTCCAGCGATAAGTTGCTGCGTGAGCTAATCATGCGCCCGGCGCCGGGCCGCGTGTTTATTCGAGCTCTTGCCGGTGAGCTTGTGCGAGCTCAGTCATACTGTTGAAGGTGAAGTTAACCGTTGGCATTTCACCCGGGTCCATGGTGGCACCAAAGCCTTTTTGATTATGCCGCCGGTAGATCCAGCAGTTGGCAAGGCCATGCCGGTTGGCGGGCTGATGATCATGGAACATGCTCTCAGCCACGTGCAGGATTTTTTCCTTGGCAATATCGCGGTGTGTCAGCGTTTCCAGCATGTAGTCGAAGTTGCGGTCATCCGGTTTATAACTGCCAATATCTTCTGCAGTCATCACGGCATCGAAGGCAACTCCAAGGCGCGCATTGGAGCCTGAGAAGCTCACATTGTCGGTATTTGTCAGCACAGCCAGTTGAAAGTGCTGTTTCAGGTAAGCGAGTGCTTCTGCGCTGTCATCGAAGGCCGGCCACCGAGGCACAGACTGGCCGTAGGCGAGACACTCCTCCCATTCAACAGAAATACCCCAGTGCTCTGAAAGTCGGCGATAGACCGTCGCGAGCAGCTCAGAATATTTTTTTGACGGAGAAAAACGCTGGGCTGTTGATTCATAGTGGGCGTGGGCGTTCAGGATTTCGTCACGACTTAAAGTCTGGTCGACGCGATCGGTAAGGGGTTTGAGGCCGTTAATCATGCCGCTTTCCCAATCGATCAGGGTGCCATAGACATCGAAAGTCAGGATCTTGAATTGCGAAAGGTTCATGGAGCCATTTATCCGGAAGGTTGCGATCAGTTTATGAGTGATATTTTACGGCGTCGTTTTCAGGGTCGCTCTTTGTATTTGCGACTTTTCCTGAAACAGGGGAGAGCGTATATTGGGGATGAGGTCTACAGCGCACCGTGGGAGGTAACCGGTGGAAAATGTTTTCAGCAGGATGCGAGGGTGGTTTGAGCCGCCAAAACACCCGGGAAGGAACAGCAAAACAGTCACTGCCGACAAGCAGGATTCTGGGTGGAGTTCAGCAAAAAAGAACCTGTCCACGCCTGACGGCCAGTTTCTGTTATGCAGGGCAGGCGAAGGCAGTTATCAGCCCATGACGGGGCTGCGGGACTGGCTTTCGATCCGCGATCTCGGCCTGAATCAAGCGACTCACGGACAGTATGATGCCTGGACCACCCGCGCCAATGCGATAGGCCAGTCCACCGGCCGGCATTACCATAACTACGATTTTCAGATAATGTTTATTCTGGAAGGCTGGGTAAGGATGTATTACGAAGACCAAGGAGAGGTCGTTCTCGAAAAGGGTGACTTCGTTTATCACCCGAGGGGACAAATTCATGACCTAATGGACTATTCTGAAGACATCCACATTCTGGAGATGGCGTCACCGGCTTTTCATCACAGTATCGACGCATGATGGGGGTCTTGTATTTCTGGATGGTATCGATCTTGCACCGCATCACTATGGTATGTATCGAACACATCAGGGTTAGATAAGAGATGACCACGAAGCGAGGTAGATATGGATACGCTTAAAGCTTTTTCTGACAGATTTATAGGGGTAACCGACTTTGCCGGTGTGGGTGTTCTAGTTTTGGTCGTTGCTTTCGTACTTTTGTCAAAGGCTGGAAAGCAGCGTTGATGGTTTGCGCTCTTCTGATTGTGATGATGTCGATTGCCAACCTGGCAGTTTAGGTTTCAAGTAAAGAGAAAACGAATGCAGACGTATCAGGGCAGTTGTCATTGCGGGGCGGTGACCTTCGAAGTCACCGGAACTTACGATGAGGTGCATATTTGTGACTGCTCTATATGCATTAAGAAAGGAATCATTCATATCCCTGTTGAGGATGATCATTTCAGGATCACCATGGGGCAAGAACAGCTCAGCAACTACCAGTTTGGCTCAAAAGCTGCCAGCCATCACTTTTGCAGTAACTGCGGGATCCATGTCTTTGGTCGGCCCAGAATGGATCCGAATAGAAATACCGTCAATATTCGATGTCTGGACGAGTTTGAGCAAATCATGAGTCAGAGCCGACAGATCCATTTTGATGGAAAACATCACCCCTTAGATGACTGAGTCGATTAACCAATATTCAACCCCGGATCCGATTCGGGAATTCAATACGGAGTCGGCTTTGCCTGATTCCGATGCGCGCCAGGCTTTACGGGAGGACGGCGTGGTTTGTCTGCGTAAGGCCCATGACTCGGGATGGCTATCGCTTGTCGAGGAAGGGATCGAGCAGGCTCTCTCAGGCGGAAGTGAGGATGTCGACATTGTCGAGAAGACAAAAGATACCGGGCGGTTTTCTTATTCCAGCCAGGCGTGGCAGCAGGTCGATGCCTTTCGTCGAGCTATTTTTGATTCGCGGTCGCCGGATCTTGCTTTTGCATTGCTCGATTCAAATTCGATGAATCTTTTTTATGATTTTCTTCTTATCAAGGAAGCCGGAACGGCTAATGCCAATACCCCGTGGCATCAGGATCATGCCTATTATCCGCTTCATGGCATCGGCGTCGTCAACTGTTGGACAGCGTTGGATCCAATTCCGATGGAAACGGCTTTGCGGTTTTGGGCGGGTTCGCACCGGGAAGCCTGTCTTTATCAGGCAGCCAATTTCTCTGGCGATTCCGACTACCGACACGTGCGTTCAGATCGACCGATTATTCCGGATATCGATAGTGATGCCAGCGCCCGTATTCTTGCGACGCAACTCGAGCCTGGAGATATGCTGGTCTGGGATTCGTATACCTTCCACAGCGCACCCGGCAACACCTTGGACCGACGTCGAGCCGCTTTTTCAATCAATTGGGCGTCGGATGCGATCCGCTTTCATGATGTTCCCTGCCTCGCAAGTTATCGGGCCCCCGAGTTGACTGAAGGATCGGCGATGACGTGTGACAAGTTCCCGTTGGTACGAACCCGGGCACAAGCCGCAGGTGAAAGTTCATAGTAAAGAGGTATCAGAAAATGGATTGGAGAATCACAATACTGCTGATCGCCGTGCTCTGGATGGCCTACGCGGTTGTGCAGTGGCTGGGCCTATAGGCCGAGCGCTCTTGCTAAAACCGTTTAACCGCTCAAAGTCAGTTCGACTGCTTTTTGAGAAGGCGCAATGCCAACGCCGCGATATAAATCACGATCAAAAAGTGTAGCCCGGTACTCAACGGCTCACCCCAAGTAATCTTAACTTCGCTGATCGTGAAGTGTGCGTGTTCCCAGTGCGCCTCACTAAACGCGCGCGAGATAAAAGGCATTACCATATTGTTGATCATTGAGGATATAAAACTTGACCCTGAGTGGCCGACCAAAAAGGAAACGCCGAGAAGAAGCAGGCCTTCTTCGTGAATAATGGAAAGGGTTTTCCGCATTCTTTGAGACTGGTTTGTGCGCCGAAATTAAGTCCACGAAAATTATATCGGCACTTTGGCATTATTTTAATACTCTCATCCTGTCGCTGAGTTCTATCTATTTTCTTATGGTCGGAGAGGGTCCAGGAGATCCAGAAAAAGAAAACCCCGGTATTTCACAAGCCTCGGGGTAATTCAGTAGGAGGAGAAACACTAACAGTGCGGGACCATGTTAGTTGTCGGTCGGCAAAAGGGATGTGATGCCCATCACCTGATGGGCTGATTCGTCATTCTGCGTGGCAATTGCCTGTATCACGATAGAATGCGGCGTCTCGGCGGGCTCTTCGAACACGGATCTTTGAGTCCCGAATTCAGCAATGCTAACCCGGAGGGTTCAGATGGCGGATTTGCGGTTGGTTTATTTCAAGATGCGTGCACTGGCCGAAGCGCCACAACTCTTGTTGCGTTACACGGGTACCCCATATTCCTACGAGATGGCCTGGGACTACTTTGGACAGCCTTGGAGCGAGGTGAAAGCCTCTGTTCCCTACAGGCAGTTGCCCATGCTTGTTGTCGATGACAACACAAGAATTTGCCAAAGTGGTGCGATCACTCGATATCTTGCGCAGTTGACGGGCATGCAGCCGCAAGATCCGCTCCTGCGTGCAGAAGTCGATGCCCTATATGAAACCTCTCAGGAAATGTTCATGCCGCTGAACCCGACGATCAACTTCGCCGTCGGAGAGAAGTTTGAATCCGTCAAGAGGGATCTGCTTGAGCAACTGCAGCTTCGCCTGGCGGATTTTGAGCGACTGCTGAGCGCTACGCCGGATTCACCGTTCTTTTTCGGGGAGACCCCGTTCTACTGTGATTTTGGCGTCTTTCATCACGTCAATCTGGCGTTGTTTTTGGATCAGGGCTTACTTGACCCCTTTCCGAATCTGGGTGCGTTCATGACTGCGGTTGAGGGGCTTTCGGGTGTGAGTGAATACCTTTCAAGCCGACCGGACTTGATCGGCGTTGGAACTCAACCGCAGCTCGTCATCGACGGAGTCGCAAGGCCCACCGGCGTCGTTAACGAATAGTCTTGATCTCTCTTTGAGGAGCGAGGTGTGGTTGCCAAGATACGCTGCGACTGGGCTTCAAGCCATCCGGACTACTTCGAATACCATGATCAGGATTGGGGAGTACCGGAAGAACACGATCACATGGTCTTCGAGAAGCTCTGTCTGGAGCTCTTTCAGTCTGGATTAAGCTGGCGGACCATTCTGAATAAGCGGGAAAACTTCAGGAAGGCCTTTAAAGACTTTGACGTTTACCGCGTATCGCGTTTTTCAGAGTCGCAAATCGCCAAACTGCTGCACGACAGAGGCATTGTCAGGCATAGGGGAAAAATCGATGCGGTTGTTCACAATGGCATCAGGGCCAAAGAATTGATAGAGGACTTCGGCTCTTTAAATGATTATTTCTGGTCTTTTGAAGGCATGGAGTCAAAAAGCGATCGCTCTGATTTAGATGTGTCGAAGACCAAAACTTCCACGCTTATCTCAAAAGACCTTAAGAAACGAGGATGGAAGTTTGTGGGGCCGACAACTATCTATTCGTTTATGCAGTCTCTTGGAATCGTGAATGACCACGATCGCCATTGTTTTCGATTTTTCGAAGTTCAAAGAAAGATTGATTCTTTCAAGAGCAAGACGTTTTGATAAATAAGGGTTCTTGCCTCTAGTTTTTTGTTATCCAAAAGTTCGTTACCTTTTGCAGGTACGGCGCAGATCATTCGTGCATCAATCAATCCAAAGTGGGGTATAGATGAAAGTCGCATATATTTTTTCAAGTCAGGGTCACACGGTCTCATACAAGTTAGGCAAGATGATCCTGCCGCAGCTTGAAGAACAGGCACATGGCCCTGAAGTTGTCGGGATGTTCTTTTTTGAAGATAACAACTATGTCCTGGTGAAAGGGGATCCTATCGGGGAGCGGCTCGCCGCGGTCGCCAGAGATCAGAACATCCTGCTGATGGGCTGTGACCAGTGTTGCTACGAGCGCGAGATTGAGAACAAACTGGTTGATGGTGCCGTGATTGGGTGCTTTCCTAATCTATACGAGGGGCTTGCATCGAATATGCCGGACCAGGTGATTACGCTTTAGTGTGCTGGAGGCCAATGCCGGTCTAGTCAGGGCTTTTACGTCCATAGAAGCCCAGGTTTTCCTCATCGCTGAACTGCACGCCTTTGTTCTCATAGTAAGAGAACACCGCGATGATGCGATCGCGTGAACCCTTTACCGGACTCACGCAGTGCAGCGTATTCTTGCCCCGAAACACATTCAAAGTGACCGCCTTCTGTCGGCGCCTGCAGCAGCAGTGTCGTGGTGAATTCAGATCGGTCGAAATGCCAGTTGAGTGCTTCACCGTCGCGATAGGTCATCACATTGAGACACGCGAGTGGATCATCCATGGGATAAAGCGCTGCTTTTTGCATAACGGCTGCCAGAAATTCTGCCAGTGGCGGCCATCGGTAGAGCCGGACCAGGGCAGAGTCCGGGATCTGATCTGCGCAGACAGTATGATTTGCGGTTTCAAGCTCGGTGACGGCAGGATGTCCGGGTTCCAACCCTTCGACCTGCGGCAGGAAGTAGACGTTATGTCGACGCCGATGGGTAAAGGCGCTGGATTCGATTACGGGCAGCAGTTCTTCTACGATCTGACCTAGACTTTCAGGGAGGATAAGCCCATCCAGATTGAATGTTCCGTCGCGTTCGAGCATGGCCTGGCAGCGTGTAACCAGCGCCTGACCCGCAGGGCTATTAAGCCGATCCAGCGGATAACGTTCGAGATCGACAATGTTAGTCATGAGGTTTTCTTGAGGGTTCAGCCCGGTCAGTTAAGATCTGCTCATCGAGTCGGACGATTGTAGCTTTATAAACTGTGCATGAGTGAAGCCTTCTCACCTGCGCCTTGAAGACAGATCATGATGTTTTCTGAAATAAAGATTGTCTTTTTTGTTCTGGCACTGGCGCTGGGCTCCGTAAGTGCAGAGACCACGAGCGAGCCTGCTTCCAAAGTCATGGTGAGAGGCTGCAAGGCAAAGATTGTTCAAAATGCTGACAGCGACTCAATGCTGTCTCAGAAGCAAGAGGGCGACCCGATCGATAAATCCTGTAAAAGCCAGGAAGAAATCGATCTTGTGGAGGCGATTACGGCTCAGCGCAAAAAAGAAGCAGAAAGACAGCGCCTTAAGTTTCTGGGCCTCAAAAGACCGCCGGAAGATGAATGACGTGGGGCTTTAAATCAACGACGGGTAAGCTGACGGTAAACAGCAAACAACGTATAGAGCCCCACTGCGGCCAAAAGTGAGGCAGGAAAGCCAACCGGCCCGATCGCGCTCATTGTGGTTCCCACGATAAAGGGGCCGAGCAGCCCGCCAACGCCAAAAAGAACGGAAAAGACCGCGTTGGCAGAGACCAGTTCTATGCCCCGAAAGCGTTGGCCCAGCAGAGTAATGCCTACGGTAAATATGCCGCCCATGGCGCCGCCCCAGAGACTGACTACGGTCCAGAGCGCAAGAGCTTGCGGTTGCCACCAGTTTGCCAAGCTGCCTTCTATGAGGATAGGAAAGAGCAGGATCGACAGCATCAGCGCCAAAACGCACAAGATCAATAACCAGTGCCGATTCATTTTGTCGGCCAGCCAACCGATCGGGTATTGAAAAAAGATAGCCGCCACGGCACCTACCCAGATAACCGCGTAGCCTGTCTGACGATACTGCGCGCCGAGTACATCCATGGTGTACAGGTGCGCAAAAGACTGCATAGCACCTTCCACGATTCCGAACATCGCTGAAGACAGCAGCACGGTGGGCGCGGCGAGAAAAACCGTGGCAAGACCCAGCGCAAGACCCCGCTCAGATGTGGTCAGCCTGACATCAAGTTTGCGCGCAGGCATGAGGAAGCAGGCAGCAATAGCGACGGCCGCCAGGCCAGAGATGAATGGCCAGACCGTGTCGGGATCCAGATGGGCGCCCAGAATGGGGCCAACTGCCCAGCCGGCCATGCCGACCGTGACATAGATTCCCATCCAACGACCCCGAACCTTATCGTCAACAATCTGGTTGACCCAGGTGTCTCCCGCTGTGAAGAGCAGGGAATTACCCACGCCCAGCAGAAAGCGGATGACGAGCCAGGTCTCAAATCCGCGAAATGCCGGCAGCGCAACAAGAGCAAGGGCAACAATCGCAAAGCCAAGCAATATGGCCTTGAAAAATCCCAGAGCCGGGATAATCCGCGGAGCAGCAAGGGCGACGATAATGATTCCTGCGAACTGGGCGGCAGCATTGATGCCGATCAAGGATTCCGCGTAGCCCTGATTACGTAAAGCCTCGGCCAGGATAGGCCAGTTGAGGGAACTCGTGATGGATACGACCGCCAGCGCGGAGATCAAAGCAATCATGCATTTGACCTTCTGTGCCTGAGAAAGTTCAGACATTAGGCCAGCCAGCTCTCAGGAAAGTCATTTCTCGAAGTTGTCCGTATTCGTATTTCTAATGTAAAGTTTGCCCGAAAGAACAATCTTCGAGAACACCATGACGCGTATTCATTTTTTGCTTACCTGTCTGTACGTCAGCTCACTGACTTTGTTGTCAAGTGGTCAGGCAGCGGCCCACCAATGGGACACACCGGTGCCTCATCTTTCAGAACGGATGCAACTTGTAAAAACCGGGAACTGCCCAAATTGCACACTTTCAGATGCAGATCTCAGCTATAAGGAACTAGCCGGCACTACATTGACAGGCGCAGATCTGCGTCAGGCCAACTTCATGCGCACAGGACTTAAGGACGCTATCCTAATCGGAGCCGACCTGCGATCGGCCAATTTTACCTGGGCCGATCTTCATGGCACAGACTTTACGGATGCAAATCTTTACGGGGCTTCGCTTTCAGGATCCCGGAATCTGTCGCAAGCCATTTTCTGCCGAACGGTAATGCCCGATGGGACAGTGAGTAATCTACACTGCTAGTTATTGAATCCCGGGCTAAATAAGCAACAGCAAAAACCCGCTTGCCGCGAGCAGGATACGAATCCAGGTGTTGAGCGGAGCAATGGCGCCATAAGCGATTGCGGACAAACTCAAGCCAGTCTTTGCAGCCGCTAGCATTGCAAGCAGGGGGTTCTGTTCCAACCGGATCAGATCGTCATTAACAACCATGCCGATAGGAACGAGATAAAGCCCGATACCGAGAGCCATCGCGCTTACAGCAACTTTCAGCCAGTTCTCGTGGACCATCCCGGCAGCAATAAACACGGCACCACAGACTGGCGGCGTTATGGTCGATAACAAAGCGAACCAGAAGACAAAGAGATGCGTGGTCAGCAAGTCCAGGCCAAGGTTTTGCAGAGCAGGGCCCGCTACCGATACGCAGATGATATAGGCCGCCGTTGTCGGCACCTCCATGCCGAGCAGCAGGCACGCGAGTGCGGTCAAAAGCAGCGCCGGCCATAGTTGATCGCCCGACACGGAGATGATCAGGGACGTTATCTTGATGCCCAGCCCTGTTTGCGCGAGGACACCGATTACGATACTGGCGCACAAGATGATCGAGGCAATGGTTGCGATTTGAGTGCCGGAACTGATACAGGTGCTTTCCAGCCGCTTAAGGGTTCGGGTAAGGGAAAAACTGAATTGGCTGTCAAAGTTTAAAAGCACCAGAGCCGCAACAATGGCAACACAAGCCGCATATTGCGGTGTGTAACCTCCCACCAGCATGCGTTCGAGCAAGATCGCGAAAGGCACCAAGAAGAATAGCGTGGTGATCACAACGATCCGAAGGTCTGGTTGGTCGTCTTTGCCAAGTGCCCCCAACTGATAGCGGTATGTATACGCGTTGATGCCGACCCAGACGGTGAGGAAATAGAGCAAAGCGGGCAACAACGCCGCCGCCATGATCCCGGTGTAGGGAACCCCCGTGAGTTCTACCATCACAAAAGCGCCGGCGCCCATAAGAGGAGGCATGATTTGGCCACCCGACGAGGCAACGGCCTCAACGGCGCCGGCGATGCGTTTCGGATAACCCAGTCGAGTCATGGCCGGCATGGTGATCGCACCGGTTGACGCCACATTTGCTGAGGCCGACCCAGAGATAGATCCGAAAAGCGCTGAAGAAAGCACCGAGACCTTGGCAGCCCCGCCTTTGAGTCGACCTGCCGCGGCGGTCGCGAGATTCATGAATCCCTGACCGGCCTCGCCGGCGTTCAGCACGGCGCCAAAGATGACAAATATCGCGACAATACTGACCGAGATCCCCGTGAGTTTTCCCCAAAGTCCTCCTTCTGTAATGACCAAGGTTCCGAGGAAACTCTGCAGAGGCAGCCCCGGATGACCGAATTCCCCAGGCAGGTGTTGTCCCCAGATGCCGTACACCAGCGCCAGCCCTGCCACCAAAGGCAGTGGCCAACTGATCGCCCTGCGTGCCATCTCAAGCACAATTAAGAGCAAAGCGCCCGCGACGGCGGTCTGAAGAGATCCGCTCAAGTAACCATACTGATCCGAGAGTGCAGACTCGTTCAGAACAATAAACAGGCAGCACGCGATTCCGATGATGGAAAAGATCGCACCATTGATACGGCTCGTTACGCCTTGTGAGGCGAACAGAAAAACCCAAGGCAAAGCAAGCGCCATATGCAGTGGTCGACTGATAAGGTTTGGCACCAGCCCGCTGAAGATCAGCGATAGATGGAATACGATCGAAGTCGCGCCGAGCAGAACCCAAAGGCTTCTTGAAAGCGGCATGAGAGGGGTTGCGCCGTGAACGATAAGAGTCGGGAACCCGGTTCAGCGATTACTGCCGAACCGGGTTCAAAAGGAGAAAGTGCCCGCTCCTTGTCCGGAGCAGGGTTAATAACGTTAGCTTCCTTCAGGCAGGCTCATCCCGGCTTCCTGGTAGTACCGTTTGGCTCCCGGATGCACCTTGCCGTAGATGTTCTCGAGAAGTTCACCGGAGACACCGTTCCACCAGGCTGCCGCGGCGCCCATGCCGGATTTTTGCTCCCAGTAGGTCTTGGTGAGCTGATAAGCCGTGTCGTCATCCATGCTGGTAGTGGTGTGGGCGACCACAGGCAGAGACGTAGTGATGATGTCGTTGTCGATCCCCGCATAAGTGCCAGCAGGAATCACCAGCCGTGTCCGCTTGGTTTTGGCAATCTGCTCGTCAGATAGTGAGAGCACCGTCACGCCTGTGCTTGCGGCAGCTTCGATGACGTTGGGCGCGGGATAGGATCCTGCCGTGACAAAACCATCGATCTGCTTGTTCTTAAGCGCCGGGACAGCGTTGTTGAGCTCAACATCGGCGAGAGTCACTTTGCCTTCGAGGCCGAACAATTTCAGGTATTTCGCACCTTCACGTGCACCAAAAGAGCCTTTCCCGATGAGTACGGTTTTTCCCTCGAGATCCGCGAAGCTGGAAACCCCACTGTCGGTACGCATGACAAAATGCATGGTGAGAGACGGAATGGGGAAAAGGGCGCGAATCTCATCGAACTTCGGGTTGGCCTTGTCCTTGAACATGGCCTTGCCGCCCTGAGCCAGTCTCACGAGCACCGGCGGAGTAGTGAATACGTAATTGCCGGTGCGTACCGCAGCCTCCATGACATTCTGGACGGACCCCTGGCTTTCTTCTACCGTTACGATGATGTTTCCGCCAGAGCCAGTCTTCATGGCTTCGGCAATCTGCACCGCCATTTGATAATACGACGAGGTGCTCTTGGCAGATTTATAGGTCACTCGGGTTTCCGCCTGGGCGGTCGTAACTCCGACACAAAATGTGGCCGCGGCTACAATGACAGATCTGATAATGGACTTCATGCTGACATTCTCCTTTGGTTTCATCAATTCAAAACTACCTGATCAGTATTTTCGAGAAGCGCAAGAATATACGCGCTTTTTCTTTCGGTCTAGGGGGGATCAAGCCTGAAAATTATGCTCCCACGGGCAAAGAAGCATCAGTCAGCCAAGATGCGGGCACTCGAGGGATTAAATGTGATGCCAACAAAAGTGGATTCAGGACATAGTTGTCTGCTGAAGGGAAAGTCCAACTCAACCAAAGATCACAATCGCTAAGAATGGACTACGAGATTCTTATGGTTTCCGCAGTATTTGCGGCGCTGCTGATGTTAGTGCACCTCGCGGCGCCAAGACTGCGAAACCTTTCCTTGATAGCGCACCCGGGTTTCACCTCATTCAGTGGCGGATTTGCGTCAGCATTTGTGTTTCTGCACATGTTGCCAGGACTCGTTGAGAGCAAGGAGGCGATCGGGGCCATTTTGGCGTTGCGCTTTTCGGATTCGCATTTCGTTGATACGAGCGTCTTTCTTCTTGCCTTGGCGGGATTCATTATTTTCTTCGGGCTGCGGCGCTGGTGTCGACAGGGCCCGGGGCGTAGATCTAGCAACTCCCGAAGAACGTTCGATGTTTCGATTGTGTCTTTTAGTATCTACAACGCGGTGATCGCCTTTACCCTTGCTGATCGAATCGCCATCGATCTGTTTACGGCAGCAGTGTTCACTTTGGCTATTGCCCTGCACCTCATGATCATCGACGCCGAACATGAAGCGCATGATGGTGTTCAATTTAATCGTTGGGGTCGCTATGTGCTGAGCAGTGCTCTGGTGGTTGGTTGGGGGCTGAGGCTGATCACCGGGGAACATAGCGTCGTTACCGCCGCACTTCTCTCTTCGATGCTGGCTGGCGCCTTGCTGCTTAATGTCTTTCACTATGAGCTATCTGAGGTGAGTGATGCCAGATTTGGCTCGTTTTTGTTGGGAATCGGAACCGGGACGGCAATGCTGTTGTTGATCTTCTATCTTGAATCTGGGATTCACGTGGATCATGCGACGTGAGCCTTTGGGATACTCCGATTCAGGTATCCCGACCTTAAAATCGAAGTGACCTCTCATGAACAGTAAACTGCAGTTTAGAAGCGCCACAGAAGACGACTGTACGCATCTGACGTTAATTCGGGACATGGCAGGCAGAAGGATGCCCGCCTATCTCTGGAGTCAGGAGGTCGTGCAGGGGCAATCCTGTTTTGAATACGGCCGAGAGAAGATTCGCACCGATACCGAGTTCGACGCTTATTTCAAAAACTGGCGGGTCGCCCAACTGGAGTCGAAATTTGTGGGCGCCTTCTTCGGGTTTCTTGTGGATGACCCCTATCCGGATAGGGATCTGGACGCTGTCCCTGAGTGTTTTCGGCCCTGCGTAGAGCTCGAGAAGGTGGCCAGTGGTGCCTGGATGCTGCAGGCTATTGCGATACTGCCGGAATATCGGGGCAAA
>Ga0255761_10003063_pt1 | contig 15239 bp, 16 predicted proteins | sample 071ome_29_FD_179961 | JGI IMG/M metagenome (GOLD analysis project Ga0255761, IMG submission 179961) | Coastal salt marsh microbial communities from the Groves Creek Marsh, Skidaway Island, Georgia - 071407BT metaG (version 2) | ecosystem: Environmental > Aquatic > Marine > Intertidal zone >... | reverse complement strand
TAAAGATAAAAAGTTGGAAGTCAGATTTTGACCCACCATATTTTAAGGGTTTTCATTTTAAGTCAGGTTAAATAATTTTTTTATTTGATTGATCCTAAAATTAATTTTTTTTAGATTGGTTTTAAAAAACATAGAAATTTTCTTATAAATCTTTAATTTTGATTTCTCAAATTTAGTAAAACTTATACCAAAAGTATTTTCCTGGTTTTGATTTGTATCTTCTTGTCTAATAAGACTATTCCAATAATCAATGTATAGTGGTTCAAAAGAAAAATCTGAACTTTTAAATTGATTATAAAAATTATTTAGTTTGTCCTCATTCAAATTGTTGAAAGAATCAATTTTTAGGACTGGAAGATTTTTTGTAGCTTCATATGTAATGTGGTTTTCTACTACTGGAATAGATCCAGCATATAATGTTTCCCATAGCCTGTGGGTGTCGTAACCATTTCCAAAGGGGCAGAGAACAAACTTAGAGCTTGCTAAAGAATAAAGATATTCTGTAAGATTTTTATTTGGTGCATCTATTTTAACCCAGCTATATTTTGAAAAATTATCAAATATTCCTTCTCTAATTTTATTATTTGTATTTTTTTGAAAGTTTATATAAAGTAAAATTTCTTTATTTGGTTGAGTTTCTAATTTATAAAAGTCAACAAAATGTTTTTTTAATAGGTTTTTTGGAGAATAATCTCCAGATAAACCCAATGGTATTGGGTGTAAATTGTCATGAACGTAATCGACATGACTTGCATACCAGTTTGAAATACATTTAGGTTTTTGGTTAAATAATTTTTTAGTAATTGGCCTATCAGACCACTGAGTAATCAGTTTTAAGTTGTTAAGGTTATCAACTTTGTTTAATTTGGTAAAAAGGGTTTCAAGGTACTCAGTATTACAAAATATTACATAATTTTCTTTAAGATCAAATTTTGTATTCAAATAATCAATTTCAGAATAAGGTTTGTCGATTATGAAAGACTCTATAGGTTCTAAGTCTTTAAATTCATTTTTAGAAATAACTTCAGAAAATACTATATCTGAAATTCTCGCAAAACTATTTGATGATATAAATTCTGTATCTGTAAATGTAAATTTTTCCACTAAAGAAATTATATATAGAAACTAAACGTAGCACTCTTCTTTATTCTAATTAGAATATACTTATGAAATTATTAGTGACAGGATGTTTTGGTTTTATAGGTTTCAATTTCGTAAATTACATAAAAGACAAATATGGAAATGATGTTTTTATATATGGTATTGATTCAATTGAGTCAAGCTGTTCAGAAAAGAACAAAGAAATTAGTAAAGATTTAAAAGGTTTTGAGCATAAAAAAATAAATATAAATGATCTAGATCAAGAAAATTTTGATAAAGTTGATATCATTATTAACTTCGCAGCTGAGAGTCATGTTGACAACTCCATATATAATCCAGAACTATTCATAGATACCAATGTTAAAGGCACTGCAAAGGTTGCGAATTATGCAATCAAAAATGAGATTGACAAATTTATTCATATTTCTACTGATGAGGTTTATGGAAGTAATGAAAATAATTATTCAAAAGAAAATGATAAATTAAATCCCTCTTCACCCTACTCATCTTCGAAGGCTGCTGCAGAAATGATACTTAATGGGTATACAAAAACATATGGTTATGAATTTATTACCGTCAGACCGGCAAATAATTATGGTATATTTCAACAACCTGAAAAACTGATACCCTTTAGTGTTGCAAATATTTTGTCTGGTAATCCTATCGAAATATATGGAAATGGAGATAATATCAGGCATTGGCTTCATGTTGATGATACGTGTTCAGCAATAGATCATTTAATAGAAAAAGGTAATTTTAATGAAGTATACAATATTGGTTCTGGCTTTTATCTATCAAACATAGAATTAGCAAAAAAATTATTAGTAGTATTAGACAAACAGGAAGATATGATTGAATTTGTAGAGGATAGGCCAGGACATGATTTTAGGTATGCAGTAAATATGGATAAGATTTTTTCAACTGGTTGGAAGCCTACGTCAGTGTTTGATGAAAAGCTTGAAGAGACAGTAAATTGGTATCAAAATAATAAAAACTGGTGGAAAAATGAATATGAAAATGTCAAATTAAATAAACGTCTTAAAAGATCTGGTTTAAATTAAATGAATAATGGCGGAATACTATTATGTGGTGGAGCGGGAACTAGATTATTTCCTACTACAAGTTATATAAATAAACATTTAATTCCAATATATGACAAACCAATGATTTATTATTCTTTATCCATACTATTTTTATCCGGGATAAAAAATATTACCATCGTATGTAATGAAAAGGATTTGTCCACATTTAAGTCCTTGCTTGGAAATGGAGAACAGTTTGGAGTAAAATTCAATTATTCTGTACAAGAAAGTCCTGATGGAATTCCACATGCAATTGATAATGCTCTATTGGAAGATGCCTACGATAAGTTTGTTGTTGTTTTAGGTGATAATTTTGTATTTGGAGAAAAGTTTTTCACTAGATTTGAACAAATTTTTAATAATACAGAAAAATGTGCTATTTTCTCACAAATTGTAAAAAATCCAGAAAATTTTGGTGTTGTTGAATTAGACAATAATAATAATATTATATCTTTAGTCGAAAAACCAAAAAAAATCATATCGAACAAAGCAGTTATTGGATTGTATATATTTGATTCAGAATTCTCAAATCATTTTACAAACATTAAAAAATCAAAAAGAAATGAGTATGAAATTACAGATTTAGTTTCTGAGTATGGACTGGAAAATGTTGATCATATAGAAATTGGTAGAGGTACAGCATGGTTTGATATGGGTACTACGGAAGATTTTTACAGTACTAGTTCTTTTGTAAAAACTATACAAGATAGGCAAGGATTATTAGTTTGCTCTCCTCATGAAATTGCATTTAGGAATAAATGGATATCAGAAAAAGAACTCAAAAATTATATAAACAAGATAGATGGGTCTGAATACTCTGATAATTTAAATACTATTTTTAGTTAATATGTACTAAATATGGAAAATCCTGAAGTTACAATCGTAATTCCAACAATAAATAGGCCGTTAAAAGTCATTGAAGCAATTAAATCCATCGATAATCAAACCTTTGAAGGTAATATATTTTGTACAATCGTCGACTCTTCCAACAATGACGAAACAAAAAAACTTATTGATCGATATAAGACCAAAAAAAATAATTTAAAAATTAAATTTATACATAATTCAAAATCTAAGAGACCCATTGATAACTGGATTATTGGAATAGAAGAATTTAAAACAGAATATGGAAAATTTTTATGTGACGATGATTGGCTACATGAAGAATTTTTAGAGAAAACTATAAATAAAATGGTTGCAAATAAAGTTGATTCTGTGATGACTAATATAAAAGTTATAAAAGAAAATGGTAAAGATTATCCATCTTATTATAAATTTGAATCTGGATTGGCAAATAAAAAAAATATTATTGATTCTTTTTTAGGTATAGAAAATATTCTTCCTGTAACACCAACTGCAAACCTCATGAAATCTGAAGTATTAAAAGACAGTTTTTTTGAATCATTAAAGCATATCAATTGTACAAAATACTTATTTGGTTTTGACTTCTTTATTGCCTATTTTTCTGTATTTAATGGAAACGGAACATTTTTGTTAAATGAAGACCTATCATATTCATTTGCTGGAAATGATTCCATGACATTAAATGTAAAAAAAGCAAAAATTTCCTATTGTTATTTTTTTGCTTTAATAAATCTAATTGAAAGTAGTCATTTTTCTTTAAACAATCAACAAAAAAGTATTGTACAACATAAGATTGCATCATTTAGAATAAAAATGCTTATATCTAAAGAATACAAAGAATTTTGGTTAGAAAACACTTTTTCTCCAAGATTAGATATTAAAAAATTAATTTTTTCACAACTTAAGAAATACTATGTTAAATTAAATTACTTTTTAAAAGATTTACTTAGTAAAAATATAAGTTAGATCAAAAATGAATTTATTAAAACAAATTAGAAATTCTGCGAAAACTATTGATAGTGAATTACACGATTTTCAAAGTCTTAAAGAGTTTTATTTGGAATTGAACAATGAAAAAGCTTTCGAAATTAAAACCGTAAGTATTAATGATCTAATAGATTGGAAGTTTGATGAAAAAAACAATTTTGTGCATAACTCAGGAAGGTTTTTTTCCATTAAGAAAATTAACTTTAATGGTGAAGAATCAGGAATATTATTACAAAACGAAATAGGAACACTGGGCCTAGTAAGTTGTATTGTAAATGATGTTATATATTTTTTAATCCAATTTAAAAAAGAACCAGGAAACATAGTCTCTGCTCAACTTTCACCCACTCTTCAAGCCACACTTAGTAATCAAAATCAAGTTCATGGTGGAAGATCACCAAGATTTTTAGAGTTATTTACTGATGTAGAAGAAAACAATTATCTGACGAATGAACCTTTACCTGAACAAGGATATAGATACTGGAGAAAGTTCAACTTAAATTCAATTGTTTTGGATAAATATTTCAAAGAAACTGATGAATTTAAATGGATGACACTCGGCCAAATTTATAAATTTTCAGAAATAGATAACTCAATAAATTCTTGTCTAAGAAGTGTATTATCTTTAATAAATAATCTAGAGTCAAAAAAAATTAAGAAAAATACTGAAACAATTATTAATAAATACAAACAAAAATTTCAAAATAAAAGTAGCTTGGGGGACTCTGTTAATAAATTCCTTAATTCGGATAAAGATGAACTGTTTTTTGAGACCAATCTTGATAAGTTTCATGTAAAAGGTATTTCGATAAATATAGAAGAAAGAGAAGTTAAAAATTGGAATCAGCCTATTGTCTATGATCCTTATTTAGAAGAGTATATGCAAATAATAATCAAGGATGAAGAAAATATTTATATGTTACTGAAAGCTCACAGTGAACCTGGTTACGAATTTGGTTTCACCTTCGGACCAACTTTGATAATTAAAAGTAAAAAAGGAAAAGTAGAAAGTCAAAATTTAATTGAACAATTAACTCAACACGGAAATATTGAGTTAGTCAAAAAAATTCAAATGTCCGAAGAAGGTGCAAGATTTTTTCATACTTGTGTTAACCACACTTTTTATGAAATTCAAACACCAATTGAAAAATTAGAGCTTGAGGATTTTGAAATATTCTCACTCCAAGAAGTAAATGAAATAAATTCCCAGAGGCTCCTGAGTATGGAGGGTAGAAGTATATTGTTTTTCTTAAATACAATATACAATAATTACTAAAATGAAAATTCTCATCCTTGGTTATTCAGATATAGTTAAAAGAAAGTTACTTCCAGAGATTAATTCATCAAAAGACATTACAAAAATTGATATTGCATCAAGGACAATTAAAGAATTAGAGAATCCTAAACCAGTAAATAAAATTTTTAATAATTATCTTGAAGCGATAGAAAAATCAGATGCTGAAATTGTATATATATCACTCCCAAACAATTTACATTTTGAATATTGTATATCTGCACTAAATAATAAAAAAAATGTAGTAGTTGATAAACCCGCAATATTAAATATTAATGACACTAATAAAATTTATGACGCAGCAATACAAAATAAGGTATTTGTCACTATGAGCTGTGTTTTTAATTTACATAATTGCTGGGTAAAATTCAACAATCTTATTGATACCTCAAAAAGTAACGGAGTTCTCTATGTAGATTTTACAATTCCAAAGCTTGAAAGTGACAATATAAGATTATCAAAAAAACTTGGAGGTGGAGCTTTTAATGACATGGCAATATATGCTTCTACGGCTGGTTTACTTTTTTGGAATAAAAATGCTGAAAAAGTAAAAATTCATAGATTTGATGAAAATGGTTTAAATATAGGGTTTACCGTTAATGCAAATTATGGAAGCGGAAAGGAAATGATTGGAAATTTTGGTTTCGAAAAAGATTATAAAAATGAGGTAAGATTTGTAGGTGCTGATTCATCTTATAAATATAGTCGAGTTTTTAGTCCTCCACCAGATTTCCAAACTACAGTCTACGTTGAAGAAGTCGGTAATACCAAAATAATTAATGTTGGTAAAGATAATACATTCAGAAATTATTTAAATCATATAACTAATAATTTCAAAAACAAAAAATTATTAAGAGATGAATTTTTAAGATACAATTTAGAATACGAGAAATACATAACAAGTTATGAAAAATAAATCAGAAGATATTAACGTTTGGTCTTATCTAGAGGAATATGAAGATTATGAAAATGAAATTTTAGAAATTGTTTCAAAAGTCTTTAAGTCTGGAAAGTTGATACTTGGAAATAGTGTCAAAGAATTTGAAGATAATTTCTCTAAATGGCTTGGATCGAAATATGGTACTGGCGTTGGTAACGGCACTGATGCAATTAAGCTCGCACTATTAGCACTTGATATAGGTAAAGATGATGAAGTAATTACTGTCTCTAATACTGCTGTACCAACTATTTCTGCAATAGTTGAGACAGGAGCAAAACCAGTTTTCTGTGATGTAACTGAGAAAGATTATAATATTTCAGTTGAAGCTATTGAAGAATTAATAACTAAAAAAACTAAAGCGATTGTATGTGTTCACCTATATGGTCATCCAGCAGAAATAAAAAAAATAAATTCAATATGTAAAAAATATAATTTAAAACTAATTGAGGATTGTGCTCAATCTCATGGTTCAAAATATAAAGATCGTTTTACAGGAAGTTTTGGAGATATTTCTGCATTTTCTTTTTATCCAACAAAAATTTTAGGTGCTTTTGGAGATGGAGGTATGTGTGTCACAAATAAAAAAGTTTATGATAATAAATTAAAAATGCTTCGATTTTATGGTATGAAAGAAACGTATTATTCAGAAATAGAAAAAGGAGTTAATACAAGACTTGATGAAGTTCAGGCAGCTTTATTAATGTTTAAATTAAAAAGATTGAAAACCGATATTGAAAAACGTAGAAAAATAGCAAAAACCTATAGTTCAAACTTATCAAATACAAGCCTAGTTTTACCAACTCAGCTTAAGGATTATTACCATTCATATTATGTGTATGTTGTAAGACATCCTAATCGAGAATATATAATGAAAAAATTAAAAGAAAATGACATATTTGTAAATATCTCATATCCATATCCAGTGCATTCAATGCCTCCTTTTAGAAAATATAAAAAAGGTAATTTAATAAATACAAATAAATTTTCTAAAGAAATTTTTAGCCTTCCTATGTATCCGCAGCTTTCTTTAGATAAAGTTGATAAAGTTTCTTATGTTCTTGATAAATATGCCTAAAGATAAACAAAGAAATAAAATTTTGGACAAAATACTTTTGATGTATTTCTTTTTTAGGAAAATGATATTTTTCACTCCTGAAAAAATTAATGCAAACCAAATAATTATACACCACCATCTTGGTCTTGGTGATAATATAGTTTGCTTTGGGTTGGTTACCAAACTTTCAGAAAAGTATGACAAAATTTATTTACCTATTAAAGACAAATATGCAGACATGATAAAGTACCTCTACAAGGACAATAAAAAAATTAAATTTTTTGAAGTATCTTACTCAAATTCTAACTTTGATGTTTTAATGTTTTCAAATAAAAACGATCTTCCTATTTTAAGAATTGGTTTTGAAAAGCAAAAAAATGAACCTTTTAATACATGGTTTTATGATCAATTAGGTTTTGACTATTCTCTTTCATATGATTATTTTTTATTAAAAAATCATCATGAAAAAGCTGAACAGTTATATAAACATTTAATAAAATTTTACAATATAACCGATGAAAAGTATCAACTCGTACATTCTGAATCATATAATGATAAATTTACTTTAAACATTAACCAAGACCTAGACTCCATTTATGTTGAAAAAGACTCTGATATTTTCAAAAATATATTTTTATATACAAAAGTAATAGAAAATGCAAAAGAAATACATTGTATAAACAGTAGTTTTATCCATTTGGTAGATAGGATTGCAGTAGATAAACCTCTTTTTTATCATAAAATAAGACATAGTAATGTATTCTTATCCAATAAATGGCGAGTTGTAGATTACTAGCTGTAAAGCTTACCGTCTCCGTGTTTTGAATCATAATAAATTAGAGGCTGATCAACATATAATAAATTTTCAAGTCTGAGAATACCAAGCCAACAATCCCAGTCTGCAGCATTTGGAAGACCTCTGAATCCTCCAAGTCTATCAAATAACTTTTTCTGAACAATAACACTAGATAAAATTACACAATTATGTATTTTTAAAAAATCATAGTCCCATACCTCAGGAAAAGTATTTTTTTTTAAATATCCAGTTTTTCTATATTTCTTTTTTAGAGTTTTTAAAAATCTTTCTTTGTTGTAAATGGGATAGGTATTTTCTTTATTGTAAACTCCTGTTCCAAAATAACCATCTGTAGATGAAAATAAATAGTTTTTTTGTACCATACTGTTTATTTGGATTGAAAGTTTATTTTCCATCCAAATATCATCATCATCTAAAAATGCTAAATAATCACCTGTTGAATTAATTGATCCTATGTTTCTCAACGCTTGTCTGGAACCTCCCCAATCAGGAGTATCCTCTTTATTTATATGTATTATATTTACTAGTTCAGGAAATTTATAAGATTTATATTCTTCTTGAGTAGATCCATCGTTAACAACAATTATTTCATAGTTTGTATAATTCTGCGCATATATACTATCTAAAGCGTTTAGGAGATATTCAAATCTGTTGTAGCTAGGAATAATTATGCTTACTTTTGGTTCGCTCATATTGAAATCTTAATCCAATTATCAAAATTAATATCAAGAGATTTATTTTTAATCCATGGATCTGGATAAATTACTTTACTATTTGAATCCGAAACAAGTAATGCTGGTACCAATGAAAAAGTACTATTACTAATTATAAAATTTTTGTAACAAAATAATTCTAAAAAATCTGGAAATGCACTTGTATCTTTTTTCTTTGAACGAAAACTTTTACAATCACCAAATATTTTGTTACTCTTTACCCAATCAATATCATCTGAAAAAATTTCATATTCAAAATTATCAATTTCTCTACTTGCAATCTCTATTGCATTTTTATAGTAATTATCATCAAGCTCAATACCTATGTTTAAATAATCTCCCCTTCTAACATGTAAGGCTGTTAAACCACTATTTAGATATTCATTTTCTTTAAATTCATTTATTTTCAATATAGATGAAATAAGAAACTTTTTGTTTAATAGTAATTGTCTTGGATCTTGCCAATAACCAGTAAGCCTGTTTATTTTTCCAAGATTATTTAAATTATAATTTATGTCATTTTGCAAAGTTATATAATTTTTTAGAGGTCTTAAAAGGTAATTTTTTAGATTCAAATATTTTAAAAATTTGGAATCAAGAATATTAAAAAGAAACATTTCATTTGAACTAGGTTCTTCAAAGCCAAAAAGTTCAATAGGTAAGGATTCTTCTCTTATATCTACTTTATAAACATCTTTTTTTTTATTAATTTTTGTGCACAATTTGACTTCATATCCTTTTTGTTTGAGAAAATTTGCAAATGATATTTGAAAAGCTTGATTACCTATTCCCCCAAAAACATCAACAATTATTTTTTTCATTTGTAGTTACTTGTAATCTTTATAGCTTTTTTCTTCAATTATTTCTGAGCTAAATTGTTTGTTTAATTTATTTTTAATTCGAAATCTTTCATCATTTAATTTATATACATTTCTAGCATTTTCAATAAAATCTTTGTTAAAACTTTTTTTATTTTCTAGTGCTCTTAAAATATCTTCTGTCTCCCATAGTTTTTTGTTTACCTCATAAAGTTGTTTTGAATATTTATCAAAATCTTTTTTATTTAATTGCAAACTATCTAATAAAATAAATAGTTTACCTAATTCATTTGAAATATTTTTTAATTTTTCTGTTTCATTTATTTTTTCAGTTTTAATTTCTAATATTGTAATTTTATCAATTAACTCACCAAGAGATATGGGTCCTTTTATTTCCATTATTTTATAATAATTAACTTTTTTAATTTATTTACTAAACCAAATAATTGATAAAATCTAAAAATTATTTTTGATTTATATCTATTTTTTATTGAAATTAATTTATTTCTTTTTAATAAATTACTAAAAAATACATCGTCACAATTAACTTTAATAATCTTTGATGGGTCCATATATTCGTTATTTCTTATTTTTTCGATCCAATAATTTAAAGTAAGAAATTCATTGTCAATTGAAATTGGTTCTAATTCTTTTGATTTATTAATCAAATAATCATAATTTATATTTTTATAATCATCGATAAATATAACCGGTAAACCTTTTAAACATTTAAAAGTGATGTGATCTTTTATTACTGGAATAGAGCCTGAATAAATTGCTTCCCATATCCTATGCGTATCAACACCGTTACCCCATGGGCAAAGTACATATTTATGATTTTTTATATTATTATGATATTCATTAAAGTCTAAAATTTCCCTATCAACAGTTGCCCAATTAAAATTTTGGAAAAAATCATATAAATTACGTCTTTCTTTAAGGTTTGTATTTTTATTGAAATTTACATATATCTTATCTTTCTTATGAGTATTAAAATCAATATCTCCAAAATTTTTAGTGATTAAATTTTTAGGTGAGTAATCGTTAGCCAATCCTAAAGGAATAGGAATTAATTTTTTATTTTCATAATTTACATTTACCGAATACCATTTTGAAATACAGTTAGGCATTTTTTTAAATAATTTTTTATTTATCATTCTGTCAGTTTGAGTTGTTATAAGTTTTAAATTTGTATAATTTATATTTCTTAAATCGTTAAAAAGTGCCTCAATCATTGATGAATTCGAAAAAATAATTGTATTTTCTGAAATTAGAAAATTATTCTTTTTGTAAAATGTAAATCTTTCGTTTTTATCAATTATTGAGATATTTTCTAACTTTAAATTTTCAAAATCACTATTTGTTACTACCTCTGAATACACAAGGTCAGATAATTTTGCGAAATTATTACTTGTAAGAATTTCTGATTGTTTCATTTGTATCCTTATCCTAATAATAAAAAAATTAAAATTAAGAAATCAGTTTATAATATATTTTATACTGTGTAGATGCTCAATTTTGTATATTGTTTTGACCAAAATTATAATTACCAAGCTTTAACTTCTATAAATTCTCTAGTAAACAATTGTTCAGAAAAAATAAGAGTATACATTATTCATGACAATGTAAGTTCGATTAATTTGGACATAATCACTCAAGATAATGTAGAAATATTTACGTATCAAATAAATATTGAAAATATGAACTTTCCAAATTTAAAAGGTGCTCATGTATCTGTAGCTACCTACTTTAGGTTATTTCTGTCTGAATATCTTCCAAACGATTTAGATTATATAATTTATATGGATTCAGACATCATATGTGTAAATGATCCAATAAAAGAAATAAACGAAACTATTGAAAATTTAAAAATGAATAACTTTCAACTAGCTGCAAGAACAGAGGTTGAAAAAAATAGTGAAAATATAGATAGATTCATTAATTTAGAACTAAAAGGTAAAAGATATTTTAATGCTGGTGTTCTCTTATTAGATTACCAAAAATGGTTGAACAACGAAACTGAAAAAAAGTTATTAGATATTTTATATGAATATTATGAAGAAATTAAATTTTGGGACCAAGATATTCTCAATAAATATTTTGACGATAATTATCTTGGGCTAAATTTTAACTGTAATTACGAGTTTGGTATTTTCGATAAAGATAAATATGACGAGAATAAAATTAAAAATGAAGGAATATTTATTCATTTCCAAGGAAAAGGGAAGCCATGGGAAGCTCATAATTTGATTTATGAAAGTTCAAATTTTTACCAAAAAGCCTTTAGAGAATTAAATATGGGTCATTATCACATTACTTTCAAAAAAAATTCACGATCAATATTTAAATACATAAAAATCCTCTTTACTTTGAAATTTTTGAAACTTGAATATCCAATTGCATACTTAAAAGATTCTTTAAGCGCACTACTTAGATAATATTTAGGGCTTAATTATATTATAATCGAATAATCTATTTTCCGTTATTTCAAGAATCATTACTATTGCCCAAGTGAAAAGTAGGGTTCCATGAAGATCGGCTATGTTTAAGGAATCAGAATATTTAACATCATAGTAATGTGTTTGGCAAGTTTTCTTAAAATATGAAAAGCCTCCCTCTTCTTCTTTGTAATGTAAAAAAATAAAAGTAATAATTTCATTCAAGTATTCAGCTATTTCTTTTCTTTTATAATTTGTCTGGGTTGAACATTTGTAAATAACATAAACTAGATCAACAACATCACATGCTTCATTATTTAAACTTAGGTTTAAACAATAATCAATAATTTTTTCAGGATAATGTACTGTTCCATCAATCCAGTCTATTCCAGATATGATTTTCATTGCACCATTGATTAGTTCTGAATCTTTTGGTTGTGAGCCTTTGAAATAAAATCCCGTTTTTGGATCAACTAAATTTACAAGAAACTTTTCTAGTTGTAATTTCGTTTTGAAAAATTCTTTTTCTTTAAGTTGAGTTTTTGAAAATAGGCAGATACCGGAAAACTGACCTCCACTCGACCATGGATAGTTCCAGTTTAAAGAATTAAGATAAAAATCCAGTTTTCTCTCAGTGTGAGGAAATTCTAAATACTTTAGTTCATTTTCGAAACCCATTTCATAAATTGTTGAAATTGTTTGTTTTGATTCGGCATTAATATACTCTGACAACTTTTTATTTGAATCTTTATAGTTAGTATTAAATACTCTATTTAAGGTTTTTTTTCCTAATTTCTCAATCATATTTTCTTTATTCCCATTCTTATGATTAGAGATGTAAGTTTTGTCAATATATGAATTTAAAGGAAAATCTGATTCGGTATTCTGAAAAGAGTTTAAATATTGAATCCAGTTTTTAAGATTTTGGTTTGAAATAACATCTTGAAAATTTAGTAACTCATATATTTTTAATGCATAACAGCTAAAACCAAGCCGTGGTAAAGAGTCTATGTTCTTTATTCCATTTATAGGCAAATACTCAAAATTTTTATCTTCTATACTTAAACTATCAAGATACCTTAAAATTTCTTGTTTTAAGTTTTTTTTCATTTTTTTTCTTTGATTTTTTGATTTTTGTATAAACCTACTTGCCTTAACTCACTGTAGGTTATTAACTTAAAATCGTTAGAGTATAAAATATCGTTTACCGCTACTGTTGTATTTTCCTCTGCTATGCCTCTTTCAGATCCAAAATCAACTGCTACATATTCAACCTTTGATAAAGTTTTTAAACCACCTGCTAAAATTTCTGGTTCAAAACCTTCAGCCTCAAGTTTTAATAATTTGATTGCTTTATCAAATTTTATTGAATCTAATTTCTTTGTTTCAACTGATTCAAATGAATCTTTACCAAAATATACGATTGATGAGTTTCCACCTAAACTATCAAGATAGAGTTTTTCAGAGCCATTTTTATTTGATAGCGCAAAATTATAAAATATATCAGATTCTCTTAATTTATTTTTTACCAGACAATCAAACGTTTTTGTTTCTGGCTCTATTCCAATGTAATTAATTTCAAGACCTTTAATCCAAAAAGCAAAATTTAATTCCCCAATATTTGCACCACAGTCAACAATTAAATCGTTTTTTTCAAAATCAATATCATATAGACAATAAGAATCATATATATTGTTAAAAATAAAGTTTTTGGGACTTATAACTCTTGTAATTCTTTTATTCGGATAAAAAATATTTTTATCATGAGCTATAAATTTGTAATAATTTTTATTATCAAAGTAGATTCTTGAATATTTTCCATAAAAGAGATTCATGAATTTACAAAAAAGATTCCCATTTAAATTATTAATTGCAAACTGGGTAATTTTTCCTTTAAAAATAATTAAAATTTTTGTGAAAAAGTTTGAATTTTCTAAATTATAAATCCTATATATAAATGGTGGGATGTTGACTATATGAGTAAGTTGATTTTTCATGATACACAAAATATATTACTATACGAATTTTGATATAATCATATTGTAACAGGAGTAAAATAATTAAAATTTTAGTTTTTGGTAGTAATGGATTAGTAGGATCATCGCTTACTAGGGTCCTTTCAAAAAATAAAATGTATAATGTAATCCCATCAACAAGAAACGAAGTTAATCTATTTGATTTTACCTCTACAAAAAAATACTTATACGAAATAGATCCAGATATTGTGATTAATGCTGCAGCAAAAGTTGGAGGAATTCATGCAAATAATACACAAAGAATGGATTTTGTTTTAGAAAATTTGAAGATAAATATGAATATATTAGAGGCATGTGTAGATAAAAACAATATTGCAATAATCAATTTAGGAAGTAGTTGTATATATCCTCTTAATGCAGAGAATCCTATAAAAGAGACTTCAATTATGAATGGAAAACTTGAACCCACCAATTCTCCTTATGCAATGGCAAAACTTACAGCTATAGAAATTGGAAATGCTTTATCCATTCAATATGGTCATAAAATAATTAATTTGATGCCAACTAACCTATATGGTCCAAATGATAACTTCCACCCAACAAATAGTCATGTAATTCCTGGGTTAATATCTAAATTTCACAATGGAAAAATTAATAATCAAGAAACTGTGCAGATTTGGGGAGATGGATCTCCTCTTAGAGAATTTCTATATGTAGATGATTTATCGCATGCTATAAGTTATATCATTGAAAATAATATAAAAAACAGTCTTATGAATGTTGGAAGCTCTGAGGAAGTTTCTATTTTAAACCTGGCAGAAATAATAAAAAATGTTGTGGGTTTTGAAGGTGTCATTGCTTTTGATAAAACTATGCCAAATGGAAATAACAGAAAGTTGTTAGACTCATCGCTTATAAATTCTTTTGGGTGGAGTCCAAAAATAGGTTTAAATGAAGGACTTCATAAGACTTATTCTTGGTATCTAAAAAATTATGTTAATTTAAGAGTCTGAAAAATTTTCCCAACTTGGACGTAGAAGGTTTTTATCTAGTAACAATTTTTCTCTTTTAGCTAATTCAATATCATGATCAAGCATCATAATTACTAAGTCTTTAAAGCTAGTTTTTGGACTCCATTTTAATTCTTTTTTTGCT
>Ga0255761_10003062_pt1 | contig 15239 bp, 11 predicted proteins | sample 071ome_29_FD_179961 | JGI IMG/M metagenome (GOLD analysis project Ga0255761, IMG submission 179961) | Coastal salt marsh microbial communities from the Groves Creek Marsh, Skidaway Island, Georgia - 071407BT metaG (version 2) | ecosystem: Environmental > Aquatic > Marine > Intertidal zone >... | reverse complement strand
GTAAAACATATTCCAATTAGAAAAGGTAATACTGAAGAGGCTTTTAAAAAAGCCGATGTGATTATTGAAGATGAATTTGCAACTCAGCCTGTCGAGCATGCATATTTGGAACCAATGGCAGGAGTATCTTACATTGATCAAGATGGTGTTTTAACAATTGTTTCTCCGAGCCAAAATATTACTCACCACCGACATATGATGGCAAAAATTATGAATCTTCCAATTCATAAAGTTAGATTCATTATGTCTCCAGTTGGTGGTGGTTTTGGCGGTAAAGAAGATATGATTTACCAAGGAATGTTAGCTTTATTGGCAACAAAAACTAGACAACCAATTAAATATGTAATGACAAGAGAGGAAGATATTGTCTCTACAGCCAAAAGACACCCAAGTCGAACGAAGTATAAAATGGGTCTTACAAAAGAAGGTAAAATTCTTGCAGCAGAAATTAGCATGTTAGCTGATGGGGGTGCTTATGGTTGTTCAACAGAAGGTGTAATGAGAAAGGCTGCTATACTAGGAGCCGGTCCTTATAATATCGAGAATTTAAAAATGGATACGCGTGGAGTTTATACCAACAATACTCCAAGCGGTGCCTTTAGAAGCTTTGGAGCTTTGCAAACTGAGTTTGCTACAGAGTCGATGTTAGATATTGCAGCGGAAAAGTTAAATATGGATCCTTTTGAAATTAGAAGAATTAATGCTTTTGTAAAAGGAAATATAACTCACACAAAACAAGAATTAAACTCAGCTAGTATTAATACTGTTCTAAATGAGTTAGAAAAATTAGCTAGTTGGGAAAAAGGCTCTCCTCAATCAAGAGGTAATTCAAGAAAAGATATGTTCGGTAAAGATAACCGAGATGCCTGCGAACTTGGAGCTAGATTAAAAACAAATGGAAATGGCAAGAGGGCTGCAAGATGAGTTTAACAAAAAAAAGAGGAAGAGGAGTAGCTGCGTCTTGGTATGGAATAGCTAGAACTGCTGCTATGGATCAAGCTGGTGCATGGGCAGAAATTGACGATGGTGGATCAGCAAAAATATCAACTGGTGTTACAGAAATTGGAGAGGGTATTTTAACCGTTTTAGCTCAGGTAGCTGCAGATGAATTAGGGGTTAAACCTGAAAATGTAATGATTGGTGAAAATGATACCTCAAGAAGTCCAGAGGCTGCACATGCTGGAGCTACGAGACAAACTTACATGATTGGAAATGCAGTTGCTTTAGCTTGCAGAGGTGCAAGGCAAAAATTATTCGATGTTATGGCAAAAGAATGGAAAGTGGATACCAATACAATCAAAGCGCATAATGGTGAAATTTGGAGCGAGGGAACAAATTACAAAATGGAAATGAGCGAAGCTATTCATATTTGCAAAAAAAAATATGGCGTGATTCCTGTTGCTGGAGAAAATTATACATCTCATCATACAGGTTTAGATCCAGTCGACGGTTCAGGTCGTCCATGGCAAGCATATGTTTTTGGCGGCCAAGTTGCTGAAGTTGAAGTTGATACTGCTACGGGTGAAGTGCAGTTACTTGGAATTTGGGCGTGCCACGATGTTGGAAAAGCAATTAACCCAAAAGGAGTAGAAGGCCAAATCGAAGGTGGTGTTGTTCAAGCTGTCGGCCAAGCTTTGATGGAAAATTATGAGTTAGAAAAAGGAAGAACTAAATCTGGAAGTTTTGCAAAATATATTTTGCCAACTTCACTAGATGTTCCAAAAGTTACATCAAAAATTGTTGAGGATCCAGATCCTCTCAGTCCTTTAGGAGCTAAAGGAATTGGTGAACCTGCAATGGTTCCAACTTCCCCAGCAATCATGAATGCAATTTATGATGCTATAGGAGTTAGAATTAAATCATTGCCAGCGACACCTGAGAAAATCTTAAACGCTCTTAAAGAGAAGAAGCAAAACGGAAGTCGTAAATTTAATTAGGTTTAAATTTACACTAAACACAAGGGGGAAAAATGAAACTAACAAAAAAAATCGTAGGAGCTTTAGCTGCAATCACTTTATTGTTTGCTGGTGCATCTACAAACTCTTTTGCAGGAAGTCATTCAAAATTCCCAAGTAAAACAATTGAAATGACTGTTTTATTTGGTGGTACTGCAAAAAGTGTTGGACAACTAGTTGCTAAAGGTCTTGAAAAAAATCTTGGTGGAACAGTTGTTCCGGTATCTAGACCAGGTGGTGGTGGAGCTGTAGGATATAAATATATCCAGTCAAGACCAGCATCAGGTTATGATATTGTATGGAATTCTAACTCTGTGAGCACATCTCACTATAGAGGTAGAACTTCATTTAATTATAAAGCATTTACTCCAATTGCAGCAATGTCAATTGAAGTTCCTGTTCTAGCTGTAAAATCAGGTTCATTTAATTCTGTTAAAGAATTAGCTGATTATGCAAAAAAGAATCCTGGAAAATTAAAAGTTGGTATCAGTGGTAAAGGTGCATTTACGCATTTAACTTCTGCTATTATCTTTGATGCTTTAGGTGCAAAAGTTACTTATATTCCTTATGGAAAAGGTAAAGCACCTGCAGAACTTTTAGCTGGAAGAATTGATGCGGCTGTTCAATGGCCTGGTCAATTTAGATCTTTCCATAAAGCTGGTCAGTTAAAAATGTTAGCTGTTACTAGTCAGGAAAGAATTGCATCTGACTCTAGCATTCCTACTATGAAGGAACTTGGTTACAAAAAAGTTGATGTAACTATGTGGAGAGGATTAGCAGCTAAAAAAGGAACTCCTAAAGCTGAAATTAAAGCTTTAGAAAAGGCTGCAGAAGCATATGCTAATAGTGCAGAATTTAAAGCTGCATCTAAAAAAATCGGATTTACAATTAATTACTTAAACTCAAAAGATTTTGGTAAGCAAATTGCTAAAGACGATAAAAAAATCAAGAAACTTATGAAAGATCTTGGTTTAGCAAAAAAAGCTAAATAAATTTTCAAATGAGAGAAAGCAAGTTCTATCTATTCTTAGGATTGGGTGTTCTTGCTTTCTCAATCATTTGGATCACATTGGTTTTTTTTCAAATTGAAGGTGATTTGGGTGGTTATGCCAACACACCCAGAACAATTCCGTTTTTTTTAGGAGTTTGCATGTCAATTTTGGGGTTAGTATTTTTGTATCAGTATAAAGTTGGCTATGTTCCAAAAAATAAAGCAAACCCTTTACAAAAAAATGAAATTAGAAATATCATTTTTTGTTTAATTTTATTCGTATCATATACTTATTTATTGAAGTACTTTGGCTTTTTAATCTCAACTCCAATTATTGTTTTTTTTATTACAAGATTTTTGCTTGGCGAAAAAAATTGGAAACTTAATTACCTGTTTCCAATAACAATCACTGGATTAATTTATTTTATCTTCATAATTTTATTAAAATCTTCATTACCAAGAGGTGAAATTTTTTAATGGAAAATTTAAGTGCAGCACTTGGTTTAATTGGAACTTTTGAGGTGATGATTGCAATTTCAATCGGTGCATTTGCTGGAATTATATTTGGAGCAATACCAGGGCTAACATACTCAATGGCACTTGCGCTAATGCTTCCTTTTACATTTACAATGGAGCCTGTAACAGGAATATCATTATTGCTTGCAACTTACATCGGGGGAATGACAGGTGGATCAATCTCTGCAATTTTAATTGGTATTCCTGGAACTCCATCTGCAGCCGCAACTGTTGCTGATGGTTACTCACTTACTAAAAAAGGCGATGCAAGTATTGCATTAGGAACAGCAGTTATAGTTTCAACTATTGGCGGTTTTATAAGCCTTGTTATTATGATTGTACTTGTTGATTTTATTTCACAGTTTGCGATTAAATTTGGTCCTGCTGAAATCTTCATGTTGGTATTGTTTGGTTTTTCTACAATATGTGGTCTATCCGAAAGATCATTATTTAGAGGTTTAGTTGCCGGTGTTCTAGGTTTAATGCTTATGACAATAGGTACTGATGAGATCGAAGGAATATCAAGATTTACATTTGGTAGTACACAGATGTTACAAGGAGTAAATTTATTGGTTGCGATGATCGGTTTATTTGCCGTTCCACATATTTTAGAAGTTTTTCATTTAAGATTAAACAGAGAAGACAAAACTAACTTTAATGTTGATATTGTTAAAACAAAATTACCGAGTTTTGCTTTATTAAAAAAATATTTTAATTTAATGTTAAGGTGTGTTGGTCTTGGCACATCAATAGGTGCAATACCAGGTTCAGGAGGACCAATTGCAGCATTTTTAGCATATTCTCACGCAAAAAATTCAGAAAAAAATCCTGAAGAAAAAGAAAAGTATGGTAAAGGCCATATTGGTGGAGTTGTAGCTCCAGAGACGGCAAACAATGCAGTTACTGGAGGAGCAATGGTTCCATTGTTATCACTTGGGATTCCTGGCGATCCAGCAACAGCTATTATTTTAGGAGGATTATTAATTCATGGTCTTTCACCTGGACCAATGTTGTTTATTGAAAATGCACCTCAGGTTTATTCCATCTATCTAGCAATATTAATTGCATATATCGTTGTTTTTATTTTTCAGGTTAATTTTATCAAACACATTGTAAAAATTTTAAAAGTTAAACCCCATCATTTAGGAGTAGGTATTTTAGTAATGGTGATTGTTGGATCTTATGCAATTAGAAACTCTTTTTTAGATGTTAATGTCATGATTTTGATGGGTTTAATTGGTTATTTTTTTAACCGTATTCAATTACCTGTAACACCCATTGTTCTTGGAATGGTTTTGGGTAAAACTATTGAAAGCGAATATCGCACAGCAATGTCTCTTTCAGCCGGTGATCCTACAATATTTTTTAGCTCTGTTGTTAGTCTGTTATTTTTTGCATTAATCATACTAACTATAGCGCTTCAAATTAAAAAAAGAATGCAAGATGTAAAAAAACAAAAACAACTTAAGGAGCAAATGCAAATATGACTTCACTAAAAGCAGTTGAACAAAGAGCTAAAATAATTGCTAAAAATAATAATGATTTAAATCAATGTATTGATAACAATGCCTTGCCTAAAAATATTGATGTTTCGTTATCAGAGGGAATAATTTTAGGTTTATTAAAACAAAAGGTAAGAAAATATTTTGCAATTTTTGGTCATGGCTCAACTGATTTTGCAGAAATTTTGAGAATTTATGAAGAGCAAGGTGTTACCAAAACATACAATTTTAGAAATGAAGTTGAAATGGCACATGCAGCTACAGCTTTACGTTGGCAATATAATGAAGTCCCAGCAGTTGTGACATCAATAGGACCTGGCGCTTTACAAGCTATGGCTGGATCACTTGCCGCTTCTTCAAATGGCGTTGGTTTGTATCATATCTATGGTGATGAAACGACTTATGGAGAAGGTTATAACATGCAACAAGTCCCTAAAAGAGAACAGGATATTTATGGCAAAATAACTGCTCTCATGTCAGAGTCACATGTTTTTCATACTCCAGAGTCTATAAGAGATGCGATGAGAAAAGGATATTTAAAAACAAAACATCCTTATAAAGCTGGACCGTTTTATTTTATGTTACCTATTAATACTCAACCAAAAGTTATTAAAGGATTGAATTTAATAACTTTACCAGGAAGAGACAGTTTAGAATTAAAAAACAATTTAAATGACGATCAAGTAGAAACATTTGAAAAAATTATAAACAAGTATGAAAATATTGTTATCAAAGCTGGCGGTGGATCTATAAAGTTTTCAAAAGAACTTACAGAATTTTCAGAACATCTTAACGCTCCTGTAGTTTTAGCACCAGGAAGTTTAGGCGTTTTACCAGATGCTCATGAAAACAATATGCATGTTGGAGGCAGCAAAGGTTCAATTTCTGGAAATTATGCAATGCAGAATGCAAAGTTATTAATTTCAATTGGCTCTAGATCTGTATGCCAATCAGATTGTTCAGGAATTGGTTACCCTAATGCTGAAACTGTAATTAATATTAACGCAGATCTATCCGACATGATGCATTATAATAATACGCTAGGATTAAATGGCGATATTGGTGTTATTTTAAAACAACTTAATTCCGCATTACAATCAAAAAAAATTAATAGATCGAATACCAAAAATAATTGGATTGAAGATTGTAGAAAAAAGAAAAAAGAGTGGAATGATTTCAAAAATAGAATTTATCAAAATGAGGTTTTAAAAGACGATGCTTTTGGTAGGGATTTGCTCACTCAGCCTGCTGCAATAAAGACTGCAGTAGATTTTTCTAATAAAAATAAGTGCGTAAAATTTTTTGATGCTGGTGATGTACAAGCAAATGGTTTTCAAATTGCAGAAGATAACGAGCCCTCAGATACATACACTGAAACAGGCGCATCTTACATGGGATTTTCAGCAAGTGCCATATTAGCATCAGCAATTGCAGATAAACCAAAATACCCTATTAGTTTTACAGGAGACGGATCTTTTATGATGAATCCTCAGGTCTTAATTGATGCAGTTTATTTAGGATTAAAAGGAATGGTTGTTATTTTTGATAATAGAAGAATGGCTGCAATTACTGGTCTTCAATATGCTCAATATGAAAAAGAATTCAAAACTAATGATGGGGTTGAAGTTGATTATGTTCAAATGGCAAATTCAGTAAAAGGCGTGAAAGGATTTTTTGGTGGTTATAATTCCAAGGAGTTTAATACAGCATTAGAAGAAGCATATAAATTTGATGGACTATCTGTAGTTCATGTTCCTGTTTATAGCGGTACTGATGAGCTAGGCGGTATGGGTGCTTACGGATCTTGGAATGTTGGAAATTGGTGTGAGAATGTTCAAGCTGAATATGCAAAACAAAAAATTTAACTAGAAAGGTTATTATGTACGAAAATTTAGGAAATTTTATTGAGGGTAAATGGTCTAATAATACAAAAGATAAAGTTGAAGTATTTAATCCTTTTAATGAAGAAGTTCTTGGAACCATCCCTTCATCTACAGAAAAAGAATTAGATGAAGCTTTAAATTCTGCAAAACAAGCTATGGAAAGTTGGAAAAAAACTTCTCCATGGGAAAGATCAAAGACAATAAAAAAAATTGCAGATTTAATAAGGGAAAGAGCAGATGACATTGCTAATATAATGACCCTTGAAACAGGTAAGCCTTTGGCTGAAGCCAAAGGAGAAACAATGGCATCCGCTGATCAATTTGAATGGTTTTCTGAAGAAACCAAAAGAATTTATGGACAGTTAATTGAGTCAAGAACTCAAGATACTCGCTTACAAGTAAGGTACGAACCTGTTGGGGTTGTTGCTGCATTTAGCGCGTGGAACTTTCCAGCACTACTGCCTGCACGAAAAATCGCAGCCTCAATTGCTGCGGGATGCTCAGTCATTGTAAAACCAGCTAGTGAAACGCCAGGTACCTGTATGGAAGTCATCAAGGCATGCCATGATGCAGGAATACCAAAAGGTGTAGTAAACTTTGTCACTGGAAAGTCTGGTTTTATTTCAAAATACTTAATTCAATCTCCAATAATTAAAAAAGTATCTTTAACAGGATCAGTTGAAGTTGGAAAAGAAATTTTAAAAATGGCTGCAGAAGGTATCAAAAAAGTATCTATGGAGTTAGGAGGGCACGCTCCAGTCTTAGTTTATGATGATACAGATGTTGATTATGCTGCAACCACATGTTCCAATACAAAATTTAGGAATTGTGGTCAGGTTTGTATTTCACCTACTCGTTTTTATGTACAGGAAAAAATTTACGATGAATTTTGTAAAAAATTTACAGAGAACACAAAAAAACTTAAATTAGGAAATGGACTTGATCCAGATACAAATATCGGACCAATGGCAAATAAAAGGGGACTTGATCATATTGATAAACTTGTAAGAGATGCTGAAAATAAAGGAGCTGAAATTCTTACAGGCGGTTCACCAAGTAAAAAATTTAACAAAGGTTATTTTTATGAACCAACGGTATTAAAAAATGTACCTGATAATGCTGATATTCTTTCAGTAGAACCCTTTGGACCAGTTGCACCAATAATAAAAGTTACAGATGAGAGTAAAATCTTTGAAATGGCAAATAGTACAAACTTTGGTTTGGCTGGATATGTATTTACTTCATCTTTAAAAAGAGCTCATGTGGCGTCAGAAAATTTAGAAGTAGGCATGGTTGGAGTTAATGATATGTTGTTGGCATCTGCCGAAATACCTTTTGGAGGTGTAAAAGAATCAGGGTTTGGTAGAGAAGGTGGATCACTTGGTATATTAGATTACCTTGTTCCTAAATATACAAAATTTAAAATTTATTAATGGCAAAAAAAATTAAAGATCAGGGAATTGATAAAAGTCTCACAAATTATGGAGACAAAGAGTTTTCTTCATATTTAAGAAGATCTTTTGCAAGATCGATGGGGTACACAACTGAGTCTTTAAACAAACCAATTGTAGGTATCGTAAATACTGCTAGTGGATTAAATAGTTGCCATAGACATTTTCCAGAAATGATCGAGGCTTTAAAAAGAGGTATTCAAAGCCAAAATTGTTTAGGTGTTGATTTTCCAGTCATATCATTAGGAGAAGTTTATTTATCGCCTACTAGTATGATGTTTAGAAATTTGATGTCTATGGATGTTGAAGAAATGATTAGGGCGCAGCCAGTAGACGTTGTTGTTTTACTTGGAGGTTGTGACAAAACTTTACCAGCAATGATCATGGGGGCAATTTCTGCAGGCAAACCTTATGTTGTTATGCCAGCAGGTCCAATGATTACAAATAAATATGAAAATGAAAGATTGGGCGCATGTACTGATTGCAGAAGATACTGGGGAAAATATCGAGGTGGAGAGATTTCTGATCAAAAAATAAAAGAAGTAGAAGGTAAATTAGCAGCAAGTTCTGGAACATGTGCAGTTATGGGAACTGCAAGTACCGTAGCATGTCTTGTAGAAACCATGGGTTTATGTTTGCCAGACGCTTCAAGTGTTCCTGCAGTATATTCTGAAAGGTTAAAGTTAGCTGAACAAACAGGAGAAGTTGCAGCAAAAATAGCGAACAAAAAAATTAAAAAGATAAAAAAAATTAATGAAAAAGATATTTATAATGCCTTAGTGGTTCTTTTAGCTTTAGGTGGATCAACTAATGCTATTGTTCACTTAACTGCTATTGCTGGACGAGTTGGAATAAATATTGATCTTAAAAAATTTAACCAAATAAGTAACAAAACACCTGTTCTCGTAAATTTAAAGCCAACAGGAAGTTACTATATGGAAGATTTTTATCATGCAGGTGGAATGAAAGTTGTTTTAAAAGAACTTCAAAGTTTATTAAAAAAAGAAACTTACACAATTGAAGGTAAAAAACTAAGTTCAGTGATAAAAGAAAACTCTAATTGTTTTCATGATCAAGAAGTTATCAGATCAAAAAAGAAACCTTTTGAAAAACAAGGTGGCTTAGTTTCATTATTTGGAAACATTTGCCCTAAAGGCGCAATATTAAAAAGATCAGCGGCAGATAAAAAATTATTCGAAAAAACAGGAACTGCCTTTGTATTTGAAGACATTAAAGAAATGACCAAAAAAATTGATGATCCAAAATTAAAAATTACTAAAGATGATATTTTAGTACTTAAAAACATTGGGCCGAAAACAATTTATGGCATGCCAGAAGCTGGCTATCTTCCTATTCCAAAAAAAATATTAAAAAGTGGTGTTAAAGATATGATTAGAATTTCAGACGGGAGAATGAGTGGTACTGCATTTGGAACGATTATTCTTCATGTTTCTCCAGAATCTGCGGTTGGTGGGCCATTTTCTATATTAAAAACAGGAGATAAAATTAAGTTAAGTGTAAAAAATAAATCTTTAAATGTTTTATTATCTAAAAAAGAATTAGAAAAAAGACTCAAGAATACAAAAATTAAAGCACCAATAATTAAAAGAGGATATTTAAAACTTTATTACGACACTGTTTTGCAGGCAGATGAAGGTTGTGATTTTGATTTTTTAAAATATAAGAAATAAAAATGAATTTTAAATCTTTAGCACCAATTGGTTTTCTAGGTCTAGCTATTCTTGCTATTATTTTGCCCAAAGATATTTTTACTGCGGTACTAATCTTTTTAATGATTTTGAGTGGAGTTATCGTTATTTACAGCAACCTTGATATTTTTGATGACATTGAAAGGGATAAATAAATTATGAATATTTTTGCCATAACAACTTCTTATACATTTGAATTTGCTCTTATCTGTATGATTGCTGCAACAATTTATTTTGTGCTTGAACGATACAGTCTTAGCAATGAATATAAACCTATTGGCACACTAGCAATTCTAACCACCTCATTAGCGGTTATTGAATATTTTAATATGAGGGATTTTTTTACTTTAGAAAATTTGTCAAAAGATAATTTAAATTATCCAACTGAATATCGCTATATTACTTGGCTAATTGCAACACCGATTATGTTATATACATATTTTGCTTTAACGAGACTTAACAAAAGTAACAAGCCGGTAGTAATTCTGACCTTGTCACTTAATTTCTTAATGATTGTTTCAGGGTATTTTTCTGAAGCAACATTTTCAAATGGTTTAATGCCTATAATTTTTGTTTATTCTATGTTTGCAACAGGTTTTGCGTGCTGGATAGGTATCATTTACATCTTTAGCGTAACTTTACCAAAACTCGTAAAAGATCAGAATAATGCCGGTACTTCAAATTGTTTAAAATGTTTGAGCGTATTGCAAAAATTAGTTATTTATGGATGGGCAATATATCCACTGGGTTTATTTATAACATTTTTCGATCCGTCTGTAGATACAGCTTTAACAAGGGAAATAATTTATAATTTTGGAGATCTATTTAATAAAATAGGCTTTTCATTAATTTGCTTCTTTTGCGCTAAGCGTTTGTCGAAGACTTCAGTATAATTTAAGGAATTAGTATTGCTGGACCAAGTAATTTTCTAGCGTGAAGATCCTCATGAGCTTTTTGAGCTTCGTCAAGAGAATATTTGTGTGCAATATTTATTTTAATTTTACCTTCTTTCATTGCAGTAAATACTCTATCAGCAGAAAGTTCTAATTCTGGTCGTGTAGCCGTGTAAGGCATAACAGATGGTCTTGTAAAAAAGATAGCTTTAGGCGCTAAATGTTTTTTGACATCAAGATTTGCCACCATACCAGAAGCATTACCAAATGATAAAAACATCCCTCTTAATTTAATTGCTTCTAAAGATTTTTCAAAAGTACTTAATCCAACACCATCATAGACAGCATCAACACCTTTGCCGTTGGTTATTTCTAAAACTTCTTTGGCAAAGTCTTGAGTAGAATAATTAATAACATGATCGCAACCATTTTTTTTTGCAATTTCAACTTTTTCATCTGATCCAACAGTACCAATTAAGGTACAGCCAATCGCTCTAGCCCATTGACAAAAAATTTGACCAACACCACCTGCCGCAGCATGGTAAAGTATTGTATCATCTTTAGTTACTTTATAAGCTCTATGAAGTAAATATTCGCACGTCATACCTTTTAACGTAATAGCACCTGCATCTTCAAAACTAATCTCTTTAGGTACTTTTACTAATTTAGCTTCTGGCATTACTTGCATTTCTGAGTACGCACCAATTGGCATTGAGGCGTGTGATACATGATCACCAACTTTTAAAAGTTTAACATCAGATCCAATTTCTTTAACAATTCCAGCAGCTTCTAAACCAATTCCAGATGGAAGTGGAATGGGGTAAAGCCCTGATCTGTGATAAGTATCAATAAAGTTTAAGCCAATAGATTTATTTTCAACTAGAACTTCGTTGGCTTGTAACTTAGGAGTATCTTTATTTGTTATTTTTAAAACTGAAGGGTCACCAAATTCTTTAATTTCTACAACTTTAACCATAACAGCTTATACAGCTTTAAAGTATCTTTTGTAAATCATAAATATTAAATAACTTAAGACTAAACTAAAAATTACTCTAGCAATTAAAATCCCTGATATGTGCCCGCCTACGAGCGCCATTAAAATAGTATCCTCTATCATTGCATGAAGTAAATTTAATAACGACACAGATAAGAAGATACTTTGTTTATCAATTGTACCTTTTTTAACTTCTTTTATGAGCATACCACCACCAAATTGTATACCTATAAACATTCCAACAATAATAATATTCATAGCTTCTTTTTGAATACCAAATAGTCTTAAAGGTGGCATGAATACTTTTTCAAAAAGTTTTTCAACGCCAATTATCTTTAGTATCTCCAATATTGTTGCCATCAGACAGACTAAAAAGAAAATATAAACGAGAGTAGTAAATTGATCTAAAAACCAATACCAATTATTTTCTGGAGGAGGTTTTACTGTAAAAAATGTTTGAAAAGTTTCAGTTAAAAAACCAAAATTAAAATAGATTAATTTAAGAATAAAACCTAATACAAAAGCAGAAATTAATCTTAATGATGCAGTATAGATAACGCTAATTCCAGCAGCTTTGCAAATTGTGCATTCAATGGGTAAATTATGGGCAACTAATATCATAGTTGTAAGTATGGTTATTTCCGCAACACTGACATCTATTCCAGGTAAAATATTTACAAAAAGTACTAGCGCAGCATAAATATTAATTAAAAAAGCTGTAACAAAAACCAAACCTAGTTCTGGCGTTAAACCTACAAAAGACATTAATGGTTCAAGAATTTTTGCAGTAAATTCTATTGCACCAGAAATTTCTAAAACTTTAATAATAAAAACAAATGGAATTAAAATTTTATATAAAGGAATACAGATTTCTTTTACGTCATTCGCTATTTTGAAAACAGTTTTTTTCATGATTTTAATTTATTGTTTCAAATAAATTAAATAATAGTTCAGAAATATGTTTTGGTTTTTTATTAGAAAAATCTGATATTTGATGTCTACAACTTGTGCCATTAGCAACAACATAATCCTCTTCTGATGAATTATTAATTGTAGGTATCAAAGTAAGATGAGCCATTTTTTTTGAAACTTCATAATGCTTCGAGCTATATCCAAAGGATCCAGCCATTCCACAACAACTGCTATCAATCATTGAGTTTTTAATATTTAATTCATTAAGCAAACCGGTAAGACCTTTAGTTCTATTTTGTGACTTTTGATGACAATGTCCGTGGATGAGGACTTTTTTGTCAAAATCTTTAGGTTTGATTTGGTTGCCATTTTTTATTTCATTTAAGACAAATTCTTCTAGCAATAAAAAACTATTTTTGATTTTGTCTCGACCATTTAATTTTGAAAGAGATTTAAACTCATCATTAAAGGTTAATAAACACGAAGGCTCAATACCAATGACTGGAAGCTCGTTATATCCATTTTCATTTATGTAACTCATAAACCTTTCTAATTCATTTTTAGCTTTGTCTAATTGACCCATAGAAATATAGGTTCTTCCGCAACAAAGAGGTCTATTCAAATTATCATTTTGAAAACTAGGTATGATAGCTTGATAACCGAATTTATTTATAACTCGAATTGCATACATCAGATTTTTAATTTCAAAGTTAATATTAAAAGTATCTGCAAACAAAATTACTTTTTTTTCTAAATTCGGCTGAGAATTATAAATTTCTCTAAGCGGACTTTGATCTTCAACAATTGGTAGAGATCTTTTTGAAGAAAAGCCAAACCATTCAATGATTTGATTTATAATAGGAACTTTGTTTAAAAAATTAATAATTGGATTTGAAATTTTTAATAACCAAATTAATTTTGGCATATTTGAAATCACTTTATCTTTGATACTCATTGAAAACTTTTTGTAATAGTGTGATAAAAATTCACTCTTCATTTTAGCCATATCTACAGACATTGGACATTCTCTTTGACAAGCTTTGCAACTTACACATAGTTCCATTGTTTCATACATGCCTTTTGAAACAAATGATCCTTTGGGTAATTGATTAGATAATGCTAACCTTAATGTATTCGCTCTTCCTCTCACTAAATCTTTTTCTTCTTTAGTAACTCTATAAGAAGGGCACATTACCCCTGAGTCTAATTTTCTACACGCCCCGTTATTGTTACACATTTCTACTGCATCAGAAAACTGACCCCAGTCAGACCAATCATAATAAGTTGAGATATTTTCTGCTTTGTAATCAGATTTGTATCTCATCAAAGATCTATCATCTGATTTATATGCTCTTACAATTTTGTGAGGGTTTAATAAGTTTTTTTTATCAAAAGTATCTTTGATTTCTTCAAAAGCATTTAATATTTTTTTACCAAACATTTTTTCATGAAACTCAGACCTAACAATTCCATCACCATGTTCTCCAGAGTGTGATCCTCTGTATTCTTTAACCATATCAAATGCTTCATCAGCAATTGCTTTCATGTTTTTAATATCTTGATCTGATTTCATGTTAAGTACAGGCCTTACATGTAAAGTGCCAACTGAAGCATGAGCATAAAACATCCCGCTCGTGTTATATTTTGCAAAAACATCTTTTAATCTTGATGTGTAATCAGCTAAATGATCCAAGGTTACTGCACAGTCTTCAATGAAAGCGACTGGCTTTTTGTCTCCTTTTAAAGACATTAAAATATTTAAGCCTGCTTTTCTAATTTCAAAAATTTCTTTTTGGTCTGATAAATTTTCATAACTTTTATAATTATTATTTGAATTTTGCGCTCTTACTAAACTTTCTAGATCTTTTAATTTAGACCTTGCAAGATCTAAATCATCATCAATAAATTCTACCATAAGAACCGCTTCTGGATTACCTAAAATATATTTTTTTATACTTTCTGCATAAATTGGAATTTGTTTCGCAAGATCAATTAAATTATGATCTAAAAGTTCTACAGTGGTAGGTTTTAATTTTACCATTTCTTTTGTTAATTCCATGGCTTGTGCAAAGTTTTCAAAATAACAAACACCTAAAACTTTTTGTTTTGGAATTGGTGAAAGTTTAAGTTTAATTTTATTAAATAATGACAATGTTCCTTCAGAACCAACTAAGATATTAGAAGTATTAAAACCATCCGGATTAATTAAATCTATATTGTACCCACCAACTCTTCTTTGTGTTTGAGGCCAAAACTGAGAAATATCATCTTTAACATTTTCCCTCAGATCTAAAAATTTTTTAATAATTTCATATTGTCTATTTTGATCATTTTTTGCTTCAAGGTAGTTTTTATTGATGTCCTCAAAAGTATGAATAGTTCCGTCATCTAATATGGCTTCAACAGCAAGAACATTATTAACCATATTTCCAT
>Ga0255761_10003061_pt1 | contig 15240 bp, 16 predicted proteins | sample 071ome_29_FD_179961 | JGI IMG/M metagenome (GOLD analysis project Ga0255761, IMG submission 179961) | Coastal salt marsh microbial communities from the Groves Creek Marsh, Skidaway Island, Georgia - 071407BT metaG (version 2) | ecosystem: Environmental > Aquatic > Marine > Intertidal zone >... | reverse complement strand
AATAAAACTGTATTAGAAAGTAGTTGGCCGTATAATTGCAGAAAAAAATTTCCTACAGAATTTAACACAACAGATTTAATTATTCAACCTACATCAGGAATGCTTTTAATATTTCCTAGTTATTTGTTACACAAAGTTGAACAACAAGAAGTAGAACAAGAAAGAATTTCAATATCATTTAATATAGACGCAATCCATGCATAATATTACAATTGGACTAGACCGAGATGGAACTATTTTACATGATATCAACAAGCCTATAAAATTTCCTAATGAAGTACATCCTATAGATGGAAGCTTAGAAGCAATTAAGATGATTAGAGATAAAAATTATAACGTTGTAATTTTATCAAATCAACCAGGTATTCATACCAATGAAATATCTATATCAGATGTGCAAAATGTTCATCAAGTGTTACTAGAAAAATTAGGTGCTGTTGGATGCACAAGTATAAGTGGAATTTATTACAGCACTACATCGTTTAAGAAAGATATATATGCCAAGCCAAATATTGGTATGTTTCAAAGGGCTGAACAAGAATTAGGTTTAAAATTTAAAGGAGGAGCATTTGTAGGAGATCGTATTAGTGATTTAAAAGCAGCTCTGCGTATAGGAGCATTACCAGTATTAGTAAAAACAGGAAAAGGGATAGAAACTGAAAACATGTTAGGAAAATCTATGTACAAACAAATTAAAAATAAAACTACAATTGTTGATAATTTATACGAATTTGCAAATTCTTTACCATGGAACACATAATGGGTCCCCCAGGAAGTCAACTAAAGTTTTCTGAAGAAGGTCAAGACTTTTTTGTTTTAGATATTTTAAGTTATAAAGAAAAAGGTTATTTTGTAGATATAGGAGCTGCTGACGGTGTGACAGCTAATAATACTTTTTTACTTGAAAAATTTTATAAATGGAATGGAATTTGTGTAGACCCTAACCCATTTTTTTTACAATCATTACAAAACTGCAGAGATGTGTTTGTATCTAATCTATGTGTATACAATGAAACTGGAAAAATTTTACCTTTTAAATTTTGTGCAAATGAAAATTTATTTTATGGTTGGAATTTTAGAGCAAGCTTAGAAAAAGAAATTGATGTTATTGATGAAAATATTATAAAACATTTTTTAAAAATAAATGTTTTAACAATTTCACTTAATAACCTGTTAGAACTTTTTCAAAGCCCATTAGATATTGATTACATAAGCATAGATGTTGAAGGCAGTGAATATGCAATTTTAGAGAATTTTGATTTTGTAAAATATAATGTAAAATGCTTTACAATAGAAAATTCTAAAGATATAGAAAAAATAAAAAAATTACTTTTATCTCATAATTATAATTTTGTTGAATCTGAAAGCAAAACAGAATCTTGGTATTATAAGCTATAAACCTGTAATTCTTATTGTTTTACCCCAGAGCGTGTTATTAACTTTTTCTTCAAAATCTTTATAATTTTTTGCAGTTTCTTGTAGTTTTGTAAATAAATTTACAAAATTAATCTGCTCTGGTGTAAGCTTAGTATTCAATTGTAAATATTCTTTTAAGCTTAGTAGCCAAATAGCATGCTGCATGATCGAAGGATGTGATTCTTGCCATTTTCCTTTACTGTTTACATGGAAAGTAATTCCAATATCTTTTTCCTTTGGATCAAAATTAAACTCTGCATTATACTCAGGACACTCGTGCATTACTTCCGTTATTGGATCAATCCATTTATGTTTATTAGTCTCCCAAATCTTTGTTTTGTAAAAATCTAAATTTTGATCTACTGCCCAAAATTTTGGCAAATCAATTTTAGGATCTTGATATTCTCCATACTCATTCTCTTCAAGAATTTTATTGCTTACTGAACTCAGATCATTCATAGAAGTCATACCCCATTTACAACCTTTACCTTCTAAAAATCCTATTGCTCCTACAATTGCATTAAGAGTATGTATAACATAAACTCGTTCTTCCCAGAACTTGTTTAACCAATTCCTATCAAAAACATTTGTGTTATTTTTTGAAAAAATACTACCTAATGTTTTCCATGAAGAACGATTGTTACTACTGTCTGTATTTGTTCGCATATAGTCATGTCGTAAGTAGCTAGACCATTGTATTATGATAGTATCACTTGGTTTAAAATTCATGCGAGCGTCACATTCAAAAAGTCTTTCAAGAATTCCTCTGTTACCTAATCCTGGACATCCCCAATTATATGCTTCACTATACTGTAACCCCAATAAATCTGCCCAAGTAGGCCAATTGTATAAGGTAAAACTACAACCGAACGTAAAAAGTCTACTCATAATTTTCTTTTTTTAAATTTATTATGCACTCTAACATCAGTCTATGCGGAATTGTGTCACATATTAACGTTCTTTGATGTTCAAGTATATTTAATATTTCTAATTCGTCATTTTGATCTACAATAGCTTCATATTCTAATTTTATATTATCTAAATTTAATAATTTTAAACCGTTTAAAATTAATATAAAATGAAATTCGCTGAATAAACAATATGGGGAATAATCATAAAAATCCGATTTGCTAGGTAATTTATTTTTCCAAATTTCTAACAATGCTGAAAGCTTAGGAGACAAAATTAAATTTTCATTAATATTCTTCCAAAACGGAGTATTCGTTTTTTTTGTAATATAATGTAAAGAAATAAAATCTCTCACATTTTCTAATATTTTTTCATTAATGTTATTATACTTATCTATAACATTTGTGTTGTAATTAATTAATAATTTAGCCAGTAAAAATGATTGTTCTATAGTTACACCTATTGATGACGCTTCTAATGGTTCAACAAAACTAGAACTTAAACCTATTGCACAGCAATTTTTTATCCAAGGTTTTTTGACATATCCTGGATCAAAGTTAAATTCTCTACTCACATCAATAGATTGACCTAAAAGACTTTCAACCTCTGCTTTTGCATCTGATAATGTAGTAAATGAATTATCATATATGTAACCGTTGCCATTTCTATCTACTAATGGTATAGTAAACATCCAGCCACTATCCATAGCCTGTGCTGTTGTATACATATCAATCTTGTGCAAAGCATCTGTTTTAAATGTAAATGCTGAATTTACCTTTAAATATTCAGACCAACTTTGCCAATGGAATCCTAATTTGTTTAATAAAAATTTTTTAAAACCCGATGCGTCAATAAAAAAATCACCATAAAAAGTATTTGTTTTGCTTTCTATTTTTTCAATATTTCCATTAGTGTCTAAGGTAACATTTTCTATATCATCGTATATTATTTTAATTCCTCGTTCAGTAGCTAACTGTTCAAAATAAGAATTTAATTTAAAATTATCAAAATGAAATTGCAATGTTGGTGAAATATCTTTATTTTGTAAAAAATAGGTATTAACTTTACTGTTTAATGCATGTTCAGGAACAAACAAATCATTAGACAATTGATGCTTAATAAGATAAGCATATACGCTGGGATATCCATCTAAGATGAAATTAAAACCGTTACCTATACTTTGAAGAAAATTTTCTTCACTCCAGTGTTTAAACATTATACCTGCTTTATAAGTTGCACCGCAATGCTTAACAAGATTCATATAATCTATGTCTACAAATTCTATAAATTTTGTAAAATTTTCAGTGCTACCTTCTCCTACTCCTATAATATCTATTTTAGAAGATTTTATAATTTGTATATCAAGTGACGGTATTTTTTTCTTTAAAATAAAAGCAGAAATAAAACCACTCGTACCTCCGCCTAAAATCACAATATTTTTCAAACTGTTCATATAAATATTTAATAAAAAAAAATTATAGGAGAATGTAAATGGATTATCCAAGAAAAAGAATGACAACTGACGATCACAACACTAATTTAGTATGTTTCTACTGTGGTAAATCAGAAAAAGAAATCAATAATCAAATACAAAATCATGCACCAGATTGCAAATATAGATTAAAGCATCAATAATAAACTAATTTTCTTTGATTAATTTATCTAGTTTTTTTCTAATTTTATAAATTTTTTCTCTATGAAAATCAAATACATTTGGACGCAAGTCTCCTGCATTTTTTATCTTATGAGCTTGCTCTAAGTCTAAGATATATTTTTTTAAATCTTGTAACAAAGACATTCCATTATTTTTTATTGTAATGTCTTTAATCCTTTTTATCCTAAATTCATAAGTTTTTAAGCTTTTTGTAACTACTTGACTTTTCAATAAATCAAACATATACTATCCTAAATAACTAGATTTTAAGCAAACGTAGATATCTCCGTCATCTGGTTTATCACTAACTTCGGATATTGATCCTGATACTCCTAAGCTGCAGATTTGTATAGGCATTAGTGCAGGTACATTGAATGTGTGCCCTTCGTCTAACTCTGTTTCTAAGATTTCACCATTTTCTGTATTAACGTATCTAATTTTAAACTTTCCACTATTGACAAACAATGATTTATTTCTATGCTTATGGAAAAACAAATCTGTTCGTGCATTTAAATTTTCAAATACTAAAATTTTTCCAGTATAAGTTTCTTGATTTGCCCATAACAGCTCATAACCATAATCTGTTTTTTTTACGTTATTTTCCATTTGTTTCTAAAAGTTTTAATAATTTTATAACTGTTTCTAATTTTGCTTGATTAATTTTTGTATTTAAGGTATTACGTAAGCCTGGATGTAATGGTTTTGGCCAATATTTAAATGATACCCAAGCAAATCCGTTGTGTTCTTCATTTAATTGAGGTAAAAATTCATTATCAACTACACACAAATATGTATGAAATAAGAAATGATCATCTTTGCTAACAAAAGTTTCGAGAGGTATAGTTTTTTTAATATCAATAGGGCCTATTTCTTCTAGAATTTCCCGTTCTAATGCTTCCCAAGGAGTTTCGCTTTTTTCATTTGTTCCCCCAACTAACCCCCAAAGGTTTCCATTTTTACCTTTTGCTCGATGTAAAAATAAAAATTTTTGATTATTCCTTGCGTAGATTAATGCGCCACTACAAACTATTTCATGCATAAAATAGTTATCTTAAAATTGAACACTCCATGTACCATGTGGATACTCTCCAAAATACGATAAGATCCAATTATTATTTTGAAATTTGTATTGTATTCCTGTATTTAGATTAGTAGTGTAAATTATGCTTAGATCATGCTCGCTCGCATCAAACACAATATTCCAATTTGCACCATCCCATTCAATAATATCATTTGCATCTGCAACAAAATCTGTTCCGTTTGTATTTTTCCATGCATCAGCACCGTCTACATTATTATCTGCACCAATTGCAGATTCTAACAATAAAACACGTAAACCTACAAATTTTAAATTTGTAGGATTTGTTTTCGTTGGATCTATTATATAGTGTATTTTTGTATTACCTGAAATAATTGTATCAGTAGGTAATGTATCTATGTCAAACGAAATATTGAGACAATAATTGTCTAGAGGATTTATACTAACCGTACCTACAATATCATAATTTAGATCTTGCAGGTATAAATGTAATTCTGTAATACCAGAAACATATTTGTCAGGATATTTCAAGAAAAATTCATTCCATGTTACTGTACCTATGTGTTCTTTATAAATTAATTTAGCAGTATTATCAATCACAAAGAGGCCATAATTATCCACAGTTGTTGCAACTACACTATCCACATCTGGTTTTTCTCCTACCTTAGGCCCGTACTCATGAATCACATTACCATTTTCGTCTGTTACTGGTTTATGAGTGCTTGTTGATCTATATCTATTTTCAGAATATGCTAATAACTCAGGCATAGTTAAATTAAGATCAACATTGCCAGCCTGTTCGTTAAAAATACTTGTTATAATTGTGTGTATGATTCCTAATTTTTTAACTTTTGTCGGCAATGAAATGTAAATAGGAGTTGTGAACCCTAATGTTGCAATATCTATTTCTGTTTCAGTACTTGTACCTATACTTCTACTACTAAATGTAAGTTGGTCTAAATTTAAAACACTTAAACTTGTCCAATCTAACCAGTTATCGTTTGTTTGAATTTCTAAACTTGGATTAAAAAGCATGAGTATTTGCTCAATAATTTGTAATTTTTGATCAGTATTAGATGTCCATATATCTGCATTTAAAGATAAAGTATATGGACTAGGCATAACACGGTCTACTGTATAACTTTTACCTTTTGCTGACGTATAACTGTCAGTTTCTTGATCATACTCTCGTAATGTTACATTGCGACGACTTACAAATGTGCTATCAGATGTTCTAGACCTATCTACCTCTAAATTTGTAATATAAACACTAATTTTAGGGACTCCTATAATTTTTAATTCAGAATTGTCTTTTAAAATTGATCCAACTTGTCTACTTAAATCTCCATACACACAAGGAACATCTCTATACTCATTGTCAATATCTTTGACTTTAAAATTACTTAAGAGTCTTATGACTTGTGTAACATATTTTCTAATTTGACCGTCGTAAAAATGTTGCATAAAGATCCTTAAATATTATCTGTTTTTGCCCTTAATGCTTTGCTCAAACTTTGCCTTTCCGGAACAGTTTCATTATCTACAGTTGTAGTATTTGTGTTATTTACAAATGAGTATCTCAATGTTGCCCGATCATCTACGTTAGATAAGGTATGCCGTTGTATATCTTCCATTTTCTGCCATCTTCTTCCATCAAATCTAAAAAGTCTATTTGGTTTCATATCTGTTCTTAAAAAATAATCTCCTGGAGCACTACCTTCTGGAAATAACACCCCATGTCCAAATAGTTCTCCGTTTGGCGGCAGTCCATCTCCAATTATATACCCGTCATATCCTGATTTTGTAGGAGTTTGCATAACCCTATCAGCAAATTCGTTTACGGTGCTTGCATCTAATGTAGTAATATCAACAGTTACTATATCAACTGAACCATCTTCTCTATATGCAACTGTAAAAAAATGAGAAATATCATATCCGCTTAACGGAGCATCTTCTTCTGCTTGTGATATAATTGCAGCATTTACCTGCATATCTTTTTCATAAGTTGATAATAAATCTCGTAAACTACCAGCTGCCGGCACTTCTTCGTCCATTGGCAAATTCAAAATATCTTTAAATTCTTGACTATCTACTATCTGCTTACATTTCAACCTATATAAATGAGGATACCATGTTGGACTATATCCTTCTGAAGCTCTACTTACTTCTTCAACAACATAATAACTTTTCAAAGCTACATGAAGACTATTTGCAGCATATTCGTCTTTCATATGCGGTAATTCAAGGACATCTCCGCTCATTATTTTTCTACCTAGTGTTTTTACTGAGCTATTAATATGTATAGTCATAAAGAGTGTATCATTATTTAAAAACAACCCAAATTGGCTTAGATTAAAATCAATGTCTTGAACATTGTAAATTCCACGTATAGTGTAAATATTTTCATCATATTTCCTGTCTCTATTTTCTAAAAATAACAAATCTTGAATGTTAGTTTCAGCTATAACATCATAATGAGGAATATCTGCGGTTGCATCTTCAACAGTTGGATTTTTTGGTCCTAAATATTTGTGGATATTTACATCAGTGCCACCAACAGTAAACATTTCAAAAATTCTTGCATCTATAAAATTGTAATCATTACCTTTTGTAGGTTTGTATAAAGATATTCTAGGCATATTGTATTTATCGTCGATAAATACAATAGGAGACCTAAGAATATGACTGAATTAGCTACGTTAAGACAAGAAGTTTATGATTACATTCACAACATGTTAGGTGGTGGAATGGTAGATGTAGAGCTTGATCCTGTACATTATGAAACTGCATTAGACAAAGCATTATCAAGATATCGGCAGCGTAATGAAAATAGCACAGAAGAGAGTTATTTTTTTATGCCAACAATAGTAGATCAGAATACCTATACCCTTCCAAAAGAAATTTTAGAGGTAAGACGAATATTTAGACGTAGTATAGGCTCTCGAACAGGCGGAGGTGACGGTGGAAGCATATTTGAACCATTTAACCTAGCATACACTAACACCTACTTACTTGCTAGTTCTAATTTAGGCGGTTTAGCAACTTACGATTTTTTCAGTCAATTCCAAGAACTTGTAGGAAGGATGTTTGGATCTTTTATAGAATTTAATTGGAATAGGACAAGACATATATTGACCATATTACAACGTCCTAGAGCAGAAGAAACTCTGTTACTTGAATGCTATAACTATAGACCAGATGATCAGCTTTTAAGTGATTATATGGCTAGAGTATGGATTAGAGATTATGCTTTAGCAATTAGTAAAATGATGCTCGGAGAAGCAAGATCTAAATTTGCTACAATTGCAGGTCCCCAAGGCGGAGGACAACTTAATGGTGATGCATTAAAAAGCGAAGCGCAGGCAGAAATGGAAAAATTAGAACAAGAAATTTCTACAGCAGTTGCAGGCGGAACTGGATATGGATTTATTATAGGTTAAAAATCTGGAAGTAAATCTCCCTGCTTCCATTTTACTCCCTCTTTATACAAAATACGTTGACAATTAGCACAAATAGTTTTCAGATTGTTAATTTTGCAATTTGTTAAATTCCCGTCAATGTGATAAACATTAAATTGTTCGCTAAAGTTACTTTTAAAATTGCATTTTTCACAATAACTTTTTTTTATATATCCTGCTATCTTCCATAATGGAATTCCTACAGCCGTTTTATTAGATTTCAAGCAAACTTCACATTTTTTCCTATAATATATTTTATTATTTTTTTTATAATTTACGGCTGCCGCCCTCATTCCGCAGATACACAATGGTCTCATAAAATATTTAGCAACCTTTTTCCCCCTTTTTTTACAATTTCTTTGAATTTTTTTTTGACAAAAACAAATAAATACTTTTAGTAAAAAAAGTTATAAGCCAAAAAGGAGACAACAATGGCATTAGTATCACCAGGTGTAGAAGTTAGTGTAGTAGACGAGAGCTTTTATACCCCAGCAGATGGAGGAACGATTCCTTGTATTTTTATCGCTACAGCAGCAAATAAACCTAATGGTAGCGGAACAGGAATTGCAGCAGGAACCCTAGCTACAAACGCAGAAACGCCATATTTAATAACATCGCAACGAGATCTTGTAGATACTTTTGGAGATCCAATCTTTAAAGTTGATACAAGTAACAATCCAATTCATGGCGGAGAGTTGAACGAGTATGGATTAAATGCTGCATATTCTTATTTAGGCATTGCTAACAGAGCATATGTCCTGCGAGCTAATCTAGATTTATCACAATTAGAAGCATCAGCAACTGCTCCTGGAGCAGATCCTATTGACGGAGATTTTTGGTTAGATACAAGTATTTCTCGTTATGGCGTAGCAGAATGGAATGGTAGTAGTCTAATAACTGGAGGACAAATATTTGAATCTAAGGAAATAATTATAATTACAGACGAAACATTATTAGATGAGGCAGCTTCATTACAGACAAATGGATCTGATTTACCCGCTCCTAATAAAACAGTAGGGGGTGTAGGAAGCTATGCAGTTGTTGCAACTACTACTTTGCATAGAATTTATTATAGAAATAAAAGTGGTAATTGGGTATTAGTAGGTAGTGATGCTTGGATTAAAAGTTGGCCTGTAGTAACTGGTGATGTAGTTTACACAGCGAATCCAGCAAATGCTACAGAAGATTTAACAATTGCCGGCGGAACGGTGAGTATTCCAGCAGGCTCAGATTTAGACGCTGTAGTTCTTGCAATCAACACAGTTTTTGTAGCTGGAAATATTTTTGCAGCAAACGAAGATGGGAGACTTGCAATTTATTCAGATGGAACTGACGGTCTAGGAAATAACATTGATAGTGTTGCAATTACAGGAACAAATAATACATATGATATTATGGCTCAACTTGGAATAGGATCTAACCAGTCTGCAGTTTATTATGTTCCTAAATTAAATGTTTCGACTCACACGCAAATTCCTGAATTTAAAGCAACAGGATCAGAACCAAGACCAACAGGTAGCGTATGGTTAAAAACTACATTTCCAAATTTAGGTATGAATATTGTTGTTACAAAATACAACGAAGTTTTAGCAACATGGGAACCTGTAGATGTACCGATATATAAATCAAATGAAGAAGCACTTTATTCTTTAGATAGAACCGGCGGCGGTAAAAACCTACTAGCAGGCACAGTCTATGGACTAATTGATGTTGCCGGAGATTTAAGACCTACAGCAACTTTAAAACTTTTTTCAAGAAACGGAGTTGGTACAACTGCGATTACTGGCCAAAGAATCATTGCAGGATCTTTTACTACAGGCGGACCATTAACATTTGATTTGTCATCTACTGATGCTACAGTTGCAAACTTTTCAGTTCCTGTAACAGTTTCATTTACCCCACAAGGTCAAGAAAGTGATTCATTATTAATGGCAGGAGCTATTAATGATGCAAATGTGCCTAATGTGAGCGCAAGTGTAGACGATCAAAATAGATTAGTTGTTTTCCATTCGCAAGGAGGAGACATTAGAATAAACGACAATGACAATGCCTGGGCAGAAGCAGGATTTTCTGCTTATGTGGATAGTAATAATGGTACAGTAAATTTATATTTACAACAAGGTACCAGTGATCCTTCACGATTACAAGCGTCGTATTGGAAAACAATGAATTACACTGCTTCAGATGTCGAGCCAATTGGACCTACCGCAGATGGACAATTATGGTACAGTTCTATTGTAGATCAAGTAGATATTTTAATACACAATGGTGACGCATTTGTTGGTTATCAGTATGACGGAACGTCAGGTCTTTCTACTGTACCAAGTCCTTATTACTCTGCAGTAGCAGGAAGTAAAACAGATCCTGCAGGACCTATTGTAAGTGCAACCGTTCCATTGCTACAAACAGATCAAACAGAATTAGTTACAGGAGATCTATGGATTGATACATCAGTAATAGACGAATACTTAAAAATTTACAAGTATAATGGTTTAAGAACTGATTTACCTATAAAAAAACGATGGTTTGCTATCGATACTACGGATCAAACAACAGAGGATGGTGTACTTTTTGCAGATGCTCGTTATAATACTGCAGGAGCCAACAGTGACAAGCCAGGTGATATTGAAGATTTGCTTTTATCAGATTATGTAGATCCTGACAGCCCAGATCCTGCACTTTATCCAAAAGGAATGCTATTAGTTAATCTTAGAAGAAGTGGATTTAATGTAAAACAATATGTAGAAAATGCAATAGATACTGCAGAAAAAAATATAAGATATGGCAACGAATCCATGTCAGCTTATGTAGAAGCAAGATGGCAAACAGAGTCAGGAAATAGACTAGACGGAGCTGGTACTTTTGGCAGACACGCTCAACGTAAAGTTGTAGTACAAAGATTGCAAGCAATGGTTAATAATAATGAGGAAATTAGAGACGACGAATCTAGGGTATTTAATTTAATGGCTTGTCCAGGGTATCCAGAATTACACAATGAATTAATAAACTTGAATTATGATAGAGGATTATCAGCATTTATAGTCGGTGATACACCATATAGACTACAACCAAATGGAACTGTTTTAAATAACTGGGGTACCAACGTAAATGTTGTTGCTGAAGACGGAATTGATGGAGTTGTTACAGCTGATCCATACATAGCAATGTATTATCCTTCTGGATATACAAGTGATAATTTTGGTAATAATGTAGTTGTCCCATCAAGTCATATGATGCTTAGGACACTTGCCCTAAGCGATCAGGTTTCATATCCATGGTTTGCTCCTGCCGGAGTAAGTAGAGGTAATATTACAAATGCATCATCTACAGGTTACATAACTGCTGAAGGTGAATTCAAACCAATAGCTCTTAACGAAGGATTAAGAGACACTCTGTATTCAAATAATATAAATCCGATTACATTTGTAACAGGAGCAGGACTAATGGCATACGGCCAAAAAACTAGACAGCTTACTGCAAGTGCATTAGACAGGATTAATGTTGTTCGTATGATAATATTTTTACGCAGACAGCTGAAAATTGCAACAAAGCCATATTTGTTTGAACCAAATGATGCTCAAACAAGAGACCAAGTTATAACAGGAGTTGAGGCTATTTTGCTAGATTTAGTTGCAACAAGAGCAATTTATGATTATATTGTAGTGTGCGATTCATCAAATAATACACCTGCAAGAATAGACAGAGGCGAACTTTATATTGATGTTGCTGTAGAACCGGTTAAATCAATAGAGTTTATTTATATACCATTAAGAATAAAAAATACCGGTGAAATATCTGGTTGAATTTAAAGGAGAAAAAAAATGGGAGTTGCAAGTTTAAATGGTATGACAGTGCCAATTGGAGATTCTGTCGGTACCCCGACAGATGCCGGCACTGGACTTTTAATGCCAAAATTACAATATAGATTTAGAGTGATTTTTACTTCGTTTGGTGCTACAGGCTCAGTAGAAAAGAAAAAGGAGGTTACCAAGCATGTAATAGATGTTACTCGACCTAACCTTAGCTTTGACCAAATTACTGTTGACGCATACAATTCTAGGATTTACTTAGCAGGTAAGCATAATTGGGAACCAATCACAATCAATTTCAGAGATGATGTAGAAAATAATGTACAGCAACTAATTGGTGAACAGTTAACAAAACAACTTGACTTTTTTGAGCAATCCTCTGCAGCATCAGGCGCAGATTATAAATTTAGGATGAAAGTACAAGCTTTAAATGGTGCTAATAACAAGGATTTCACTGATACCGGGGATAGTCCCAGCATTCTTGATGAATTCGATTTAATAGGTTGTTATGTTGAGAGTGTAAATTACAATTCATTTAATTATGCAGAGTCACAACCTGTTACAATAAGCATGACTGTAAGATATGATAATGTTATAGTAGCCGATGCTATTTCAGATAGCGGATTAACCACTACAGTAGCACGAACAGTAGGTGCTGCAATATCAGGCGTTGGTTCATAAGTAAAAGGATAAATATTGGATTTTTGGGCATACGCTGAAACACTATTTAATGGAATTACAAATCCTAAAGGTCACATGGGCGATTTTGCCCATGCTTCAAGGACATTTGTTAGGAATGATTTTAGATTATCACCTAAAGTTAAATTCCTATACCATGTATATTTCTCTTTTTCACCTGCCCTAGCTGCCGTTCTACCTACATGGGATAAAAAGCAGCACACTATAGAAGCTGGATTACTCGTTAAAAGCGCAGGATTGCCAACTTTTACTGCTAATGTTGAAACAAAGAAAAAGTATAATAGAACGAAGAATATTCAAACTGGTTTAACATATAATCCAATTACTATTACATTCCATGATGATAATCAAGGCATAATTGGAGGATTACTTGAAGCTTATTATAGATACTATTTTATGGATGGCAATTATGGGACATCGTCGTCGACTAAGGCTGCATACCAAAGAAATTATCAAGATAGTACATATAAAAATGCAAAACGTAATGCATGGGTATATGGGTTACATAGAGGAATAACAGACCCCTTTTTCAACAACATACAGATAAGTCAATTAACTAGGAAAACCTATACTACTTTTACACTAGTAAATCCTTTAATTACTGACTGGAATTATGGAGATGTTAATTCTAGCCCTGGAAGTGAGATTAATGAAAATTCTATTACTGTTGCCTATGAAAGTGTGTGGGTAGAAAGAGGAGCTGTAAGAGATGGTATAGCGCCAAAAGGTTTTGGAGATTTTGCACACTACGATTATATTGCTAGCCCTAACTCTATGCTAGGCGGCGGTACAGCTTCTTTAGGAGCTGTTCTTTCAGGAGGCGTTGATCTATTTAATTACGCTACAACAGGAATCGGATTTAATAATCCTATTGCTGCAACTGTAGCAGGAATAAATATAGTTAGAAATACAGCCAAATTGACAGTTGATGGTGTAATCGAAGAAGCAAAAGAATTAGCAACAAACGTTTTGGTAGATACTATAGAAGCCTCTGTGTCAGGAGTGCCAAATACAAGTTTTCCAACTTTTTAAGGATAAAAAATGCCGGCTTTGCCAAATACGCAGTTAAATTCGTCCCAAAAAGTTATACAATTTTTTGATAATTATTTTAACAAACGCTTAGAAGTGAACCAAAGCGACTATGACGCTACGGTTGGATTTTTTGAACAGAGAGGATTTGGCCTAACTGCAGCAAAGACTGTGAGTCAAGTTTTATTAGGGCAAGCTAAAAGTGAAAACATACCTATATTTCAACTATTAGATAAACTTGGTAGGTTATCTAACCCACAACTTACTAACGCCTTGACAAAAATTTTAAATAGTAGTAGAGATGCAACATCTCAATTAGGATTTAAATTTGTTTCCTCAACTAATTTATATGAGAGAAGAAATTTATATGATCCAGTTGTAGTTGTACAACCGATAGAAGTAATTAATGATGATAGCGAAACTGATTATATTCAACCAGGATATGTTGAAATAGGATATGTAGAATAATGGCAATAGTATTAAGATTAAATAAAAATTCTGCGTTGACATACGAAGAATTGGATGGCAATTTTGCAGATTTAGACAGTCGACTTACTCCAATAGAATCAAGAGTGGGTCCATGGAACGAAGCTTATAATTGGGGTAATCATGCGCTTGTTGGTTATTTAACATTTTATGAAGAATCTGACCCTGTTTTTACTGCCAGCGTTGCTTACAATATAACCCAACAAAATATAACGAATTGGGGACAGGCATTTAATTGGGGAGATCATGCTGCTGAAAATTATCTAAAAAATATATCTGCAGAAAGTTTAGGGTCTTTACAAGATGTAGATTTAACCGCTGCTCCTGATGTTGATGATATATTAAAATGGAACGGTACTGCTTGGGTTGCAGGAGATGGCACTGAATTTCCAGAAACAGATCCAGTATTTACAGCAAGCCCTGCAGCAGGTATAGGAAATACAGAAATTTCTAATTGGAATACAGCATACAGTTGGGGTGATCACAGTACAGAAGGTTATTTGCGAGCTTCGAGTCCAGCTGCTTCTGTTACTAATGAAACAATAATAAATTGGAATACAGCATACAATTGGGGCAACCACGCTACTGCTGGATATTTAACTTCAGCTCCTGCTGTAACAATATCAGATTCATCTCCGTTAACTCCTACTCAAGGGGATTTATGGTGGCAATCTGACACTGGTGTGTTAAAGATATACTATAATGATGGCACTAGTGTCCAATGGGTAGATGCTACTCCTG
>Ga0255761_10003046_pt1 | contig 15289 bp, 10 predicted proteins | sample 071ome_29_FD_179961 | JGI IMG/M metagenome (GOLD analysis project Ga0255761, IMG submission 179961) | Coastal salt marsh microbial communities from the Groves Creek Marsh, Skidaway Island, Georgia - 071407BT metaG (version 2) | ecosystem: Environmental > Aquatic > Marine > Intertidal zone >... | reverse complement strand
CCGCTCCCCCACGAGGACGTAGAGGGGGCGGCGCTCCGGGGTGAGGTAAGGGGTGTAGTCCAGGCGCCAAAGCCCGTTGCGCAGGAAGGCGAGGCCGGGCGCGTCCGAACCCAAAATCCCCGCCCCCTCGGCGAGCCACTCGTAGGCCATCCGCCCCCGGGGGGTGGGGAACATGAGGCGGTCAAAGAGGGCCTTGGGCTCCTCCCGCTTGAGGGCCTCCTTGAGGTTCTCCTCCGGGTCGGGGAGGGGGGCAAGCCCCGCCGCCTCCGCCAGGCGGGCGGCGAGCCAAGGGAAGTTGACCCAGGGAGCGAGGAGGATGGCCCCTTCCGCCTGGGGAAAGCGCCTGAGCACCTCCAGGGCCACCACCGCTCCGAAGCCGTGGGCGAGGAGGCCGAAGCGCTCAACCCCCAAGGCCTCGGCGAGGAGGAGGGTGTCCTCCACCAACGCGTCCACGGTGAAGAGCCTGGGGTCTTGGGGAAGCTCCAGGCTCCGCCCCGAGCCCCGCTGGTCAAAGTAGACCACGCGGAAGCCCTCCAGGTAGTCCTGGAGGCCTTCCCGCAGGACGTAGGCGTTCCCCCCGGGACCGCCGTGGAGGACGAAGAGGGCGGGCCCCTCCACGGGACCCACGTCCTCCACGTAAAGCTCCGCCTCCCCTACGGGGACGTACCCGATCTCTTCCCGCATCCCCTATAGACTACCCCATCCTCCAGGCGGAAGGCCCAGACCCTGACCCCGGGCACGGCCTCGGCCCGGGCCCGGGCCTCCTCCCCGGCCCCGAGGACCTGGAGGAGGAAGACCCCTTCGCCCTCGAGGAGCCAGTAGGGATGGGGCAGGGCCTCCGCCAGGGCCACCAGGGCCTCCCGGTCCTTCCCCTCCACGAAGAGGACCCTCATTCCCCACCCCCCAAGGCGGGCCCCGCCCCCTGCCAGAGGCGGTGGTAGAGGAGGATCTGGGCGCTCTCCTCCAGGGTGGTCATGAGGCCGTAGGCCTCGAGAAGGGCCTCCTCCGGGGCCTCCTTCAGGCCCACGGCGAAGGCCCCGTGCCCCCTCAGGAGGCAGGCCCGGTGCTCCCGCAAGGCCTCGGCCACGCTCAAGGCCGCCTCCTCCGTGGCGGAGACCGTCTTGGGGGCGAGGACCGGGACCTCCTTCAGGTAGTGCTGGCCCTCGAGGTCCAAAGGCCTTAGGCGGGAGAGGTGGAAGGAGAGGGCCACGGCCACCCGGGGGTGGGCGTGGACCAGGGCCCGGGCCCCGGTCCTGCGGTAGACCTCCCGGTGGACCACGCTCTCCACGCTCGCCCCTTCGGGGATGGGCCCTTCCAAGGGCACCTCCAGGAGGTCCTCCGGGGTGAGCCTCGCCTTCTGCACCCCGCTTTTGGTGATGAGGAACCCCCCCTTGGTGCGCACGGAGAAGTTCCCGGCCGTGGCGGAGATGAGGCCCTGGGCGAAGAGGTCCTCGCCCACCTGACGGAACGCGGCGTACAACCGGGCGCGCACGGGCCCATTATGCCGGAAAAAGGCCCCCGGGGAAACCGGGGGCCTCCACCTTGCGGGGCGGGCTTAAGCCTGCTTGCCGGGCTGCTCCCGCTTGACCCCGCGCCGGGCGGCGGGCCGCTCCTTGGCCTCCACCGCCTCCTTGCGGGCCTCCTCAATGGCCTTCAGGGTCTTCTGGTCCACCACCTGGGTGAAGCGGACGAAGTCCGAACCCGTGCCCGCCGGGATCAGGCGGCCCAGGATGACGTTCTCCTTGAGGCCGATGAGCTCGTCCTTCTTCCCGGCGATGGCCGCCTCGGTGAGGACGTGGGTGGTGTTCTGGAAGCTGGCGGCGGAGAGCCAGCTCTTGGTGGAGAGGGCGCTCTTCGTGACCCCCATGAGGAGGGGCTTCCAGGCCACCGGGGTCTTGCCCTCGGCGATGAGCCTCTCGTTCAGGGCCTCCACGTCCCACTTCTCCAGGACCTGGCCCTCGAGGAGGCGGCTGTCCCCGGGGTCGGTGACCTCCACGTACTTCATCATCTGCCGGACCACGATCTCAATGTGCTTGTCGTGCAGCTTCACGCCCTGGGCCCGGTAGACCTTCTGGATCTCCTCCACCAGGTAGCGCTCCACCGCCTCGGGGCCCTTGGCCTCCAAGAGCTGGTGGGGGTCAATGGCCCCGCGGGTGAGGGGCTGGCCCGCCTCCACGTAGTCCCCGTCCTTGACGAGAAGGCGCGCCTCCTTGGGGAGCTTGTACTCCTTGGAGAAGCCCTCGGACTCCACGAAGACGGAGAGCTTCTCCTCCGTCTCCTCAATGCGCACCACCCCGTCAATCTCGGAGATCACCGCCTTGGCCTTGGGGCGCCGGGCCTCAAAGAGCTCAATGACGCGGGGCAGACCCTGGGTGATGTCCGCGGCCCCGGCCACGCCGCCCGTGTGGAAGGTGCGCATGGTGAGCTGGGTGCCGGGCTCGCCGATGGACTGGGCGGCCACGATGCCCACCGCCTCGCCGATGGAGACGGGCCGGGCCATGGAGAGGTCGTACCCGTAGCACTTCTGGCAGACCCCGTAGCGGGTCTGGCAGGTGAGGGGGCTGCGGACGGGCACCTCCTGGATCTCCCCGGCCTCGGCGGCCTTGATGAGGAGGTGGACGTCGTCCATGGAGAGGTAGCGGCCCTCCTCGAGGCGCACCCCCAGGACCTCCACCTCCCGGGCCAGGACGCGCCCGTAGAGGCCCGCCTCAATGTCCGCGCGCTTCCTCAGGCGCAAGGAGCGGGTCACCTCGTCGGGCTGGAAGAGGGGAACGGAGATGTAGTTGGTGGTGCCGCAGTCCGCCTCCCGCACCACGATCTCGTGGGTCACGTCCACGAGCTTGCGGGTGAGGTAGCCGGAGTCGGCGGTGCGGAGGGCGGTGTCCGCCCCGCCCTTACGGGCCCCGTGGCTGGAGATGAAGTACTCCAAGACGGTGAGGCCCTCGCGGAAGGAGGAGCGCACCGGCACCTCAAAGGTCTCGCCCGAGGGCTTCTGCATGAGGCCGCGCAGGCCGCAGAGCTGGCGGATCTGCTGCGGGTTGCCCCGGGCCCCGGACTGGGCCATGACGTAGAGGGGGTTGAAGGGGTAGTTCTCCTCAAAGTTCTTGAAGACCGCCTGGGTGACCTTCTCCGTGGTCTCGGTCCAGAGCTGGAGGATCTGGTCGTACCGCTCCCGGTCGGTGAGGAAGCCCATCTCGTAGGCCTGCTCAATCTGGAGGAGCTTGCGGTCGGCCTCCTCCAGGTACTGCTTCTTCTCCTCCGGGATCACGGCGTCGTCAATGCCGATGGTGATGCCGCTCGTGGTGGAGAAGGTGAAGCCGTAGTACTTGAGGGCGTCCAGGAGCCTGGCGGTCTTCTCCATCCCCAGGCGGAGGAAGGCCTGGTAGACCAGGTCCTTGAGGGAGTTCTTCTCCTGGGGCACGTCCAGCTGGATGAGCTCCCAGGCCACCTTCTCGTCCTCCACCGCCTCGGCCACGATGCGGGCGAAGAGGATGCGGCCCGGGCTCGTCTCCAGCCGCTTGCCCATGTAGCGGACGGTGACCACGTCCTGCAGGTCCACGATGCCGTGGGCCACGGCGAGGAGGGCCTCGTCGGGGTTGGCGAAGACGTACTTGAGCCGGCCCACGCTGGTCTCCCTGCCCGCCACCTTGATGGGGGCGTTCAGGGCCACCTCTCCCCGCTCGTGGGCGGCCAGGGCCTCCTCGGGGGTGGCGAACTCCAGGCCCGCCCCCTTCTTCTCCTTGCGCACCTGGGTGATGTAGTAGAGGCCCAGGATGATGTCCCGGCTGGGCTTGGCCAGGGGCTCCCCGGAGGCCGGGGAGAGGAGGTTGTGGGCGGAGAGCATCTGGATGCGGGCCTCGGCCTGGGCGAAGGAGGAGAGGGGGACGTGGACGGCCATCTGGTCCCCGTCAAAGTCGGCGTTGAAGGCCTCGCAGACCAGGGGGTGGAGCTGGATGGACTGCCCCTCCACCAAGACGGGCTGGAAGGCCTGGATGCCCAAGCGGTGCAGGGTGGGGGCGCGGTTCAAGAGGACCACCTTGCCGTGGATCACCTCCTCCAAGGCGTCCCACACCTCGTCCTTGATGTCCCGCTGGCGCTCCAGCATGCGCCGCGCCGCCTTGACGTTGGGGGCGATGCCCTTCTCCTCCATCTTCTTGAGGAGGAAGGGCTTGAAGAGCTCCAGGGCCATCCGCTTGGGCAGGCCGCACTGGTGGAGCTTGAGCTGGGGCCCCACCACGATCACGCTCCGGCCCGAGTAGTCCACCCGCTTGCCCAAGAGGTTCTGGCGGAAGCGGCCCTGCTTGCCGGAGAGGATGTCGGTGAGGCTACGGAGGGGCCGGTCGGAGCCGGGGTTGGTCACGGGAGCGCCGCGGCGGCCGTTGTCCAGGAGGGCGTCCACCGCCTCCTGGAGCATCCGCTTCTCGTTGCGGATGATGATCTCGGGGGCCCCCTGGGCCAAGAGCTTCTTCAGCCGGTTGTTGCGGTTGATGAGGCGGCGGTAGAGGTCGTTGAGGTCGCTCGTGGCGAAGCGGCCGCCGTCCACCTGGACCATGGGCCGGAGGTCCGGGGGAAGGACGGGGACGGCCTCGAGGATCATCCACTCGGGCCGGTTCCCCGAGTCCAGAAGGCCCGCACCACCTCCAGGCGCTTCCTGGCCTTGGCCCGCCGGGCCCGGGAGGGGTGCTTCATCTCCTCCAGAAGCTCCTTCTCCAGGGCCTCGAGGTCCAGCTCCTTGAGGAGCTGCTGGATGGCCTCGGCCCCCATGCGGGCGTCAATGTCGTAGGACTCCACCACCCGGACCACGTTGCGGACCAGGTCCACCTCCACCCGGCCGTAGACGTCGCTTTTGACCTTGCCCCCGTCGGCGAGGACGTCCCCCGGGGCCACCCGGTCCCCGGTGGAAACCTCCACGTCGTCCTCAAAGGGGTAGACCCGGGCCTTGACCACCAGGATGCTGGCGGGCTCGTGGAGGTGGACCACCCCCTCGGCCTCGGCGATGACCTCCTCCTCGGGGTCAATGGCGGCCACGATCTTGTCCCCCGCCTCCACCCGGGCCCCCTCGGGGACCACCACGTTCATGTGGGGCTGGACGCGGTAGTCCTTGGGCTCCGTCCACTCCAGGAAGAGGGTGAGGTAGACCGTCTCCCCCTCCTCCTCCGCCTCCACCTGGGCGGCCCGGACCTGGCGGGGCATGCGGAGAAGGCCCTTGGCCTCGGCCAGGGGCTGGCCCTTCTCCACGATCTCCCCGTGGACCACGAGGGGCGTCATGCCCACGGGGAGGAAGTAGGTGGCCACCGGCTCGTCCTCCCGGCGGAGGACGAGGAAAGCCCCTTCCTCCAGCTCCTTAAGCTCCACCACGCCCTCCTCCTCGGCCCGGAAGAGGTAGGGCTCGGGGAGCTCGGCGAGGATTTCGCCGGGCTTGTAGGCCTCCTTCTCCACCCAGGCGGCGAGGGGAAGCCTGAGCCCGGCCCGCTCCTTCTTCACGTACTCCACCCGGACGCGGCGGGGGAAGCGGTAGAGGGCCACGCCGTCCAGGCGGCTCACCACCCCGGGGGCAAGCTCCTGGCCCTTTACCACCTCCTCCCCGTCCTTCACCAGCGCGTCCACCCCGGGGGGCAGGGGGTAGGTCTCCTGCTTGCCGTAGCGGAGCTCCCGGTACTCCTCGTCGGTGAGGAGCTGGCGCTTCTCCACCGGGACCCCGTTCAGGATGGCCCCCTTGGGATCCAAGACGATGTACTTGCTGAAGTAGAGGACCTGCTCCAGCTCGGTGGCGGAAAGGTCCAGGAGGGTCCCGATCTTGGAGGGGACGTCCTTGACGAACCAGATGTGGGCGGCGGGGGTGGCGAGCTCAATGTGCCCCATGCGGTAGCGGCGGACGATGCTCTTCGTCACCTCCACGCCACACCGCTCGCACACCTTGCCCTCAAAGCGCTGGCGCTTGTACTTGCCGCAGGCGCACTCGTAGTCCTTGATGGGGCCGAAGATGCGCTCGTCAAAGAGGCCGTCCCGCTCGGGCTTGAGGGTGCGGTAGTTGATGGTCTCGGGCTTCTCCACCTCCCCGTAGCTCCAGGAGCGGATCTTCTCCGGGGAGGCCAAAGCGATGCGAACCTTACGAACCTCTTTTTTCATGCTTCACCTCGGGGGAACCGCCTTCACCCTCACCGCTTGGAGGCCAACCCCTCAAAGATGTCCACGGGGTTGTCCTTCTCGTCCAGGGTCTGCACGTCCAAGGCCAAGGCCTGGAGCTCCTTCACCAGCACGCGGAAGGACTCGGGGACGCTGGGCTCGGGAACGTCCTCCCCCTTGATGATGGCCTCGTAGGCGGCGTTCCTGCCCTCAATGTCGTCGGACTTAAGGGTGAGCATCTCCTGGAGGGTGTGGGCCGCCCCATAGGCCTCGAGGGCCCAGACCTCCATCTCCCCGAAACGCTGGCCGCCGAACTGGGCCTTCCCGCCCAGGGGCTGCTGGGTGATGAGGGAGTAGGGCCCCGTGGAGCGGGCGTGCATCTTGTCCTCCACCATGTGGTAGAGCTTCATGATGAACATCTGTCCCACCACGATGGGGCCCTCAATGGGCTCGCCCGTGCGGCCGTCGTAGAGGACCACCTTGCCCTGGAGGAAGAGCTCCTTAAGCTGCTCCTCCGGGGTCTTGCCCGGGGTGACGAGGCCGAGCTTCTCCGCCCGGCGGAGGACCTCCACCTCCCGCTTGTCCACGCCGAAGCCCTCGCCCTTGCGCTTGCCGAAGTAGACCTCAAAGGCCTGGGCGAGGAGCTCCTTGATCTCGGGCTCCTTGGCCCCGTCAAAGATGGGGGAGATGTAGCGCTGGCCCAGGAAGTACCCGGCGAGGCCCAGGTGGGTCTCCAGGATCTGCCCCAGGTTCATCCGGCTGGGGACGCCCAGGGGGTTCAGGATCACGTCCACGGGGGTGCCGTCGGGCAGGTGGGGCATGTCCTCCACGGGGAGGATCTTGGCCACCACCCCCTTGTTCCCGTGGCGGTTGGCGAGCTTGTCCCCCACCTGGAGCTTGCGCTTCTGGGCCACGTAGACCCGGACCACCTCCCGCACCCCGGGCTTGAGCTCCACCCCGGGGTCGCCCCGCCGCAGCCGGACGGTGCGGACCACGATCCCCCCTTCGCCGGGCGGCACCCGGAGGGAGGTGTCCTTCACGTCCCGGGCCTTCTCGCCGAAGATGGAGCGGAGGAGCCTCTCCTCGGGGGTGGGCTCGGACTCGCCCTTGAAGCTGGTCCGCCCCACGAGGATGTCCCCGGGCTTCACCTCGGCGCCGATGCGCACCACGCCCTCCTCGTCCAGGTCCCTTAGGGCGGCCTCGGAGAGGTGGGGGATGTCCCGGGTGATCCGCTCGGGGCCAAGCTTGGTGTCCCGGGCCTCAATCTCGTAGCGCTCAATGTGGATGGAGGTGTAGAAGTCCCGCTTGAGGAGCTCCTCGCTGATGACGATGGCGTCCTCAAAGTTGTACCCGTCAAAGGGCATGATGGCCACGAGGACGTTCTGCCCCAGGGCCAGGAAGCCGTTCTCGGAGGCGGGGCCGTCGGCGAGGAGGTCCCCTTTGCGCACCCGCTGCCCCACCACCACCCGGGGGCGCTGGTCCAGGGCCGTACCCTGGTTGGAGCGGTAGAAGCGGCGCAAGGGGTACTCCACCAGGCGGCCGTCCTCGTAGCGCACGACGATGCGGTTGCCGTCCACCTTGGCCACCTCCCCGTCCTCCTCGGCGTAGAGGGCGGCCAGGGAGTCCCGCACCACCCGCTCCTCGAGGCCCGTCATCACCACGGGGGCCTGGGCCCGGATGAGGGGCACGGCCTGGGTCTGCATGTTGGAGCCCATGAGGGCCCGGTTGGCGTCGTCGTGCTCCAGGAAGGGAATGAGGTTGGTGTTCACGGAGAAGACCTGCTTGGGGGAGACGTCCATGAACTCCACCTCTTCCGGGCTCACGATCACGGGCTCCCCCTTCCTCCGGGCCACCACCCGCTCGGCCGCGATCCGGTTCCCCTCCAGGGGGGTGTTGGCCTGGGCGATGGTGTAGCGGTCCTCCTCGGTGGCCGTCATGTAGACCACCTCGTCGGTGACCACCCCGCCCACCACCCGGCGGTAGGGGGTGCGGATGAAGCCCAGCTCGTCCACCCGGGCGTAGGCCGCCAAGGAGGTGATGAGGCCGATGTTGGCGCCCTCGGGGGTCTCCACGGGGCAGATGCGCCCGTAGTGGGTGCGGTGGACGTCGCGCACGTCAAACCCCGCCCGCTCCCGGGTGAGGCCGCCCGGGCCCAGGGCGGAGATCCGCCGCTTGTGGCGCAGGGAGGAGAGGGGGTTGGTCTCGTCCTTGAACTGGGAAAGCTGGCTGCGGCTGAAGAACTCCCGGATGGCGGCCTCCAAGGGGCGGCTGTTCACCAGCTTGGCCGGGGTGAGGCTGTCCTCCGAGCCCATGAGCATCCGCTCCCGCACCCCCCGGGCGAGGCGGGCGAGCCCCACCCGGAACTGGTCGGTCATGAGCTCCCCCACGGTGCGGATGCGGCGGTTGCCCAGGTGGTCAATGTCGTCCACCTCGTGGCCCGGGACCCCGGCGGTGAGGGCGAAGAGGTAGCGGAGGGTGGGGAGGAAGACCTCGTCCTTGAACTCCCCGTCCTCAAAGCGGGCCAGGGTGCGGCCCGAGAGGCGGATCCCCAGCTTCTCCTCCGCCTTGTACCGCCCGGCCTCGCCCAGGTCGTACCGCCTGGGGTCGGCGATGAGGCCGTAGACGTAGGCCACGGCCTTGTCCCGCTTGGGCGGGTCCCCGGGGCGGAGGAGGGTGAAGAGGCGGATCAGAGCCTCCTCGGGGCGCATGGCGAAGACGCTCTCGTCCATGAGGCCCTGGACCAGCTCCCCGTAGGCCCCAAGCTCCCGGGCCAGGGTCTCCTGGTCGTACCCCAGGACCCGAAGGAGGAGGACCAGGGGGAACTTCCGCTTGTTGACCTTCATGGAGACGACGCCGTTCGGCTCCACCTCCAGGTCAATCCAGGGGCCCCGCTTGGGCAGGGGGATGATGCTGGCGATGTAGCGCCCGGGCCGGGCGGGGTCGGGGGTGAAGTAGACCCCGGGGGAGCGGTGGATCTGGGAGACGATGACCCGGTCGGCCCCGTTGATGATGAAGGAGCCGTCCTCGGTCATCAGGGGGATGTGCCCCAGGAAGACCTCGTCCTCCTTGATGAGGCCCGTGTCCTTGTGGATGAGCTGGAGCCGGGCGTAGAGGGGGGCCTGGTAGGTGAGGTCCTTCTCCCGGCACTCGTCCTGGGGGAAGGGGGGCTCGCCCAGGCGGTACTCCAGGAAGTCCAGCACCAAACCGCCCTTGCCCTTGTCCTCCTCCTCAATGGGGAAGGTCTCCCGGAAGGCCGCCTGGATGCCGACGTTCTCCCGCTTCTCCGGGGGGACGTCGGCCTGCAGGGCCCTGCGGTAGGACTCCACCTGGATCTCGGTGAGGGGTGGAAGGGGGATAACCTCTCGGATGCGACCGAACCGCTTGATCTCCATGCGTCACCTCAAGGAAGGCGGGCCGCCCGAGGTAAGCTAACAGGGTTCTTCCGCAAGGGGGCCATCCCCTTGCGGCGGCTGGCTCTTACCGTGCTCCCTTGGCCCGACCAAAGAGCACAAACCCTAATCTATACCGGAATGCCCACTTCCGTCAATCCGGCTCGCCGAAAACGGGACCGATTCCTCCTCCTACCGCTCCACCTCCACCTTGATTTTATAGTTGCCCCGCACCGTCTTGCCAACCACCTCCAGGAGCCTGAGGGTCCCGAGCCCCTCCGCGAAGAGCAGGTCCCCGGGGGCGAGCTCGTCCTTGGGGGAGGCGGGCCTCCCCTTGAGGCGCACCTTGCCCGCCTTGACCCCCTGGGCGAAGTAGGACCGGGAGACGCCGAAGCCCTTGGCCCCCACGGCGTCCACCCGCAAGGAGGGGACGACCAGGGTGCGCACCCGCTCCCTAGGGGGCCTCAGGGCCCCTTCGGGAGGGGGAAGGAGGCGGTAGCCCTGGGCCTCGAGGGCCTTCCTCCCTTCGGGGAGGAGGGCGGCCAGAACCCCCTCCTCCACCTCCTCCACCTCGCCCAAAACCTCCCCCAGGTCGGCGGGCGGGGGGCGGTCCAGGAGGACCACCTCCACGGGGTCGGAGACGGAGGGCACCTCCTCGGGGTAGAGGACGGCCACCTTGCGCTCCGCCAGGGGAAAGCCGCCGAAGAAGGCCACCCGGATCCCCTCCCGGCGGGCCATCTCCTCCAGGCGGGCCTGGTCCTCGGGGTCCAGGAAGCCCGTGCGCACCACCCGGCCGCCCCGGGCCCGCTTGAGGTAGCGCTCCAGGTCCGCCATCAAGAGGCCCCCTGGAGGACGAAGGTCAGGGTGGCGCTCGCCCGCTCCTCCCCCTCCACCAGGGCCCGCACCGCCACCTTGCCCACGCCCCGGCGGAAGGCGAGGAGCTCCCCCTCGAGGATCAGGGTGTCCCCCGGGTAGACGGGCCGCCGGAACCGGGCCCCCTCCACCCCGGCGAGGAAGGCGAGGCCCCCTTGGGGAAAGCCCGGCTGGCGCACCAGCGCCCCCACGGCCGCCTGGGCCATGGCCTCCAGGATCAGCACCCCGGGCATGACGGGGTGGCCGGGGAAGTGCCCCTGGAAGTGGGGCTCGTTGAAGGTCACGTTCTTGAGGGCCTTGAAGCGCCTCTCGTCCGCCTCCAGCACCCGGTCCACGAGGAGAAAGGGGTAGCGATGGGGCAGGACCTTGAGGATCTCCCGGATGTCCACAGGGCCTCACCTCCTCAGGACGTCGTCGGAGGAGAGGATGGTGTCCTCGAGGACGTGGAGCATCTCCAGGGCCTTCCCAGTGCCCAGGGCCACGGCCTCAATGGGGTTCTCCGCCACCACCACGGGGACGCCGGTGGCCTCCTGCAGGGCCACGTCCAGGTTCCTAAGGAGGGCCCCGCCCCCGGTGAGGAGGATGCCCCGCTCGTAGATGTCCGAGGCAAGCTCCGGGGGAGTGCTCTCCAGGACGTTCCTCACCCCCTGGAAGATCTTGCTCAAGGGCTCCTGGAGGGCCTCCACGATGTCCTCGGCGGGGATCTCGGCGGTGCGGGGAAGGCCGGTGAGGAGGTCCCGGCCCCGGACCTCGGCCACCTCCTTCTCCTCCCCGGGGAGGAGCTTGGCCCGGCCCAGCCGGATCTTGAGCTCCTCGGCGGTGCGCTCCCCGATGAGGAGGTTGTACTTCTGGCGGATGTGGAGGATGATGGCCTGGTCCATCTCGTTCCCGGCGATGCGGAGACTCTCCGAGCGCACGATCCCGCCCAAGGAGATGACGGCGATGTCCGTGGAGCCGCCCCCGATGTCCACCACCATGCTCCCCGTGGGCTCGGCCACGTTGATCCCCGCCCCGATGGCGGCCGCCAAGGGTTCCTCAATGAGGTAGACCTTGTGGGCCAGGGTGGAGACGGCCTGGACCACGGCCCGCCGCTCCACGTCCGTCACCCCGGAGGGAACCCCCACCATGATCCGCACCCGCCCCTTGAAGAGGCGGCTCATGGGGGAAAGGACCTTCTGCAGGAAGAGGAGGAGCATCTTCTCCGTGAGGGCGTAGTCGGCGATGACCCCGTCCTTGAGGGGGCGCACGGCCACGATGTTCCCGGGGGTGCGCCCGAGCATCCGGTAGGCCTCCGCCCCCACGGCCTTCACCTCCCGTTTCCCCTGGACCACGGCGATGACGGAGGGCTCCTTCAGGACGATCCCCTTCCCCCGCACGTAGATGAGGACGCTGGCCGTCCCCAGGTCAATGCCGATGTCTTCGCCTTTAAGCATAGCGCCTCACTTCACCTAGCGTACTCCACCGCCCGGGTCTCCCGCACCACGGTCACCTGGACCTGGCCCGGGTAGTTCATCTCCTTCTCAATGCGGCTCGCGATCTCCCGGGCCAGGAGGGTGGCCTTGGCGTCGCTGATCTTCTCCGGCTTGACGATGACCCGCACCTCCCGGCCCGCCTGCACGGCGAAGGCCGTCTCCACCCCGGGGAAGGAGAGGGCGATGCGCTCCAGGGCCTCCAGGCGCTGGAGGTACTCCTCGAGGCTCTCCCGCCTCGCCCCGGGCCGCGCCGCCGAGAGGGCGTCGGCCGCGGCCACCAAGACGGCGTAGAGGGTCTCGGCGTTGTCGGGGTCGTGGTGGTGGGCGATGGCGTCCACCACCTCCTTGGGCTCCCCGAAGCGCCTCGCCAGGGCGATGCCGATCTCCACGTGGCTTCCCTCCACCTCCCGGTCCACGCTCTTGCCGATGTCGTGGAGGAGCCCGGCCCGCCGGGCCAAAGCGGCGTCCAGGCCGAGCTCCGCCGCCATGATCCCGGCGAGGTGGGCCACCTGGATGGAGTGCTTGAGGACGTTCTGGCCGTAGCTGGAGCGGAAGTGGAGCCGGCCCAAAAGCTGGATGAGGCCGGGCTTCAGGCCCACCACCCCCGCCTCCAAGGCCGCCTCCTCCCCGCGCTCGTAGATGAAGGTCTTCATCTCCTGCTTGGCCTTCTCCACCACCTCCTCAATGCGGCTCGGGTGGATGCGGCCGTCCTTCAAGAGCTCCTCCAGGGCCATGCGGGCGATCTCGCGGCGGATGGGGTTGAAGGAGGAGAGGAGGACGGCGTCCGGGGTGTCGTCAATGATGAGGTCCACCCCCGTCAGGGCCTCAAAGGCGCGGATGTTCCGCCCCTCCCGGCCGATGATCCGCCCCTTCATGGCGTCGGAGGGGATGGGCACCACGGTCACGGCGAGCTGGGCCGCGGTCTCCGAGGCCTGGCGCTGCATGGCCTGGGCCAGGATCTTCTGCGCCTCCCGCCGGGCCTCGAGGCGGGCCCGCTCCAAGGCGGCCCGCACCCTCTGGGCCTTCTCCTCCTCCAGCTCCCGGTCCAGGCGCTCCAGGACGAGCCTGCGGGCCTCCTCGGGGGTGAGGCCCGCCACCTCGTAGAGCCTCCGCTCCACCTCCTTAAGCCGCTCCTCCAGGGCCCTGGCCTCCGCCTTGAGCGCCTCCTCCTTGCGGACAAGCTCCGCCTCCGCCTCCTCCAGCCGCGCCGCCCTGGCGTCCAGGGCCTCGGCCCGCTTGGCGAGCCGCTCCCCCTCCCGGCGGAGCTCCTCCCGCTCCGCCTTGAGGCGCTCCCGCTCCTCCTTGAGCTCCTCCTGGAGGGACCTCAGGCGCTCCCGCTCGGCGCGAAGCTCCTCCCGCTCCGCCTTGAGGCGTTCCCCCGCCTCCTCCAGGCGCTTTTTGGCCTCGGCGGCCTCGAGGCGGCGCCTGAGCTCCGCCTCCACCTCCTCCCGCTGGGCCTTGGCCCGGGCCTCCGCCTCCTGGCGCAGGGCCTTGGCCTCCTGGCGGGCGGCCTCCAGGATGTCCCGGGCCTCCTTCCGCGCGGCCTCCAGGACCTCCCGGGCCTCCCGCCTCGCCGCCTCCAGGAGCTCCCGGGCCTCCTGGGCCGAGCGGTCCTCCCCCTTCCGCCTAAGGAGGAGAACCCCCCCAAGCCCCAGGACCAGGAGCAGAAGAACCAGGTCCAGAAGGGACATCTACTCCCCCTCGTCCTCGCCCGCGGCCAGGACCACCTGGTCCGAGCGCTCCAAGACCTTGGCGCGGATCTCCTCCAAAAGCTCGGGCCGCTCCCGCAGGGCCTCGGCCGCCTTCTCCTTCCCCTGGCCCAGGCGGAGCTCCCCGTAGGAGAACCAGGACCCGGCCTTCTCAATGACCCCCGCGGCCACGGCCACGTTCACCAGGTCGGCCACCGGGTCCAGGCCCCGGCCGAAGTAGATCTCCAGCTCCGCCTCGCGGAAGGGGGGGGCGAGCTTGTTCTTCACCACCTTGACCCGCACCTTGACGCCCACGGCCTCGTTCCCCACCTTGATGGGCTGGCCGCTTTTGCGCACGTCCAGGCGCACGCTGGCGTAGAACTTCAGCGCCCTCCCCCCCGGGGTGGTCTCGGGGTTGCCGTACGTGACCCCCACCTTCTCCCGCACCTGGTTGATGAAGATGGCGGCGGTGTTGCTCTTGGCGAGCACCGCGGTGAGCTTGCGGAGGGCCTGGCTCATGAGCCGGGCCTGGAGGCCCACGTGCTGGTCCCCCATCTCCCCCTCAATCTCCGCCCGGGGGACCAAGGCGGCCACCGAGTCCACCACGATCACGTCCACCGCCCCCGAGCGGGCGAGGAGCTCCACGATCTCCAGGGCCTGCTCGCCCGTGTCGGGCTGGGAGACCAGGAGGTCCTCCACCTGGACGCCGAGGCGCTGGGCGTACAGGGGGTCCAGGGCGTGCTCCGCATCCACGAAGGCGGCCACCCCGCCCCGCCTCTGGGCCTGGGCGATGATGGTGAGGGCGAGGGTGGTCTTGCCCCCGGACTCGGGGCCATAGATCTCCACGATCCGCCCCCGGGGGATGCCGCCGATCCCCAGGGCGAGGTCTAGGGCGAGGGAGCCGGTGGGGATCACGTCCACCTGCTGCTTGGGCATCTCGCCCAGCCGCATCACCGCCCCCTTGCCGAACTCCTTCTCAATCGCCTTCAGGGCGTTCTCCAGGGCCTTGCGCTTGCTCTCGTCCATGCTCACCTCTCAGGGAAAACTTCTCCAAAACGGTGTACACCGGCCCCTTGGGCTTAAGCTCCGAGCGCACCAGGGCGAAGCCCTCCACCGGCCACTCCAGGCCGAAGAGGACGGGGGGCACCCGGGGCGCCGGGGCCTTCCTGCGGGCCAGGGTGATGTGGGGCTTGAAGGGCTTGTCCCAGCCAGGGATCCTCACCGCCTCCTCGCCCAGAAGCTCCTCCACCCCGGCGCGAAGCCCCTCGGCGAGGCGGAGGAAGCCCTCGGCCTCCGCCTTGGCGAACCAGACCCGGGGGGTTCCTTCGTTGGGGAAGTAGCCCGTCCCGCGAAGCCGCGCCCGGAAGGGGGCCTCGAGGCGGGCGAGCCTGTGGCCCAGGGCCAGGTAGTCGGGAAGCTCCTCCTCGGGCCGCTCGCCCAGGAAGAGGAGGGTCAGGTGGAGCTGGTGGGGAGGGACGGGCTTCCAGCCGCGAAAAGGGCGGACCTTGGTCTGGGCTTCCACCAGGGCCGCCCGGACCTCCTCGGGTAAAAAGACCGCGTAGAAGAGCCTCATGTCACAAGGAGCGCCAAAGCCGCGTAGACGCTTCTTAAGCGCACGGTCTCCCGGTCTCCCGGGAAGCGGTAGCGCCGCACCTCCGCGCCCGTGGGGCCCGCCAGGGCCACGTAGACCGTGCCCGGGGGCTCTCCCTCCAGGGGGTCCGGCCCCGCGACCCCGGTGGTG
>Ga0255761_10003042_pt1 | contig 15305 bp, 11 predicted proteins | sample 071ome_29_FD_179961 | JGI IMG/M metagenome (GOLD analysis project Ga0255761, IMG submission 179961) | Coastal salt marsh microbial communities from the Groves Creek Marsh, Skidaway Island, Georgia - 071407BT metaG (version 2) | ecosystem: Environmental > Aquatic > Marine > Intertidal zone >... | reverse complement strand
GGTTCTCAAGCATTTTTCTAAATTTAACTTCTGAATCGTAATGGGCAAGTATGATGCCTATTTGAGCAGTTGCATCATTTGCAGTTTTCTCGATGTTGTCTACCCTTTCCATCGCAGCCTTGTTCAAGTCTTTCATCTCAGCTACTAGACCATCGACTTTTTCTTCCATTTGTTCAGCTAGAGTAATCTCATTCTTCTTGGTAAAATAGGTATAAATTAGTCTTATAACTCCGAAAAAGAAATTAAAACTTACCATTAAAACTAATAGCACAATCGCAACGCTGGCTGGAATTTGTTCTAGTAGTGATTCAAACATATTAATATCCTATGAAAAATCTTTCGTGTATTTAATATTATAAAAAACACACGATTAATCCTTGTTTTATTAATATACTTTTACTTTTGGCCTTTCTTTTTCATTCTGCTTGCGACATCTGTATTAGCCAGAGCAGTTACATATTTAGGATTGCTTCCATCATGATTGAAAATTGATCTCTCATCACCCAAAATCATTACATTTAAAACCTCTTTACCCTTATCAGTAATGGCAACTTTGTCATGATTCATTTTAACAAGACCTTCTTTTTCCATCATTGCAATGTCTTCGCTCTTTACATCAATAGGCTTTCTATAGATTCCCTCTGAGATCTTGTTGCCTTTGTCTTTCCATATTTGATATAATCTATCGGCAGAGTGATCAGATATAGAGCTTTGATTGCCTACTGAAAGCAATCCAGGAAGTGCGTCAAGTAAGGTGTCAAAGATAGATTGAAATTCTTTTCTTTGTCTATCTATGTTTTGTTTGACCTTCTTGGTTATTTGTGCTTCTTTAGAAATAACTTCAGAATAATCCACACCAAGCATTTTACACACTTTTCTTGCAGAATATCCTTTAAGGCCTTCCAAACGATAAGCTTCAACGTTATTGTAGTTTCTGTTAAGAACGTTTGCCACCTTTTGTGTCTTGCTTAAGTTTCTGCTTGCCACTAGGGCTATCTTTCCGCTAAAGCCATGCTCACATACTTCCCAGACTGTATCTTCCATGTCCGCTTGATAGTCAACGATCAACAAATCTTGGTTTCCAAGTTGGTCACCTAATTCGCTTGCAGTTTTTGTGAAAGTTAACTCTTGTTTTTTAAACGTTTCTTTTAGCCATCCGTTTAGATCTTGGCTCTCTGAATATATTAAGATTTTCATGATTAACTCCGTATTTATATTCAGCATTAATTGCTATACATATTATTTCATAAATATCTGTATTTTCCTCTATTTATTTAGGGCTTTTACCTCCATGTGCCAGATTTCAAGCTAACATATGGGCTGTCTTCAAATCTGTCTGACCACATAAAAGGCTCATTTCTCATCTCTCTCCAATAATGCCCCTCGCCTACTCTGCCATCGTTGTTATAGGCCTCAAATCCTTTTCTGTATCTATGCTGCCTCTTAATATCATCTCGCTTTCCCTGCATTTCTTCTTCAATGTCAGAATAAGGAAAAGTACGCTCAAGCAAAGGCATGTCTAGCCTTCCCCAAGGAGCGTTAATCCCAGACGCAGTCTTCAATTTAATTCTATTTGCTTTATTTTCACCTGCCCTGTAGCATCTCAAAAGCTTAATTTTATACCTTTTAACGCTACAAGAACGATATAACAAGTCAAGAGATGCAAGGTAGTCTGGCAGGGTTTCAATAACTTCTTTAGAATATTCTGTGATATCTCTGCCTAGATAAATGTGGTGTATTCTTTTGCCAGTAATCAATTTGAATAAATCGCAAAATTTCTTAAGAGAACTAATGAATAACTTTATTCTTAATTCATCTATGCCTATTTCTGGTTGTTGAGGGTAGCCTTCATATAGTAACTTAAGGGTTTTTTCTACATATTCATAGAATAATTCAGACTCATTTTTCAAGTCTTTTTTAATACGGCCAACCAGTTTTCCACAAGTAGTTTTTGTGTTTGTTTCAATGTCTAGGCACATATCTTTTTCTAAACATTGAATGTTATAAGTGGCTAGTTCTTTTTTTAGTATTTGCCAATTATTCATTTCTTCTCCATCGCCACTTTGACTGGTTTATTATCAAATTGAACTAATAAAGAAGCATAGTCTTCTGGATATAATATGCTCCAATAGGTCTTTAGCTTAGCCTTATCTTTCTTAGCTTTGCTCTTCGACTTTTTGGAATATATTTGTTTCATAGTTATTCAATGTCTTCGTTATTACGATTTCTTAGAATGGGATGCTTAGCTATTCTTTCAGCTTCTTGAGTTTGATCTACAAAAACACTTTCATCCTTACTGTGGATAACTACTTCGTCATCCGCTATGTTTTCTGCTGGTATTTCTTTTTTTTCTTGCCCTACAGCCTTAATGCTTAACTTCTTCTTTTGTATCTTGTCTACAACCTTATCTATACCATTTTTATGAGACACTTTCCTTCTTTGAGCGGTCTTTTTAGCCCCTTTTTTCTTAGTCTTTTTCTTGGTAGTTTTCTTCTTAGCGGTCTTTTTCTTGGTTGTTTTCTTCTTGGTAGTTTTCTTCTTGGCTACAGGAGCCTCTTCGTCAGAAGCAGTCTTTTTTATAGATTGTCGCTTAGGCTTGTTGGAATTAAGAGCATCTGCTACATCATTTTTACTCTTAATAGAAAGTTTCTTATTTGGCATTACAAAAGCGGAACCATCATCGGGAATTGAGCCTTCGCTTTCATATTCAAATACAGGCTTGCCTTCTTTAGCAGATTTAGATTCAAAGTCCCAAACATAAGATGTCTTCTTATCTTTGTCCTTAAGAAGTGGATCGATTACTGTTTCGCCAAATTCATCTTTTGTCATTAGCTCATCAGCTTCTTGCTTTCCAGTTTGAGACTTAACATCGGAAGCGGTCTTTAAAGAGATTTTGCCAGCAGTCAATGTGTTATCAACTTCTTCTTCAGATGACGATTCTGCGTCTTCTACAGAAGTAACATTTGAATCTGTCTCACTTTCTGGTTCGTCTTCTGGAAGCTCAATCTCTTCCTCTGAGGCTGGAGGAATCTTTTTAAAGCCATTGGCCTCATCAAGTACAACTTGATTCCCACTAGCGTCAGAAATTTCTGCCATTCCACTCTTGACCAGCACACCAATAAAGCCAGACAATAGAGTCTGATAGTCAATAAAAATAGCTCCATTAGGGACCATCATTTCGTTTATGCCTTGCACAGAAAGATTTCTTCCACTAAGATTCTTGACTTTAAATTTCTCGTTTGGATTCAGAGCCATCTTGTCGTAGGACTGCTCTGGCTCATCTGGACTGGATATTTGTACAATTTTCTTGGATACAAGTTTTTTGATATCATCGGCTTGAGCCGCTGCGTCATCTACAATAACTGATTGTCCTGCATTTAATACTTTCTTGATTGATCCAATGTAAACTTCGCCGCCAAAGCTGGCGTTCACGGTAATTTTAGTAGGCATGTTAAATTCTCCTGTTTATCGTTTCTTTCTACGAGAAACTAATTCATCATATACGCTTCTTTGCAATGGGCTTTGCACCCCATTCATCCTGCTAAGCATAGAAGGATGTTCATCGTATTTATCGGAATTTTCAGGAAAAGTATCATCATACCAAGGCTCCCAGCCTTTTTCTCCGTGTCCTAAGCCGTATTCTGTGTCATTATTTATTCTGCCATCATTGCTTTTAGTTGGATCTACTCCATCTGTATCGCTCATCAAATCAAGCATTTCAGATCTTTCGGTATCCTTTCCACGGCCAATGTCAACTCCCTTTGGACCCTTTGTGAAGGTATCGTCTGTACCAAGGCCAGTTGAACCTGGAGTGGTCAAATAAGTCGTTCCAGATTCTCCACCGTTTTGATCTCCAGGCTTAGTTTTAGCATAGGGGTCATAACTGCGATCATCAATTAAAGGAAAGCCCCTGCGAGCTTTTTTAGTCATCCTACCAGAATGAGCTTTCAAATCTCTCTCTTCAACGTATGTGATTTTTAAATTTGGCAAGAAGTCAGCAATAGCTTCAATAAGTTGCATGTTAGCCTTTCTCCTGACTTCGTCTGGAAGATTAAGCTTGTCAAATAACCTAGCTAAGTAAAGATAAGATTTGTTGCCCATAATATTATAAAGGCCTTTTGCTATAATTCTTCCCCCACCAAGCTCGCTTGGAATTACAGCATCTGGAGAGAAGAAGTGCAATTTGAAATCTTCTGTTACAGCAAGATATCCAACTTCTTCGCCGTTTTCTTGAGCTATTTTCTTAGTATTATACCAATTCATATATTTAACATTAACCTTTTTATCTCATCCTTCCTGCTTCTGTACCAGTCAATGATAGGCTGGTCTCCATTTTCTGGAAGTTCTTTGCTTATATCCATAATTATGTTTTGATTTTCTTCTGCTCGGCTACCGTATCTGTCCATTCTTTGATTGGTCCAAGGCACTTCGACTCCATTCTCAAGAGGAACGATCCAATCTCCAGTGTACCCACATCTTTTATCGTTGCAAATCCCTTGATAGTATGGAGTCCCTTCTTCAAAATGTTTAATAAGAGCCTCATGATCTCTAATGGAATTTGTCCATATTTTAGATTTGCCACAAGAACATGACCATTCTTGACCTATTGGGAAGTGATGCCTATCGCTAACGGAAATGCCAACTGGCTTTAACGGGGTTGAACAATGACCACATATAGCAGAACCAGGGCTCATAGGGTTCATAAATTTTGCTGTTTTATACCAATTCATTTTTAAAAAGCCTTTTACATATATTGTTTATTAAATATTCATTAAAAAAAGCTAAATTCCTTGATTATTGACTTTTAATTGTATCAAATATATGTTTTTTATCATAAAATTTACAATACCCATAAGATTTAGAATCTTTTATTTCCTTTGAAGTATGATTAAGAATTGTGTGAGGGAATAAGTTTGTTTTCTCATCGTGATTAAACTTTGCACCCATAAGATGCATGCAATACCCTATAGTGGCATCCCATCTGTCTAGCACTAAATCATTATTACTTGCAATCATTTTGGATATCTCTATAACTGCATCAGAGCTTAAACAAAATCCCGCCTCGCCATGATACATTCTAACTTCCTCAGGAGATATTTTACTATTTATTTTAAGAAGTTTTTCCGTACTGCTTGGGAGCATAGACGATACATATCCCCAATGTTTTTTATCAGAATTAAATTTGCTTACATTAATATAAGTAGTATCTGTGCAAAAACATATCCTTTCGAACTTACTGGCAAATACATTCATTTTATCTTTAAATAGATCAAGCAATATTCTATTAGAGTATGCATCATGTCGTTCGGCTTGTTTAGGACTGGTATTTATTGTGAAGTGTTTTATTTTATTCATTGGTTTTTCTAGCACGAAGCAGTAGTCGTTATTTGACCCCAAGTCCTTTATCCAACTATCCATGGTAGAATCAATATTGTATTGTTTATTCTTATGACTGGCCATTATAAGAAATAGTGCGCCCTTTCCATTGAATTCAATTGGAGCAATATTAGCAAATTTAGATTTTGCAGCCTTTTTTTGCTTGACTGTTTTATTTTTAACCTTTGGGCTTACAACTTTTTTATTAGAAAATTTTCTACTCATTTTATTCTCTCTACAAGGTTCATTGCTTCTTTAATTGAATCGTCCATGTCAAAATACTTATAGCACCCCAATCTTCCACCAATAAATGTTCTATCTAATTTTTCGGCTTTTTTCATATATTCTTGAGCCAATAGTTTGTTCTCTTGAGTTCCAGATGGATAGTAAGCCCTTCCAACGTTCCACCCCTCACTATACTCTCTTGTGATTATAGTGTGATCTAAGTCTCTAGGATTAAAGTGTTTATGTTCTATTATTCTAGTATATGGTACACTTTCGTTTGTATAATTTATAACAGAGTTACCTTGATATTGAGCCTTGTTAATTTTTTCATTCTCAAAACGCAATGTCAAATAATCAAGAGAGCCATGGCAATAATCAAAAAACTGATCTAGTTTACCAGTGTATATTATATTATGGGCCATGCTATCCCATCTCGCACGGTCTTTAAAATAATCAGTAGACAATAGAACTTCACATTCATCGAGCATGTTTGATATTAATTGGGTATAGCCATCAACTGGTATGCCCTGATACTTAGAAAAAAAGTATCTGTCATTAAACGTATAGCGAATGGGGATCCTCTTTGCAATTGATGATGGCAATTCTCTAGGGTCTTTATGCCATTGTTTTCTCGTATAGCCCTCAAAGAACATCTGGTAAATTTGCAATCCTAGTTTGCTTATTATATATTCTTCAAAGTTTTGCGGAGAAGGATAATCTATTTCAGAAAACATTTTTTCTTGATCAATTTGTTTTTTAATGATATCAGGATCAACGCATCCCCATAATTGCTGAAAAGTCATTAAATTAATAGGGAATGAGTAGTGGATGCCATCATAGTTGGCTATAACCTTATGAACATAGTCGTTAAAATCGCCAAATTCTTGAACATACTCCCAAACATCTTCATGAGAAGTATTGAAAATATGCGCACCATACAAATGTACGTCAATTCCATCTACCTTCTTAGTACGACAGTGACCACCTATAAAGTCAGACTTATCAATAACAAGACACTTGTGCCCTTTTTTAGTAAGAAGATTAGCACAGGTGGCACCAAATATGCCTGCTCCAACTATTAAATAATCATATTTCATATGAAACCTTAGTAATTTTCAAAATATTCTACAGTGAAAACTTCCCTTAGCTGTTGATGCACTTCGTTTTTAAAGCCTCTTCTTGCATCTTCTAGTTGCAAAGGCAGCGTGTCCGTTATGGCTTCAAATTTTTCATAGAAGTAAGCAGCAAGTTTTCTTCTATCTTCCATGATCATTTGTTTAGTCTTGTTTCTAAAGCTTGTGTCTGGAAAGAAGCGATATGCCCAAGCCACTCTAGGAACTCCTGATTTGTTTCCTATAATTTCCTGCCGTCTTTCTTTAAATCTTCTTGATAGCTCATAATGTTGATTCTTCATTTCATAATGTAAATTATTTCTTTCAATCTGAGCCTCAGAAGACATGTCAGGATTTTCTATCCATTCAAAGTAATATTTGTGTGTAGCCTCAATTATACTTTGACCATACTCTTCAATTAGAGGTTTTGTCAGTTTAAATTCTATTTGATTAAGACTTGGAACCAAAGAAGTTATTCTTTCATGCATATCGGTTTCGTTTGCAATAGCCCGAAATACATTGTCTATTTTAGTAAAATTATATTCATTAATTTTTTCTTTATCTTTTTCATATAACTGCTTAAGCTTTTCTTTAAGCTCTGGAAAATATACTACATATTTTGGAAGATGCTCCATGACTCTAGACTTGATATTGTCATGAGATTTAAAGTCTGCCATCGGATCGGTAATCTTATCAAATATGCTTGTAGCATTGTTAACGGCTTCCGTGAAAGTCTTGACAATCTTTTGATTCCAAAGCTTATCAATTCCTGGTATAGAGTACGTAGGAGCGCGATCAGAAATCATCTTCTCAATTTTTTGTATTCTTTTATTGCTCTCAATAAGCTGATCTTCCAAAAGATTTCTTGTGCTATCTGAGATGTCTAGCTGATTAAGCTCTTCTTCAATAATTTTTGACTTTCTTTTTGCCTCTTCTAGTTCCTTGGGAGTTTCAAGTTTACTATGCAGTAAACTGCCTATATTTTTTCTCCACAACATGACTATATTCATCTCTTTTGCTCTTTGATAATCTGGGTGATTGACAATAAAATCTGGTAAACTATTGTCAATGCCATAATACTCAAACATGAACAGGTTTCTAGTTATTAAGTTGTCATCACCCCGTCCTTTTCTATTCGTCATGTGTTTCAATACTTTTTTTGTCATCAAGTCTCTAAACTCTTTGTCTGCCAAAACATAGTCAGGTATTGATCCAGGACGAATATTATTATTTTGAGGATATCTTTGTAGAGTTGTATACTGAATGTCGTATTCATTGTAGTTTGATTTAAATGCTTTAATAACTTCATTTTTTACCGATGGAAGTTCTTTTATAAAATCAGGAAACTCATTGAATATTGGCACTTTATTGGAAACACCGTAAGCAATATTACTAAACCAAACTTTTATTGCATTAGTTATAACCTTGGCAATGTTTGGATTAAGCATGGACTTTTTGGTTGAGGCAATTATATTTTCCAGTTCATAGGTAGCACCCACTTCAGCCGCTTTAATGTTCTTTTCATAAACCTCTAAAAGAGCTTCTTGGAATTCGGGAGAAGTATGCAGGCCAACTGGAACTGAAGCAATGAAGTCTTTATTTCTCTGCATATTTTGAGCCAACATGCTACTAAATTGATTATTTGAATCTGAAGGGTCATGGGCCATTTTTATATAAAAATAATTAACATATTCAGCCAGCTCTTTCTCTAGGTCTGGAGTTATCTTAATAGGATCGTTATCGCCCCAGTCCTGATCGTCATATAGGCCTCCTGTATAAACAGTAGGATCTTTTAATATGAAGTTTTTCCAGGCCTCTTTTGCTCCTTCTTTAATCGCAGGATCAGATATGTCGCTAGGAGATTTTTCATGAATTGTAATATAGTCTCGTTCTCTTAAACCATTGTGTTTAATAAGATATCCATTCATGAGATGATGTAAATCCTTAGCCATTTTAACTGTCTTGTCAGTCTTAAATCTGTCTTTTATAGTGTTATAAAGCCCTAGAAATTGCATGGTAAAAGATTTTATTTGACTAGAGCCCCTGTCAGTAATTGGCCACTCTGTATCATGTACATAAGACAAATCTTCATCAGGAGAAAGTTCTTCTAGGAAATTTGAAACTCTAACTACCAAATCTTGCATTTGATGCTCTAAGAAAACCGCAAAGCTCGTCCTAACATTGTCAGATTCTACTACTGTAATGGGAAACTTATTAACTCGACCAATCAAATTCTTCATGTTAGATACAGAATGAACAAAATTAGCATAATCCATATCTTGCTGCCTATGGCTCAGGGTGCCTGGGGAAAATTCAAATTTATAATTATAAGCTAGCTGCAACTTCTTAAAAACATGATCAGAATAAAAACCAATTACAGCCTCCATCCCCCCACTAGGAATCTTTTTCTCTACAGAATTTAATAGCTCTAACTCTTTCCAGAATTTAGGATTAGATTCTTCTTTAAATAGCTCTACCATAGCCCCAGGCATGTCGGCATCAGCAAATCTCTTATGTATTTGATTTATAATAGAAGAATTTAAAAAATCATCTAAAGTTTTAGATTGCTCTACAATTTCATTTATCATCTCTTTTTCTTTGGCGGCAGTAAAAACTACGCCAAAGTCATTGCCGTATGTCTGATCTTCACTCATGTTCCGACTGTCTTTTCCAAACAACTGAGAAATTCCAATCTTATCAGCGTGTTTCTCTAAAAGATTAAGAACAGGAACTGTAGCACCATCTGTCATGGGCGCATCAGAAACATTTTTAAATTGCCTGCTTGCGGAGTGCATAAGAGAGTACGGCTCATTGTCTTTTGATATATAGAATAATGGACCCTGACTCTTGTAGTTGTGCCAGTTTTCCTCCCAGCTTACACACCATTCTGTGCTTTGGGCAACAGAGTGGGCAGCTTCAAAATTAAGAAGCTCATATAAAGAATATTCGCCATCTTTATCAATTAATTTTAGTCCCTCTTGTCTAGCGTCTCTTTCTTTCTCTCTATTACTTTTAACCTCTTTGTATGGGGCTATAGCCTCAGCAAGCTCCTCGTAAGACTTATACTGGTTTAAATCCTTCTTTTCAAACTCTCTCTTCTTTCTGGCCTTGGCAAATATCTCAAGTGCCTCTTTTACTTTTTGGTCATCTTCTCCAAATATAAACTCTTTTGGATTTCTACGCATAAGGTTTGTAAGCCATATAGCATGCTTTTTACTAATGCTCAATGCCCATTTAACAGTCTTAGTCCAGTCTTCTAAAGAAAAACTCTTAGGTTTTTGCTTAATCAAAAACTCCTCTTTGTTGGCTTCTTTCTTAAATTTGTACCAATTAGACATTGAATTTCCTATGTGTAGTTAATTAATATTAATTAAAAATACCTCTAATTCCTTCCGTCAAAATCTAATTCGTAAAGCTTTTTCTTATCTTCATTTGTGAGATAATGACTAGTAATTATTCTATAAAAATCTTTATTCTTCAATCTTTCTTTCTTGAAATTTAAAAAAGAAAATTTATATGGAGAATTAATTATTGTGGCCCTACTTTTTCGACAAAGACAAGACACACAGACATCTCCAAAAGAATAAAACGCTGAATCATTGCGATCCCTATTGTATAAAGATTCCCTATTTTTATCCAAATAAAGTAACATTGTTTGAACTGCACGACGATTAAGAGATATTGTAGCGCCGCCATGCATTAGGGTGAAACTCACAGGGCTTCCTCCTACTATCATCTGCCTTTCTCCAGGAGTTTTGCCCATAATAATGCTTTTGTTTTTATCGTCAACTTTATTAAATTCTTTTCTTAGTCTTTTTCTAAAAATATAGGCATCATCATCAACGAAAGTTATCCAGTCCCATTGCCTTAAAAAGTCACTGTACTCATCAAGAAACATGAGAGTACGCATGCCGATATTCAAGTAGCTTCCATCGTCAGAGTTAAAGCCCGTCATTTTTAATTCAGGAATACGAGTCTCACCAAGAATAATGTAATCTTCATCAGGACCAATGTGTTTCATCCAAGTCTCTCTAGAACATCTTAATCTATCCCAGTATTTATTGCATCCATAAATTATATATAAGTTTTTCATGCAGTATTTTCCATGATGAAAATCTTGTCAATAGCATTAAGCCCGCCAACAAGGCAATAATAATCAAAGTTCTCTTCAATATCTTTGCATAAATTAATATAAACTCTACTTGAACTAATGTGATTTTTAGCGTCTATACTTTTAGACAAAACACTAAAAAATCTATCATCGAGCATAGTATCTTGCAAAAATGTATTTTTATCTTTCTTAGTGAAACTGTCAAATAATTCTTTTGATTTTGAGAGGAAAGTCTTGTTGACAGATATGCCAGTTTTTATATTAAATATCATTTGCTTTGAATCATCTTTCCACATATTATTGTTGCTGAAATGATCAGATCTAGTTATTTGATCATTTCCTATTAACCTGGGAATTCTTTTACCATAATTTCTTTCTAATTCTTTGTTTAGCTTGTCTTTAAAAACGTACGATGTGTCATCTATGAAAGTTATCCAATCATAATCACTAAACAAATCTGAATAATATCTAAGGAAATCATAGAGCCTATGATTTAATTTGTGAGATGTGCCACTATCATTTGAAAAGCCTATAAAATTTAGCTCAGGAATAGTAATATCACCTAATACAATGTGATCTTCCTCGTCTAGCCAAGATATTTTACTAGACTCTATTCCAGACCTATCTGATCCGCTGGTCAGAACTACGAATAAATTTTCCATTATTATACCAATTCCTACTAGATTGAACAGGAGACATCTCTTGGGGATCCTCATTATTATTCGGAGCAACAGGTAGACCTTCAATAGCAGAAGGCTGCTGAATTAACCCTTGATACTCACTGATAGCCTGCCTATACTCTCTTCTATTCTCAATGCGAGACATTAGTTCTTTGTTTAAGCCAAGTTTTCTAAGATAATCAACGCCTCCGACAATACCTTGATAATTGTTAGCGCCAGCATTACCTAAAACTCGTATAAATATTTTATCAGCTATATCTGATGTAGGATCAGAATTATAGAAATATTTCTTTAATTGCTGCCCCATTTCATGGAAATTATTCAACAAAGCAACACCTTCAGGTGTTAAATGAAGGTTTGCGTAAATCAAATTAGAAAGTCTATAGAACTCTCTGTCATCTCTAATGAACTGGTTAACATCAACATTCCTATACTCGCCATTTAAAATAAATGCTAAAATATTGCTTCCAGATTGCTCTGATATGTTGTAATGAGGATGTTTAATGTCTTCCATATATTTATTGATAACATCTGCACCAAATACAGCCTGCAAAGCTTCTATGTGGTCTTCGTTTATTTCATAATTATTTAATACAGCCCAATCAAAATAATACTTTAAAGCAACTGGATTTAAATTGCCAAATAACTTCCTCATTAAATCTATATAATGATCACTATAGGCATCTACTATGTTAAATACCAAATCTTCATCTTCTTTGGAAGACTTTGTGAAATATTCGGCAAGATAATTAGATACGGCTTCAATAATATAAGTGTTTTCACTTGTTCTAGCTTCGTCTAAGTAATTAAGAGCTTCTTGAGGAGGATTATTGTCATGAGTTATGTCTCTCATAACAATAGCCATGATATCATCCATAGATCGTTCAACAGCCTCTTTAATGTCAGGCGCTGACTGAACATCTTTGTCTTTTAAACTGAAGAACCTCATTCTCAATAAGTCTGTAAGCTCATCGCCTTCTTGACCTTCTAGATGATCTAGTATTTCATCAAATCCCCAGATAGGAACATATTCCAAGTCAAGCAAGTCCAATGTACTTAGGTTCTCTGTCTCATTTCCAATAGCTTGAACCTCATATATTTCATTAGCGTCTTCGTCAAAACAAATAGCTATTCTAGGATTGCCCCCTCTTCTAAGAACCATAAAGTCCTTTCCTTCTTTCAGGTGAATCTCTAGGCCTCCATCAGGTTGGTCTTCTTCTCTAGGCTGAGAAACACACCAATGACCACCGCAGGTCAAACTTAGCAACTCTTCTTTTTCTGTTTCAAATTCTTTTTCTAATTCTTCTCTTCCTTCCATCATCTCGTCGTATACAGAGTCGCTCACTCTGGCGTTTAAGTCTTCTTCGTCATGACCTAGTTTTTCGAGCATTTCCTGCAACTCGTCTAACCCCGATGACTCCAAATCTCTTTGCATAGATTCATATTGGTCTTCTTCAATATCATAGCCAGATAGTTTATGAGCAAATTCTTCTTCGCCCAAAGCTTTTCTGTCTTTGTTGAGCCTTTCTTTCATAGTCTCAACTTCATCTAGTTTTTCACCAAGGATTTTTTCAACGAACTCTTTGTATTCTGTATTTACGCTTTCATAGTGTTGGTCATACAGCTCGTCATATCTAGGCGTTTCATACCATTCTTTCTCGCCAAGAGTGTCAAATTCTTCTTTTCTACCCTTGATGCCATTGCTATAGAAATACCAGTCTCCACCAGTAGGAGTTCTTTCCATGTGCTTGACAGTGCCAACGGTTCCGTCTTGTCTGTAACCATTGAAGATTTTGTTTAAGTATTGAATTGCAACATCACGACCTTCTCGCTTCTTGATGTTCTTGACCTTTTGCCAGTTCTGGTCTTGCTTCATCCTTTGTTCGTATTTCTGTATCTCTTTGAATAGCAAAGTGCCGCCCTCAAGTCCTAATGACTGAGCCAGGGCATTAGCTGTTTTATTCATTTTTCCAGAATACCATCTACTCATTTAAACAATTCTCCAGGAGTAAGATCGTCATTTTCGTAATCAACATAGTAAGGACTACCTTCATATTCAGCCTTACCAAAAATAACGTTTATTACTTTTCTAACAAAATCAGGGTCTTTTTCTCCATAACTTTGATACAATGTTCGAATATAATGATTTACAACTTCGTTGAAAGTTGAATTAAAATTGCCAGTCCAATTAAGATCTCTAGCATACGGCCTGAACTCATTTAGTCTAGCAGACAACTCTTTTGTATTAAAAGGATGTTCATATATACTAAAGTTATAACCTTTAATAAAGTTTATTATTTCTGCATGCTTTTCCTTAAATTCTTTTAAAGCATTCATATAGTCTTGTTTCAAAGAGTTAATTTTTTGAATCATTTCTTGAATTTCAGGAGATTTCCTTTGCTCATAAGAAATAACAGAGGAAATTTGTCTGTACTCTCTCAAAGCCAATTCATGGGCATTAAATAATTCTTTATATCGATCACGAGCAAGATTGCGCTCAGGAACCATCTTCGTATATATAGTGGCAAATATATTGTCTATTTGAGGCTTATGATAAAGAAAATTATCTTTCAATTTTTGAGTCATGACATCTGTGGCTGTCTCTCCTATAAGCTTTACCAAACCAGCTTGACCTTTAACAAATATAGGCTCAATATTTAAAACATTGTCATGGTTAACATCTTCGTCTTTTATCTTTTTCTCTAAAGCAGATTTTATGTCTTCTTGTCTGTAAAAGTAATCATATAATTTTTTGAAATCTTCGCTTTTCCTTTCAAACAAAGAACCGTCTTGAATTTCTTTCAAAATCATCTGTTTGTATTTGGAATGTTCTTCAATGCCTCTAGAAGTAGAAGGATCCGTGCTAAACATAGCCTCTGGATTTGACTCTTGTAACGCAGTCTCAAGAATACCCGCAGCATTCTCTATAGTTGGATTCCCCACCATCCATTCAGGTAATTTTTCATTAATAATTTCTAAAACATTCTTAGTTTTTCCATACCAACTTCTTTTATTGAGTATGTTTGATTCTAATTCTCTTTTAAAAATATTATGACCCTCTGAGGCAATAAGCTGAGCTGTTATATTTACAATTTTTTCTTTAATAGGACTTTCTGTCATAAGATTTAATATGTCTTTATGATAAACGTTATGGCCAGTAAAAGAATATCTTCTAACAAAATCTTCATCTAAGCCCCTTGACATAACTCTCTTAACAATGTCCTTAACATAGTCTACGTCTAATAGTTTTTTTGGCAAAGAAGAAATAAACAATTGATTAATTTCATTCCCACCTCTCATAAAGGCATTCTCAATAATTTCGGCAGTTACTTCTTGTATCCAATCTTTATTAGCGATAAAGAAAGCCGCACAGTCACCTACAGCATGACAAAAGTTACTTAAAGTCATTCTCCCCGAACTAAGTATTTCTTTAAAAGCAGATATTAAATTAGGCCCCTCTATTCTTCTGGGAACCTTGCCTAAGGTGCGATAAGGATTCTTGCTAAGGACATTGATGAAATCTTGCATATTCATCCTGTCTTCCGCCAAACTAGACTCAATGTTATCAAATAATTTGTTAGATAATAACTGTTGCTGTTCTTCTGGCAGCTTGCCAGGATGAATTACGTAATGCAACGCATCGCTAGTTATGCCCGAAAGATAGCTAAGAGGCGAATGCTGAGCAATAGATGACCAACCATCGAAGGCCTTCTTAGACAAATTAGAATCTCTTAATTTTTTATGTGCAATATCAAAAGCAATAACAGAAGAATAGTCATCATTCTCAATAGCCTTGTCCAT
>Ga0255761_10003018_pt1 | contig 15367 bp, 10 predicted proteins | sample 071ome_29_FD_179961 | JGI IMG/M metagenome (GOLD analysis project Ga0255761, IMG submission 179961) | Coastal salt marsh microbial communities from the Groves Creek Marsh, Skidaway Island, Georgia - 071407BT metaG (version 2) | ecosystem: Environmental > Aquatic > Marine > Intertidal zone >... | reverse complement strand
ATAGTTACTGGCCATAGCAAAGGTATAAGCACCGGTAGAAGTAGACATCAAAATATCTCCTGACACAGTATCACTTGGTAACATTGCTTCTTTTACTAATAAATCTATACAATATTAGGGACTACCAGGTAAAGATTCACACGGTTCTTCATCACCATCACGATCAAGTCCTGCAACATCACCGTAATATGGGAAGTATGTATCAAACCAAGTCTTAGCTTCTTGATAAGTTTCAAAATCTGAACAGTTCTTGATATTTCCAGGGTTGTCAGGAATAGTCGTTGTAGTTGTTGGAACTGTTGTGGTTGTAGTACTAGTTGTTGTAGAGGTTGAAGTTGTTGGAACAGTAACGAGTGGTTCTGGAACAGCATCGTTATAGTTGTAACCTGCAGGACAGGTATCAATCATTGAGACAAGTGCATTCCATTCACTTTGAGTTGCTGTTAATCCCCACGTATCTTTTATACGAATCCAGTCATATGCATACTCACACCAGTAATCTTTATTTGTTGGTTTCCAACCTTCTGGACCTCGAGCACCTTTAGATCTATTTGCACCAGCCTGAACTGCAATAAGATGATCTGAGTCTTCTAAGTAGTTTGCGTACTCTTTCTTTTTTGCAAGACTCCACTCATAAGCACCAGAGTCGTGAGCATTTTTAAGTGGTACAAAGTGATCAACATCTAATTCTGATGCTGAGTAATAGTATGTTGCCGTATATACTCCGTACCATTTGCCAGTATCTACATAACAATTTGAAGAGGTGGTAAAGGTAACTGCTTCAAATGTCTCATCTTGTAGAACTTCGTGCCTAATATTTTGACAATCTCCATCATTATCAGACCAGTGACTCCAGTCGTCTCTGTCATATATAGGAATAGAACTACTCACTTCTCTGATTACAAGCCGTGGATAGCTTGAGCTAGATGCTGTAGTAGTAGAGACATTGTTAAATGTAAAGGTACAGACTATCTCGATTTCAAAAAATGCTCCACTCTCGTCTGATATGGAGAAATAGACATCATAAGTAATTAACAGGTCTTTGTCTTCATCTGTAATAGTTTGTGCATACTGTATGGTTTTAAATGCCGTTGGAAAAGAAAAGTTTGCTCCCATTTCATTATCAAAATACACTCTTCCGCCATACTCTCCATTTTTCCAGTATGAGATTCGTAAGTAATTTACATCGTAGGTACCTGCGGAAATTTCATAATTCAATTCAACGCTTTCAGTTGTGACTTCTCCGCTAGGGCAGTTAGTAACAACAATTGTTGGAAGTGTTATATCTTCTACATTTACTGGTGATGAAGTTGTTGATGGTGCAACTGTTGTTGATGTGGTTGTCGTACTAGATGTTGTGTTTAAAATAGTACTTGTAGTTGTTGAATCCTGAGCTTTTTTTGTTGTGGTGGAAGTTGAGGAATTGGTTGTAAAGGTTTCTTCAGCTTCTATTGATTCCATAACATTATTGGATTTAGAAGATCCACAGGAAATGAATGCAAGTAAAACAATGATTATTTGTATTTTTCTAATCATAAATACAGCCTACCGAATCTTTTTTTGCAATTAATAGATTCTCTTAAGTTATTGTTTTACCTAGATAAAAAATTTTATAAAAGTTAAACGAAAATTAAAATTATTCTTCTAATTTTGGTTTAGGAACTCCAACATACGCATATACAGAAGTAGCAAACTCCTCACTGCCTTCAGGCGTGTAGCCATCTTCTAATAGTGATTTCAAATGTGCTTTATTGTATATAAAACAAAACACTAAAGAGGCTAATCCTGCTGTAACTACATTTGCTAAAAGCATAATAAAAGCCCATTTCCAGTCAGATCTAAAAAGTGCAACAAATGCACTAAAGAAAAGGGTTGTCCAGCTAAAACCCATATACCCCTGTCTTATTTGATTTGTGTTTTTGTTAGTAAGATTAACTTGTTGTGCCATAACTTATTCCTTTCTTTTATAATATTACTACTGAACTACATCCATGCTATTTCTATTTATAGGAATTAGACGCATGAAACCTGCTGTTTCGGAAAATTCAGTAATAGTAATCTCACTTTTCTTAGAATCTGAATTTAGAAAACTAAACCAATCAACAGTTGTTTTTGGTAAAAATTTTATAAAACGCCAATCAGTATTTTGTCTATCAAGTAAATCAATATTGTCAGAGCTGATCATTTGCATTATAAGATCATTTTTAGTTGCTTCTACAATTTTCTCTAAAGGTTCTTTAATAATTGAATCACTCTTCCATATTTCTGCTCGTAACGCTTCTTTTTCTTTATTGCTTTCTGTATTGCTTAGGTCGTCAATTTCCAAAATACCTTTATTTTTAATACTAGATATGTATTGCTTTAGATTGTATTGAAAATCCTCAGTAACATTGTGAGTAAACTGTTCAGGAGTACGCCCAAAAAGCTTTGAGAGATTGCTGTTAGCAGATTTGGTTAGGATTTCTATTATTTCATTTCTCGATATGTTTACTACACGTTCAAACATACCTTGGCTTTGGACTTGAGAAATTGGTGTTACTTTTTGAACATATTTTGGATTAACAAGTTCAGCTGATGTGTCATCTGAACTATCAAGCTCAACCTGTAAGTTAAGAAATGTGTCTTGTGAACTTTCTACAAATTCTTGAATGTTGTCTATTAGATTCTTGTATAAAAGTAGACGATCTTTTAAGTTATTTCTCAACTGACCAAATTTAATATCATTCAAAACTATATTTTCAATATTTTGTTTTAATTTTTTTGTAACATTTTCAAGTTGCTTTAACCCAAGATTATTTCCCCAGCTTCTAATTTGTATATTTGTATAAAAAAGAAGAACAATGCTTAAGACTGTTAAAAGAACATAAACAATTAACGGGATTAATAAAGAAAGCACTCCGTACAAAAGCCTATTAGCATTTTGCACTTTCTGGTTATAAGCCCTAACTACTTGGTTATGTTCATCAACAAATTGATTGTATTCTTCTAGACTTATCAGTCCATTGTTATAATCTGCTTTCTTTTGTACTAATAGTTCTTTATATTGGAAAAGCTCGTCATAATCAAAATACAAATCTGATTCGGCAACTGGTAGAGCTGCTCGGCAAATTTTTGCTGGTATGTTTTCTTCATCTTGATCGAGAACAAATTGTTGTAAAAATTCTAGATTGTTATATTCTGATAAGTCGTAACCTAGTGCATCAGAACACAAATCTCTCGCAGTTCCTGCTTGAATATTAGCAAATATTAACCCTGTAATAACAAATAATGCAAGTATGAAATTTCTAGTTATAAGTAGATTCGTCCAAAATCCACCTAATAGTGAGGACAAAAACTTAGGCATATGATTTTTTACATCTGAAATGTTCTTAAATATTGATGCACTTTTTACTTCTGAAACTTTTTCAACTATTTCGTCATTATTTTTCGGAGTTAAATTTTCTATTTCATTTTCTAGATTAGGAATTAAAGCTTCAAAAGAGTATCCGTTTTTTAAATTTTGAAGAATCTCTCTCCAACTTGACTCAACAATAACATCCTGTTGTGATTCAAACTCTGATGATTTATTGGTAATATTTATTCCAATCTCTAAAAGTTTATTGATGTCTTCATTGCTTAATCCAGACAAAGCTTCAACACTTGAAAGCTTCTCTGCTAATTCATCAATTTTGCTAGTTAGATACTTTGCTATCTCATTTAATTCTTCATCATATTTGTAAAGGGACAATTTTGCCCTTTTAACCATATTTTTGTATGCAGAAGAGTTTTTCTCTTTAGTAATACCAAATAAGTACAGTAGCTTTCTTTGAGTTTTCAAAATCTCTTCAATATTTTCTGATAAAAGGCCACTCTCCTCTATAAAATCAGATCCTTGAAGATCGCTACCAATTATCGTTTCAGAGGGCTTGTTAAAAATTATTGCAGGTAAATTTGCTGGATTAACATTACCAGTAATTGAATTGATAGCTTTGAAAAATACATCGAAATTATCTTTTTCATCTCCAAAACCTACTCTTAGTTTCTTATATCCTGGAATATACACTTTTTGATCTGATGTGTTTTCAATGCAGTCGTGAAACACTTCTGGTATTTTAAGAATCTCTATAAATTCGTTTAGAGCTAGTGAGCCTTCCGGATCTCTATCCCAACTTCCAATTGCTCGTGGAATTGCCCCTCCGTCTATTTCTAGACCTTTTGAATCTGGAACCCATAAAATTCTCAAATTTGGTTTCTGAATTTCTTGAGACAGAATTATTGTCGGCCTTGTGTCTTTGGGACTATCATCGACAAATAAAGTGATAAATTTTAGTGGATAAGGTGTTTCTTGAAACTTATTAAGTACCCTGAATGACTCTGGTTTTCTCTTCCTAAACAAACCATTCATTTTTAAGATAATGTAAAAAGGTGAAGTAGAACCTGTATTATCACCAGAATCTTGAGAAAGTAGAATATCGTTTATAGACGTCGATTCAATTTTTGCTAATTCCTCACTATTAGTTAGATCGAAATACAGTGTTGAGTAGCTCATTAATTACTGTGAAAATTTATCAAAGCACCAATATTATTAAAAGTTGTTCCGTCGGCTTCTTCTTCTTCTATGACTGGAGACTCTAAAATATAATTAATATCATTCTCCCAAAAATCTAAGCCTTGTTTGTAACCGTGCAAGACCGCTTGTGGATTATCTTTTTTGTCTAATTTCTTCTTAAGGTCCTTAATCTCTTTTTCTCTTAAATCGTTGAGTAGTAATGTAAAAGACTTGTCTGGCTTTGGAGGTTTACCCTCTTTGAAAAATTTTGGTGTTTCACTTCCTTCAACCCCGCCAATAAAATATCTAAATAAAGAGATTTCAGAATTACTTGCACTAAATTGAAATTTTAAAAGAGAGTCTGCAAATGTAGGAATTGAGGTATTTGTAAGGTTTTCTATCATTGGGACTCTCATTTCTTCAGCGTTTTCAGAACTTTTGTAAACAAAGGACGTTACATTGTCAAAATCTTCCAGTTTTTTAACCGGTCCATTGTCTGTATGAAATTGTCCCTGACCTGTATACAAACTAAGGAACAACCTTACAAGAGATCTTCTTTCATCGAGTTTATTACCTATAATTCTAGAAAATGAAGAGCCTAGTCTTCTTCTCCAAGGAAGTTTATCAACGCCTGCTGCCGTCAAATCACTCTCATAGGTTAATTGAAGAGTCTCAAATGTCTCGTCATTGCCTAAGATTCCATGAGACATTACTGTGTATGCTACAACAATTGAATTTCCTTGAGAAACTTCCCAGTCCCACTTTAAGCTTTTAACAGCCTGAAGAGCACCTCCATTTAATAATTGTTTTTTAATCCATTGCTCAATTTGTTCGTCTCTAATATCTGCAGGATACGTTACTCTTACAACGGGGTTTGCTTCTCCATCTGAATTTTCGTATTTTGTATTGTTAGGTAAACCTCCTGGACCAATTAGGCTTCCCAGCTGTAGTATTAACTCATCAATTGAAGATTTCATAATTAAATCTACATTATCAATATCTTTTAAATTATTTAATATTGTCTTTAAGTCGGGTACAAGAGGTTTTGCTTCTAATTCATCATTAAAATATTTTCTCACTCCTGTGTTTAACATCTGAGCAATTGTGCCCTCAATTGTGTCTACAAGTTTTACTCCAAATTTTTCGATTGATTCAGATGCAACGCCCCATACATCATTCCATGTGCTAGAAGAAGAATTAATAATCTTTGTCAATTTTTCAATATCGTTTAAACCAACTAAAGAAGGTTCTTCCTCAAAGTCATTTTTAAGTGAATTAAATACCTGAGTTAAATCTCCTACTTGTGGTAAAAATTCTTTTACTAGTTGTCCTTGGCCTTCTAACTTAACTTTTGCAAGAGTTAGTTGCTGAGCTTGCTCAGAATTCCAATCTGAAATGCTTTGTCTGATATTATTTACATTTCTTGTCCATGAGCTTAAAACATTTGTCTGAAATAATGCATCATTTAAAAGTGCTCTTGACCAAACATAAGGCAATCGGTTGTTCTTAAAATCTTTTTCAATAGCTGAATACCAGCTTTCAAAATTTTTTCTAGATAATCTTGCTGGAATTTTAAATCTATCTTTTGGTTCAGGTATGTTTGTAAACTCATTTAAAATTGCCAACACCGAGTTGTTCTGATCTGTCTGTGTCCCAACAAGAGCCCTTAAGATTGCAAATATATCATAATCATTATTCTGTTGAGTTACATCATTAATTACTTTATTAACTGAAATATTTGCTAGTCTATTGGAAACTTCGGTTTTAACTTTGGATTCGATTTCTGTTAACAGATTTTGATAAGTTAAAATTACTTTTCTTGCTAATTCCTTTGCATCTTTTGTGCTTCCAGGCTTTTTTGGACTATTTGGTAATTTTATTTCTTCAGGTACCAAATTTTCATTTTTTGTAAAATCTAATTTAGTAGTTTTTAAGATTAGATTTATTAATTCAGATCTATCTTCATTTTTGTAAAGTGCTTCGTTCGATGCAGTATTTATAGAATCGGCAACAAAATAAGACGTTACCAAATTGCTTATGTTTTCAACTGGAATTGATAATCTTGCTCCAACTGCAGGGGAGAGTGGTTTTAGTCCTGGTCCAGCAGAGTCCGGCCTTCTGAGTTCTGGCCTATTTATTAAATCAGAAAAGAATGTAAACGCATCTGTTGAGCCTTCATCTTTCTTTAAATCTCCACCAATGTTCGTCAAACAAAATGCTGCGATTGATTTGTACATATCAGTTAGGCTTGCGTTTGGCCCTTTGGTAAACAAAAAAGCATTAGAAATGGCTCTTTTTTTAGTCTGTATCCCACCAATTCTTATCTTTAAGTCTCCAGGATAAGTCTGTATGAAGTTATCTTCAATCTCTTCTTTTGGAGCATTTTGTTGGTCAATTAACTGAGCTAAGTCTGAAATGGCAAATCCTGCATTTAGCTTGGAGAATCTTACCTGATTAGTTAACTGTTCTTCTTCAAATGCTTGAGGCAATAAAACTAATGGAAAAATATATGTTGTCAGTGAGGGAACCTCTCTTCTTATTTTTTCCTCAAGTAAATGTAGAATATCATAATAAATTCCAGTACCTGTTCCTCCAGCGACAGAGAAAGCAACATAAATATACAAATCTGGTGCAACACCTCCAGATGGTCCAAGAGTGCTTAATCCTTTAGCCTGAGATATATTGTTAATAGCCTTATCAAAATTACTTAAAAAGGATTCTGCATTTGGCTGTAATGCATTGAACAAAGATGCTCGGCCAACTAATGGAAACTGACCAGCACCAGCGGAAATAGGTGAAACATTTGGTTCACTTTCAGATTTTGGAAGCCAACTTTTTACATCTTCTGGCATTATAGCTCTCAAACCTTGTGCAATTGCACTATAAGCTTGTGCTACGGATAAATCAGAAATTTGAGTAGCAGTTTGAAAATATATATCATCATTTTTGGTCTGAAAAGCACTTCTGTGTTTTGAAATTGCTGATGAGTCAGTATCTATAAGAACGGTCTGTATGTACTGAGGCAATTCAAATGGTCTTAGCTCTAATTCAGGATGTTTTCTAGTTAAGAATGTACCATCGGGACCACACATCTCTTTTCGAATCATGCTCTCAAGTTCAATAGTGGCATTGATGCCTGTTCCACCTAAGCCTACAAATAACAATCTTTGATTTACTTCTAATGCCATTGATGGCTCTTTCTATTCAAAATCAATGAAATCATCCTCGTCTTCGTCACCAAAACTGCCGAACTCATCATCTAATTCATCTGGTAAAAATTTAACAATATATTCATCATAAATAACTATCTCAACTTCTTCTACTGATTTTTCAACTTGTTCTTCGAATTTAAGTTGAAAATTTTGTGATGGTTTATCATCCCAGAATTTTAATCCCCTTCGATCTAATGACTCTAATGTTAAGAGACTTACAGATGATTTGTCTCCTTCGCTAACTTCTATTCCGCTATCAGATTTTGAGACTTCAAAATACTCTTTTACTATTCCTCCATAGATGACTAGATTGGACAAATTTGAAGAATTCTTCATTCCGTAAGACATAGTACCTGAGGGCAGGTCTCTCTTCCTTGATGTGAGGTAACCTAAAATCAAACCAATCAAAACAATTAATATTATTAGAAGCCATGGGATTTCATTTTCTTCAACTTCAGTCTCTTCAATTGGCTCTTCTTGGATAACTGTGGTTTCAGTAACAAGTGGCTCTAAAACAAAGTCAGCATCCTCGTTTTGGATGTATTGAAGCCATTTGAAATCATCTGCAAATAAAAATTCACTATAAATGGGGTTAATTTTAATACTTGTTGATCCGCTTCCAAGCTCTATATTTCTAAATGATTGGATTGACAAACTGTCTTTAAAAAAACTTCCTCGTTCTTGAACATTAAAATCTTCAATCACAAAATCAAAGGAAAGGGAATCAATAGCTTTATTTAAGTCTTTTGCATCCTGTCTTGTAGGAAAAAGCTGAAAAGTACAGTTTTCAAAACCATTTTTAAAAGTATTTATTTCACAATCTGTACTAATCGAAAAAGTTCCATACAAAGTAATGTCCGCAACAATAATTGATGTCGTAGTAGCCTCTGAAGAGAATAATGATGAAGACAAAGTCCATATTCCAGGCATAGGATTAGTAATTTCATAACAAACAATGTACGCATCTATGCATTCTCCTTCTGAGCTAATTGCATAATCGCTTGACAATAAATTGCCTTCGGGATCTGTTACAACAGCTTCAATTCCGGAGGTTCCTTTTAAATCAATCTTAATGTTTAGTCTTTCCACTAAATCACTAACGTAATACTCTTTTGGTTCTCCTGGTTGTATAGTAATTAATGCTTTTGACTCACCACATGTAACCTGGTTCATAGCAGCATTGATACTTATAAGTAGAGGAAAGATGTCACCTTCTGAAGGGTAGGTTCTCTCTGGTGCCTCTTCTTGACATGCTCTTCGTTGGGCACTAAATGATTCCCATTTTGTTAAATCCTCTAATTTTGCGTCACCAAAACCAAAAATAAATAGCTGAACATTTTCTTGTTGCATCTGAGGTCTTATGTCTATAAATCCTCTTTCAAATTCATTTTCGGCATCAACTGAGTTTGGACCAGTGCCTAAAGGATCTATTGCACCATCTGTCAATAAGAGAAATACTGGGATATAATTTTCAGAATCAATAGAGGTAATTTCTAAACCTTTTTCAAATGCCTTTACTTGATTTGTATCGATACCAACGTCTCTGGCTCTTTTATCAATATTTGGATTATTTCTTTTACTGGCTTGTATTTGTTCTAGACAGGTAACATACGCTGTGCTGTTTAATTCAATCTCGGATATTGTAGAAGTATTACAAACCTGCACTGCCTCAGAAGCAAAAGCAATAACACTTATTTTGCTGGCTTGTAATTTTTCGTTGTCAAGAAATCTAGGAATTCTGGTAATCAACCTCTGAAGATTTTCTGTGTCTGAGGTTTCTAAACTACCACTGATATCGGCCAAGACAACAAGGTGAAGCAACTCAGAATCTTCTGCTTTAGTTGGAACAGTATTTATGGTAAATATTGTAAAAAAAACTGTAAAAGCTAGTATCGTCGACAGATACTTAGATAGTTTGTTTTTATTCATTTAAATTCTTATTTTTATATTAATCATAAAAATTTAAATTCTGAATGTAAAGAGATAACTAAATCTGATTGATATTTATTTTAAGTTACTTAAAATTAGGTAATATGAGTTTTAAAAAGTCAGTGATTTTACTAATTTTTGTAACTTTTTTGGGTTTTTGTAGTGAAGAGGTGTCTTCCCCGAAAAATAGTTTGAATGATTGTATTAAAAATATCCTAAGCCCAACTGACTATCAAAAGTTTCTGGACAGTGAGATAACATTAGAACCTTATGAAGATCTAATTCAAAATTGTATAAATGGCAATTTAGTAACTACTACTATTAGTTCTGAAAATAATAATAATGTAGCTTCTTCAATTGATTCAACTACAACTTCTACTCAACCCAAAAGTGAAACTCAAATACTAAAAGGTTTTACAGAAACAGCTTTAAGCGCATCAGATACATGGCCAATAATTTATACATTTAATCAAATAAAAGATACTTCAACAAAACACGAAGTCTCAAAAACAACTGCTTTAGTTGAGTCATCGAAAGTTGAAACAATCCAAATGATATTCTCAAACTGCGAATCTAATCAAGTTAAACTTAGTGAGGTTACACTCCAGCAAAGTGAGCAATTAGAATTTACTAATGAAAATTGTAGAAAAGGAATCAGTCTTAACTCATTTAATTACCTACTGGTTAAAAATCTAAATCATGAGATTGCTTTATATGGAGACGGCAAATACATCAACACAAAAACAGAAGAAAAGGGGTGTTGTCATACATTAAATTTGCTTGATTTAGTAAGAGAACACGCCAAAAATATTAACACTTTTTTCTCAACTACTACAACTACTACAACTACAACTACAACTACTACAATTCCTTATCCTCCTTCCATAGTGTTTAATTCATGTCCAGAAACTGTAAAACCTGGTTCAACTTTGATTTATAGTTATATAGTCGGTGGTCCGTCATCTAAAGTGACGTCTATAAAATTTTCGGTTCTACTAAATTCTGAAATAGCAGTAGAGGAATTTATAGAAAACAGTGGCAACTTATCATTACCTTTGCATTCACAGGAAATTGAGTATTCTTTCGAATATTTTGTACCTGAAGTTGAAAATGAAACCAATATAACATTTGTTGTATATGCAGTTAATGAGCGTGGTAATCCTTATGAATTAAGTTGTAATACTAAAATAGAGATACCCGAAAAAATAGCTCCGGACTTAGGTGATGTAGAAGTTTATGGTGGCAGGGGATACAATAATTACGATGGAGTGTATGCTCCTCACCAAAGTACTGGTTATTTACCAGGTCGAACTTTTAGAGTAAAAACTTACTTATTAAATGAGGATAGCTTGAAATCTGTTCAATTTACTCTTACACCTCATGAAGCAGTAGGAACTGTTTTTCTTACTTGTGATTCACAGTTTGACCAAAATACAATATACTCTGCGGGGCATGAAATTGTTTGTGTTGTAAATTATCCAAGCAACGAAGTCAAGCGATTTGTGTCATATAATAAAACTAGTAGGGAATGGCAAGGCTGGTATAGGTTGGATGTAAGGCTAGAGGATGCGAATGGAAATATAAACAATATTCAATTCTGCAAAGCTCTAAGGATTGTAGGGGGTTATCAATATTTTTCAGGTTCAGTTAGTTATAATTATTATTCATACAGCAGCCAGTATTGGACCGAGGTTTATAGAAACAATGGGCAGTGCTAATGGGTGTTGATGATTTTTTTGATGATGAATTTCTAGATTTTGATTCTGATGATGATTTTGAAGAATTCGACAAGTCAAGCAGTTTTATCTCTAGTCTTAATAATTTTAGAGATAGTTTAACAACAAAACACTTCATAATTTTTGGAGGAGTGGTTATGTCTTTATTTTTAGTTTATTTTATTAGTTACAGATTTGAAGCAAGAAATGAAACCAATCTAACAGCAGAAACTACAACTGTCGAATCTAACACTTCCCCAACTACAACTCTTGCACCTTCAACAACTACAATCTCATCAACAACTACCACGATAGCTGTTACAACTAACGAAGTGTCAGCAACAGGTCCCTTGAAGTCAACTGTAATGGTTGCGTTGCCAGATTGTGGATATATGGGTTCTGGGACTATTGTTTCAAAATTAGGATTTATTCTAACAAATGAACATGTAGTTTCTGATGATGGTGCTTCTTGCAATGACTTTATAGTAATTTTGACTTCAGAGTCAGGTGAAAAAGATCCAGTGCCTAAGTATGTTGCAGAAATCGTTGAACAAAATGTGACTTTAGACATTGCTATTTTGGAAATAACTGGAACATATGATGGCAGTCCTCTGCCAAAATCATTTAGAAATATGTGTGTTGGTGATTCTAACTCAGTTGCCCAAGGAGATAATTTATTGATATGGGGCTACCCAGATGTACGATGGACAAATTTTGACACTCCAGGAAGAATAGATGTTAGTCAAGGTTTTGTGTCTGGTTTTGATGCTGAAACTGGACTGTCTGAAAAAGCATGGATTTCACTTTCGTCAACAATATCATCTGGAAATTCTGGTGGTGGCGCTTATAACGAATTAAGCCAACTTGTTGGAGTTCCTACAGCAGTGTTTCAAGGAAACTTAAGCTCCAGAGGGCTACTTAGGCCAATGAATTTAGTTTTAGATTATTTTGATTCTTTTTATTTTGAATCGTGTAAATGATTTAGTAGCAAAATAAATCATAAATTTTTGGACTCTTTAGAAAATGGGCTTATCAAGAGATGATAAGCCCATTTCTTCCTATGTTGCCAAAAAGCTATCTACTATGAAATACCCACCTGATGGAATGTTCCACTGCTCAACAGCATCGTACCATCTGTAGTTTCCTTCAAGTTCATTGATGTCTCCTTCAAAAATAATTCCAGTAACATACTGAAACAGTAAAGAACTGCACTTTCCATCAACGTGCGAAACAGAGCTTTTTGCCTCAACAGCATTAATTAGTTTTTTAATATATTCAATAGTTCTTGGGGTAACCTGTCCTCCTGCATTTTTTCGATGCACCTGCATAAAGTCTTGTAACTTTGGTTTTTTATTTCCAAGACGCTGTGTAACTCTTATAGGAGCTAAAGCCGCACCTTCCTCAAGTAAGTCGTCTAAATCTCCGTTTACTTCCAAAGAAATCTGCAAATCTATTCGATCAAAACGCATTGTGATCCATATGTCTTTACCATTGTTGGTAGTGCCTAAATACCTTCTTCCATAATATTTGTTAGATTTTTCTGCATTTTGTAAAAAAGCGGCCTTTTTAGCCGCTTTTCTTTTAGCTCTAAGCTCTTCATTAGTTAGCTGCGTCTTTTTGTTCAATTACTCTCCTTTTTTCCATAAAAAAAGAGCAAAAAAAAACAGACTTTCGAGTCTGTTTCGAATTTTGCTCTCTATTTTCTTGTATAAACTTAGACTCTAAAAGCCTAAAAACGTTACATTTTTACCCTATAAGACGACATTTAAAACGTCAACTGTGCGACAACCCTGGTTGTTGTTTCCACTTACGAATGTGTCGTTTAATGATCTCTTTCCATATGTCTTTATACTTTTTTAATTCAAAAAGGTGATTCATTTTCTAATCCCTGTTGTCTTGAATACTCATTTGAAAAATTACTTACTTCAAGATTAATAAAGTACTCTAATGCCTCATCTGTGTCTGCTTCTTCAAGTAAGTAATATGATTCAAAATTTGTAATTGCTTGATCTATATCAGATACTGTATCTTTTTTTATAAATGGGTTTAATATAAGTTCCAATTTCGAAACCATAATTTTTATCAAATATTTGGTATCCATGTTCTTCAAGTTCTTGAAAAATGTTGTCCATAAGAAAAGTATATTTAAGAAGTTTTAAATAACAAAAAATTTATAAATCATTTATAAATGTATCTTGAAAGCTTTGTCTATTTACCAACTCAACTACACCACTATCAGTGACTGCAACTACTCCTGATTTAGGTACTCGGTTATAGTTACTTGCCATAGCAAAGGTATAAGCACCGGTAGAAGTAGACATCAAAATATCTCCTGACACAGTATCACTTGGTAACATTGCTTCTTTTACTAATAAATCTCCACTTTCACAGTGTCTACCAGAAACTGCATGCACTACGTCATCTCCAGCTTTTCTACCAGAGATATTAAAGAGCTTATGTTCGCTTCCATACAGTGCTGGCCTTGGATTATCTGACATACCACCATCTACCAAAATATATGGTTTCTCACCCCGGTCATCTTTAATAGCACCAGCTGTATATAAAATAACTCCTGGATTATTTACTAATGCTCTTCCTGGTTCAATCATGACTTTATAGGATCCACTCCAGTGTTCTTTAATCCCTTCATGGATTGCATCAGCATAGACTTGTAGTTCATGATCTACTTCATCACCTGCGTAGGGTGAAAAGAATCCACCACCAGCATCAAAGACTATCTCTCTTTCTACACTTGCAGGATGAGCATTCAAAAAATCTGCACACTCGCTCATTGCTTTTTTATAGCGATCTGGATCCTTAATCTGGCTTCCAATATGTACATGAACTCCAGAAAACAGTAAATGTTTTGAGTTATAGATTTGTTGTAATGCCTCTTCAGCAAACCCAATAGATATACCAAACTGTTGATCGTACCCTGAAGTCAACACCATTGGATGGGTCTCAGCTCCAACATCTAAATTTATACGCATAATCACTGGTTGTTTTCTCTCTAATTTTGCTGCAACCTCTTCTAACATTGGTATTTCAAAACGATTATCTACAGAGATATGCCCTCCATTATGTTGCATGAAGAACTCAATCTCATCTTTATGCTTAAAAGTTCCATTAAATAAAGAGTTTTCTAATGTTCCAGTAACAGCTTGGACTGTTGCCATCTCTCCACCTGAGACAACATCTACTCCCCATCCTTTTTCATCTAGTTCTTTGACTAGTGCTTTACAAATAAACGCTTTTGCTGCATAACGAAAGTAAGTCTCTTCACCAAACGCATTGGTAAAATGATCAATATTGTCTCTAAGATGATCCCAGTCATAAACATAGAGGGGAGTGCCATACTCTTTGGCAACATCAAGTAGTGAAGTCTCTCCGATAAAAGCGACCCCATCCCTAAATTCGAGGTTGGATGGTAAGTAATTCATTTCTTTAGACGACGTTTAATCCACGCAATATCTTTTTTCTGTTCCTCTAAACCACCAGGGGTCTCAACAACAATATCTGTTTTACAGTTTTTAATAACATATTCAAGCTCAGCCTTTGGAATATTTCCTTTGCCAAGATTTTCATGGCGATCTCTTGAACTTTCAAAACCATCTTTAGAGTCATTAAAGTGCACAAGGTCTATTTTTTTAGTGAGTTTTTTAAATCCCTTCACTGCCTCTTCTGTTGGAATACCGCCAGCCCATGTGTGACAGGTATCTAAACAGAGGCCAACATTTAAATCACCTATTACTTCCCAGAGTCTCTCAATAGAATCCATATATCTTGCAACAGAATTTTTTCCACCAGCTGTGTTTTCTACTAACACTCTCATGCCAGTATCTTCTACATGTTCAATTGCTTTTCTCCAGTTTTCATAACCAACACCAATGTCTCCACCTTCTCCAACTGATCCACCATGGACAATGACAGCTTTTGCACCAAAACTTGCAGCAACTTTACAGGTGTCTTTGAGAAGCTTTCTA
>Ga0255761_10003017_pt1 | contig 15368 bp, 9 predicted proteins | sample 071ome_29_FD_179961 | JGI IMG/M metagenome (GOLD analysis project Ga0255761, IMG submission 179961) | Coastal salt marsh microbial communities from the Groves Creek Marsh, Skidaway Island, Georgia - 071407BT metaG (version 2) | ecosystem: Environmental > Aquatic > Marine > Intertidal zone > Salt... | reverse complement strand
AGTTAAATTTTTAACCTGATCGTCTAAATTAATAATTGATTTGTCTGATATAAACTCAGAATGTAAAGAATTTATCCTTTCTTTATAATCTTCATCCACTTTCTCTCTAATTAATTTCAGAACACCATTTTTTTGAATTTTTGGTTTTAATTTTTTTGATATTTCTTCAACATAAACTAACCAATATTCTTCATTTAGCTTTTCAATCAACTCTTTAATGTCCGTCACAATTTTTAGGATAACTATTTATTAGTTGATGTAAAACGAATTATTTTAAGATGTTTACAAAATGAGAACCTATTTTTTTCGCAAGACCAACTGGTACTGCATTTCCTATCTGAGTATATTTTGGTAGCTCTCTATCAAAATTGTTATCTCTTGGATTTCCAGCTCTTCTTGATCCACCAGTGGTTCTCTTTCCAGCAAACTTATACCAATCTGGAAACATTTGAAGTCTTGCCCATTCTCTTACAGTTAAAATTCTTGGTTGAGCATAATGTACATAATCATCAGGTAAGGATGTTGCTGTAATGTTTGGACCACTTTCATCCCATCTTTTAGGAATCAATCTTTGAGAAAATTTTTTAGTTCTCATTTCTTCTGGGATATTGCCGTTGTTATCGATCATAAACTGAAATTTTTTTTCAATTTTTTCACTATGGTTTGAGTACTCTTGCTCAGTCAATTCGCTTCCTTTTTTTAATAAAACACTATTTTTTGATCTTAAGCTTTTTTGATAATCACTTCTTGGATCTTTTAAATATTTTTCATTAAAATTTTTTTTCTTATAGTTTGGGTCTATAAGGTCTGAAAAAATATCTACTGGATCTGGTGGTGTTCCTGAAGGATCTGGTAAAAAACCATCTGCTGTTTTAGATTTTATGTTTTTTAATCTAATATCATTTCTTACTCCAACTAAAAGTACTCTTGGTCTGTTTTGTGGTACACCATAATCTTTTGCTTTTACTAGTTTCCACGATGATTGATAATTCTTAAGTGAATTAAAGGTTTCTAACACATCGCTCCAAATTTCTCCCTTTTCTCCACCGCTTTTCCAACGACCTGAGAGAAGCCCTCTTACATTTTCAAATAAAAATATTTTTGGTTGCAACTTACTGATTAAGTAAGCCATGTCTTGATAAAGAAAATTTGATGGAATCTGCTCTTTGTTTACAGAATAAGATCTTCTGTGACCAATCCCTGAATATCCTTGGCAAGGGGGTCCCCCTACTATTAAATCTAATTCCCCACTTTTAACGTCTAAGTTATAAGTGTTTTTAAGATCTTTTGATAGATTTGGAATGTATTTTTTATCTAGAATCATTGACTTAACATCGTTAGAGTGAAATCTTTCTCTTAAGTAAGGGTTTTCAAGATCTCGATTAATTAAGTACGACTCCATAGCATCATTGTTTAGTTCATTAACATATACAGATTGAAATCCTGCCTGCTCCAATCCTAAAGAGAGCCCTCCACACCCCGCAAATAAATCGACAACTGTTAGCTTTTTCATTTCTTTGTAATCATAATTAAATATTTAATAAAAATCCAGGTCTTATTCTAATTTTGAGATATGACATTTAGATAAAAAAAGTAGCGGTACATAGACCGCTACTTTATATTGTTCAACGAATACCCGAAGGCATTCACTTATAAATATAACTCAATAATTATTATTCGTAAAAAATTAAATATTTGATTTGCATTTAATTCGAAGACTTCTAATATAAATAACGTTCAACGAATAACGCGGAGGTTTTTTTATGTCCTCAGAGACTAAAAATATTAATCACTTTGAGAATTTACCAATTGTTCTAAACATAGATCAAATTGCTGAGATTTTACAAATAAACTCAGCTGAGGTCGAAGCATTTCTAAAAGCATCCAATATTAAGCAAATCCCATACCTTTCAGAAGTGAGAGTATTTTGCAGACATCTTCTTTCTTATTTAGATTCAGAAAGCAATGAAAGTAATCAAAAAAATAGTACAGGGTTTTGAATAGATGTTGAAAAGATTAAAAGATATATGGAGAGAAACCATAAAAAGACATATTAGAAAATGGAAGTTATCACCAGGGTTTTAGGTTAATGAGAAAATATAAAGAATTTAATAAAACTATAAAAAGAACATCTCTTAAGACATCAAAGTCGTCTGAGAGTTTCATCGAACACTTAGAAAAGATTTATAGTGATTTAGTTTCTACCCCACAATTTAATGACGAAAAAGTTTTTTTTGAAGAGTCTGGAGTTTCTTTTTTTCATAAAGAGACAAAAGATGAATTAGCCTCTCTTTTAATGACTTGTTTAAGTTTGTATATAAACCAAACAGGTAATAAAGCGTCACATGTGATTAAGAATGAGGAATTAAAAACCTATGCAGAGGCTTTTGAAAGCGTATCACTAGGAAAACATATTTTTCTTATGAAAAACTCGTTAGGTATTACAGAACTCATCGTAAGAGATGAAGAGGATGGTGAGTGTGTTTAATTTTGATATTTATACCATTCCTGAGAAATTTATTGAGAAATCTTATTTGTTGAGTCTTATTGATAACGATGAAGAAGTTTATGTAGATGATTTTATTTCATCTTTTATTAATAAAAACTTAAGCGATATGCAAGAAGAGGAGCTAGAAGACTTTATAAAAATAATTTCAAAATTTGCTTCATTTTACTCAAGGTTAAGAGTTGAATCTAATAAATTACTTGGTCTTTTGATATTAGAAAGAATGATGGATGAAGCTGACAGAGAGGCTGATCATGATAACTCTTCCGATAACAAATTTAGATTCAGAAGCATAGATGGTGAAGAAAACAATGAGTTATTTGAAAAGCTTAAACAAATATATGAGGAAGAGTAAAACAGTTTGAATACACCAGAAAAAGATTTAGATCATATTTCAACTGACAATTTATTACTTTATATATTCGATGAAGATGAAGCAGCAGGTTTTAGAGTTATCCGATATTATAAAATTGAAGAGAAATTTAATGATTGAAGTAGATAAAAGTATTAGATTGAGTCAAAACTACTACAGTTCTTTTGATGGAAAATGGTCAGATTTTTTAATTAATTTTGGAGAACATATTACATCGTGTAATTCCAAAATAAATGGAAATATTAATTATGTTTTACTAACCCCGATTGATGATTTAGTCCCAGAACTAATTGCTACTGGAGCAATGAAGGGATTCTTGACAAAAAAAGAAGAATCAGGTTTTTTTAAGCTGGATTCAATTATCGACGAGCTTGTCAAAGTTCCTATAGGCACAACATTAACAATAATTGAAAAAATATATGGATTAAAGCCCTATCAGGGAGAGTTAGTTGAAGTAAACAAAGATTTTTTATTAATTGATCGACTAGATAAAGAGAACGACAAAAGAGGGTGGGCAAGGACAGCAGATGTTGAAGTGTCAATTCCAGAATACAACCTTGAAGGTGAAGATGATGTAAAAACAAACTTGAAAAGTGATAGGTCAATTGATATTAATTTTAAGCTTCTTGAGCAAGCGTATCCTGGTATTAACCCAATAGACCTATTATCAATTCAAGAAAATTCAATCCAGATAGTTGGAAATAAAAAACTAATTGAGCAAAATTTAAAGCTAGATGTGAAGTTAGGAGAAACAAAAGGATCTTTTGACGAAATTCTTCTTTCTTCTGCTGTTAGAAAAAACAACAAAGTACTAACAAATATTTTAAGTAGTGACAATGATAGCTTGTTTAATACAACTTCAAATTTGACTATATTTGTACAACAAAAAAATAAAGATATTAGTGAAGCTTTATATTGGAAAAATAATAATCCAAGAGTAATTATCATACCAAGATCATCACCTCAAATAACTGAACTAGTTCCACGTTTAAACAAAGAATTCTATAAAAAAGAAAGCGAAGTTTCTCTCCCAAGTAATTGTGATAAATGTATATCAAAGAATATAGAAACTCCAAAAAGTTGCGAAGTTATGGGATATTTATAAAATGTTTGAAAAATTTTGGAAAGTTGAAGAGGTTGAGTTTGTAGAGCGATCTATAAAATATGATAATCTCAGTCAGTTTTATCTTATTAGAACTGAAATACTGAAGCATCCTGAAATGGACAGGACAAACGAATTTTTTGATGACTTAATGTACTCGTTTAACACAATCAATTGGGTATGGTCAAACATTTCACATCCATTTAATATTGAAAGTTCTTTAATAGAACAAAAAATTCAAGATCTTGAATCCTCTTTAAAAGTGGCAAAAAATAATAACTACTCAATTGAAAGGTACATTGAAGCTGGAATAAATCAAATTATGAAAATAAAGAATTACAATGAAGCCCCACTTTTTGATGAGATGGCTACAGGTTTAGATAAGACTAAGAAAGTATGTTTTGTTCCTGTAGATATTTCATATTCTTGGCTAACTAATCATGTGAAAAACAATTATAAAAAATGGAAAGTAAGAAAACCCTCACAGCTAAGAGGCACCGAATTTTTTGATCAAATAGTTTTATTGGGAGACTTGAGGAGCATATTCGGCATACAAAGACACCAAGATAAATCAAAGGAATTTTTATTAACAGCGCCTAGAGCAGATAAAATTTACTATGCTCACTATGATTGGATTCCAGTTCAGTGGAAGCCGGAATACTTCCTTATTGGTTCAGAACCACAATTTTTTCAAAAACATTTTGAAAATATATTTGAAAGTAAAAAAGTCAAATATGATATTGATGAGGATTTAATCCCAAGCATAAATGAAGAGAAGTTTAATAATTTAATTAGTTCAAATATCCAGTTTGAGACAAGCGAGATTGACAACAGAGTTGATGCAAAAGCTTTTTTGCTTTCAGAAAAAAATAATAATAATTCCTTATTTGCTTTTGTCGAAAGTGAAAAATCTAATGCTTATGTAATTGATGATTTTGATGGTGATGGAACATTGGATATATGGAAAAAGTCTCCTGATGAAATTGGTAAAGGGATGTTTATTTTAAGAAGAACTGAAGGTGCTGGAAAAGATATGTTAGAAATTATAGCCGATACTTTTTTAGGTAGTAATTCAGAACAATATAGACAGTATCAAAGAATTTGGAAAAAATCTCTTAAGCAAAAAGTCGACGTTTTAGGTAAAGATCAAGCAGTCAAAAAGTTAAAAGAAATTGGGTGTGGAGTGGCCAATTTATCAAACTTAAATAACTGGTTATCTCCAGAATCAATCAGAACACGCAATGAGCAAGATTTTTATAAGATCCTTCAATTTGCAGAGGTTTCTATTGACCATAGGACAGTTTGGAGAGCCATGAAAAACATTAATGCAGCACACAATAAAGCCGGTGTTGAACTTATGAAGAGACTCAAAGAAAAAATAGAGTATTTAGATCCATCATACCTAGATAACGAAACCAAAAAAGATATCTCACTTTCGGAAGATAAATTTGGTACAGTTACAGCGTATCTAATTGAAGAGAGTCTCACAGAAAATTATAATGTTCCTAGAAGCTGGACTACATGGGGAGTGAAAGAATTTTTAGATGGCTAAAATGATTCCTACTTTCTTACCTGAAAATACACCAGACGGTGAAATAGAGGTTTTTAACAAATTAAAAAATGAAGCTGCAACACATGATTGGATTGTCTTACATAGTTATTTTTTAGAGGATCATAACGTACAAATTTCAGGAGAAGTTGATTTTATAATATTCATTCCGCACAGAGGAATTGTAGTAGTTGAAGTTAAATCTCATAGAATTGTTGAATATGACAGTGGATGGACTCATGGGAGAAATAAAGAAAAATTAAGAGATCCATTTAGACAAGCTAATGACAATATGCATACTTTGATAAAAAGATTAACGACTGATGATAAAGTTTCTAAACAAGTAAAAAATTCACTTTTTACAAATGTTGTTATTTTTCCAAAAGCAAAGTTTAAGAATCTAAAAGAATATAACGAATGGAGACTGTGTGATAGAGATCAATTTAACGGTGGAACTATTTCAGACTTTATACTGAATGCTGTTGAGAAAGAAACAGCACACTTACTTGAAAGTGAAAATAAAATTGACAAGACAAATCAAAAAGGTTTAACCAAAAAAACCTTGCTAGACGCTATTCAAACCCTTAGACCGAAACTATTGGTTTCAACTGAAAATACCTCACAAAGAAATTCAAGAATTTTAGAAGAGCTTCAGGAATTTACAATAGAACAAAAAAACACCCTTTTGGAGTTGGAAAGTAATCCCAAAGCTCTAATCAAAGGAGGAGCAGGCACAGGCAAAACTGCTTTGGCAATGGAAGTATGTGACATATCAGCACAAAATAATAAAAAAGCAATATATCTTTGTTTTAACAACAATTTAATGAGATTTCTTAAAAAAAAATATGGTCATTTAGATTTTGAAATTAGCACATATCATGGTTTTCTAGAACAATTTACTAACACTAAAAGACCAATTGATGAGAGCGAACTTGAAGAATACTATACACGTACATTACCCCAACTTGCTTATGATAATATTGCAGATCTAGATGAAAAATATGACACAGTTGTAGTGGATGAGTTCCAAGATCTAATTAGTCAAGAAAATTTGATAATTTTGAGCTCTTTAGTTAAGGGTGGCCTGATTGGAGGAAACTGGGTGTTCCTTGGAGATTTTACGAACCAATCTATATACAATAAAAATTTTAATCTGGAAGAGATATTTACTGAATACCTAGGATATATGCCGCCTGTAAAAATATTTAATATAAATTGTCGAAACACTCCAACCACCGTTGACCAACTTTACAAGTGGACTAATACAGAAAAATATCATCAAGTACTAAGACCAAACAATAGCTTAGTTTCTTATTTTCCAGATCTTTCTTTTAACGATGACGAATTTCAAATAATTTCAATGTCTAAAGTATTAGATAGGCTTTTAGCAGACGGTTATTCACCAAGTGAAATATTGTTTTTAACTCCTTTTAATAATTCTATTATTGAATCTTTTAACAACAATCAGAGCAAATATTTTATTTCTAAATTCGATATAAATTCAGATAATGGTCCGAACGGTCCGTACCACACAACTATTGCTTCTTTCAAAGGATTAGAATTTAATGTTGTGATAATGACAGATTTAAAACATGATATAAATCCAGATAAAAAAGAAATTCGAAAATTGATGTATACGGGCATTTCTAGATCTTTAGACCTTACCGTTATGATTGCTGATGACATTTTGTTTAAAGGTTTAGATGACTGAGATAAACCATATAGAAAATAGAGACGAAATTGTAAATTTCTTAAAAGCTGATCTTTTAGGCCCTAGCACTGTTTTTAAAAGTAATTTAAATTTTATAACTAAAGACACTAATGAACCGATCAGGTTTGAGCAAGATGAAAACACTTTGGGACCTTTTTTAGATGAGTCAACAGGAGAAGAAATTTTAGCTAGATACCAACCTCTGCAAAACTATGCAGTTGGAATTTTATTTACCAGTGCTATGCAAAACAACTCAGAAAAAGAAGAAGAATCAGATAACGAAGAGAGTTTTGAAGAAGAAGCAATTGAAGAGTTTGAAAACTTATCCTCGGAAGGTTTAATCCAAGATAGTAAAAATAGTTTGTCTAAACACAATGAAGATTTAGATAAAAAATATAGCAATAGCTTAACTAGTAAGAATGAAGACGATGAGGAAGAGACTTATGGAGAAATTGAAAACCAGGTAGCTCTTGCCAATCAAAGAAGACCAGAATCTATTGCCATGAGCATACATATAGACCAAGATGTAAGTAGTTCATTTAAAGTTAGAATAACTGGTTCGTCTTATGAAAAAATTCCTACTTATAAGTCAAACTCCTATTCAAAACAAAGCATTAAAAATTTATACAAACCTGAAAGCGATATCGATTTAAACTTAAGTGACTCAAACAAATACTGGGTCAACACAAAATTAAAACCAATAACAAAAAGAAAATCACTTTTTGCTCCTCTTGATGGACTGCACCATCACGAAATACTTAAAGAATTTAAAATCGGAGATCAATTCATTATTTATGATGGAAAAATGATCAAAGCAATAGGAGTAGTAAATTCGGAACCAGTCTTTACCGAAAACAGTCCACTTGAAGACGATTTAGAAGACAATGTATCAAAAATGGGAGATTGGCAAAATAGAGAATCAACCTCTTTTATCACTGTTGGAGTTGAGGTTTTTCAGCTCCCAATTTATATACCTATTGAAGACATTTCACTAGAAGAAAAAATTAATGAAAATGAAAGATCTGAATACAGTATTTTTGATAAAAACGGAACGGTTGCAACTAAATTTGTTTCTAAGTTAAGCGATGAATTTTTTCAAAATCTAAGGGGCGGTTTTTTAAATTATTGGCCAATTGGCTCACCTTGGGCAAAACAGTTTTTGAATGAATTTAATTTCAAATTTTCTCCTGAAAGTTTTAATAGTTATTTAAGTGAAGAAAACTTATGGAATAATATCGCAAAGCTAGGCTCGGCTTTCACTCTTAACGATCTTTTAAAGTCTTTAGAAAATTCAGATGTTGACGAAAAAATTTTGACAGAATGGTTGAATTCTATGGTAGAAATTAATGAGCTTAATTTTGTAGAGAACGACAACACTTATTCTCTACCTGCGGTTGATAAGTTATTTAAAAATTTTTATATAAGAAGGCCTCTAAATTATGAGTTAGAAATTGATTCAAAGAGAATTGTAAATACTGGTACAGGGTATCTACCCGAAGCTATTGAAGATGAATTTTTAATTGAGCATCATGATGTAAGGCTAAAAGTATTGATTTATGTTAGAAAGGTAAATAACAAAAGTAATAAAGACTCTACAATTCTCACCATTGTGCTCAAGAATATTTCTTATGGTAAAAGTGATGAAAATGCTTTTTTTCAGTCAAAAATCACAGTTGAAGATACTAATATAAGCAATCCAACATTACTTCCTTATCCAGACCATTTAGATTTTCTTACAGATTACGAAATATCTGAAGAAGACATAAATCTTGAGTTGTTATATGACGATTATAAAACCTACGGAGTAGGCCATGGGGTCTCAGTTGATTGGAATAGAGATCATAAAAAAATAGAAGTATTTACTGAGTTTATTCCTACTACAACTTTGACTGACATGACTCCTAATGTTTTAAATCCAAACACTAATAAGCCATTCGAAATCTCAATGGAAAGTTTATCAAAATCAGATAATTTTAAAATTCTTGAAGACCTTATTTCAGAACATAGAAAATGGGGTGAAAGCTTAAATAATAAATTAAAATCCATTAGACCTGATTACCAAAAAGCCGCAAAAAGTAATATTTCGGAAATTATAAATATAAATGAAAGAGTTAAAAAAGGTTTAGAAATATTAAATAACAATGATTTAGCCAAAAAAGCTTTTCAGCTTGCGAATGAAGCAATGTCACTCCAGCAAAAATCATCGTCAAAAAAAAGAAACATTATTGAAGTTAATGGTGACAGAAGTGACCTAGTTTTCGATTCACTATTCACTGAAGCAAAATTTGAACCGAAATGGAGACCATTTCAAATTGCATTTATATTATTAAATATTGACTCCATAGTTAATGAAGAGTCAGAAGAAAGAGAAGTTGTAGATCTACTGTGGTTTCCTACAGGTGGTGGAAAAACTGAGGCATACTTAGGTCTTTTAGCTTTTACAATATTTTATAGAAGACTTTTTGACAAAGAAGACAATGGAACGGTATCTCTAATGAGATACACTTACAGACTTCTAACTGCTCAACAATTTCAAAGATCTGCAAAGCTTATCTGCTCTATGGAATTTATTAGAGGCAAAAATACTGATGTTCTAGGCACAAAAGAATTTAGTATAGGAGCTTTTGTTGGGGGATCTACATCTCCAAACTATAAAGAAGGTGCTAAAAAACATTTGAACAAACTTGAAAATAAGTCAAATGAGGATAGTAAATTTATCGTTGAACAGTGTCCATGGTGTGGAGCTCAAATTGGAAAGATTGATAAAAAATTTATTAAATACAGCGGCGCGCCACAAGTTCAAGGCATTGATTTAACAGATGATGGAAGAAGTGTGCAACTGTTTTGCCCAGATATCGAATGTTATTTTAAAAAAAGATTACCTATATATGTTGTAGATGAAGACTTATATGAAAATACACCTACATTTATACTTGGCACCGTAGACAAGTTTGCACGTCTTATGTTTCGACCTGACGCCCGATCAATATTTGGCATTGATGAAGATGGTAATCAAGTAAAAAACCCACCATCATTGATCATACAAGATGAACTTCATTTGATTAATGGTGCATTGGGATCAACTGTTGCATTTTTCGAGACAGTTATAGACAATTTATGTACTAAAAAAAAGGATAGTAAAACTATAAGACCAAAAGTGATATGTTCAACAGCAACAATTAAAAATGCTGAGAAACAAATTAGAGGCATATTTAATAGAAAATCAAATACTATATTTCCACCAGTTGGGTTAACAATAGATGACTCATTCTTTTCGACTAAAGATGAAACATCTGCTGGCAAGAAGTTTGTAGGTGTTGCAATAACTCAATTCTCAACACAACAAGCACAAGCAAACGTATTAGCAAATTTAAACCAAGGCCCTTCTTTTTTTGACGGTGATCTCGATAAAGACCCATGGTGGACGAATGTTTGTTACTTTCATTCAATGCGAGAACTAGGAAATACTTATAGTATTTTACAAGAAGATGTTGTTAGAAGATTATTATTTCTGAGAATGAAATTTAACATTGGTCAAGATCAAAAATCCTATGCACCAAATATCTTTAACGTTAAAGAGTTAACCTCTAGATTAGAAAGCCCCAAAGTTGTTTCAGCAATGAATGATCTTGAAAAAGGTACTGACTCAGAAAAACTAAATAGGGTAGTCAGAAATGTTTTAGCGACAAGTGTTATTGAGGTTGGTATAGATATTCAAAGACTATCTTTATTAACAATTTTAGGTCAACCAAAAAATACTTCTCAATACATTCAGGTCGCAGGACGTGTCGGTAGACAGGGAAGACAAGAAGGTGTACAAAGTGCTAGACCAGGACTAGTAATAACAATTTTTAACCCAATGAGACCCAGAGATAGGTCTCATTTTGAAAAATTTAAATCATATCATTCAAAACTACACTCTTCAGTAGAGCCCACCTCTGTCACACCATTCTCAATAAATTCTTATGAGAGATCTTTATACGGTGCTTTGTTTATGTATTTATCAATGAAATTACCAAAGCAGATACGTTGGAATGAAAACCCAGAATTTCCGGAGGTTGAATTTAATGAGTTTAAAAAATTTATCATTGAACGAAATGATCAAATAAATAACCTCGGTAGTTTAGATGAAAGACTAAATAGTTTTTTGGATAATATTCGAAACTTGTGGGCTCGAATAGATCCATCAATATGGGAGGATGAATTGGAAAAAGGAGACCTAGATAGGAAACCTTTATTTGTTCAGTATGGAAGCTTTTCATCAAGAAAACATCCAAGGTCTCTAAAAGTTCCAAATTCAATGAGAAATGTAGATGAGACTTCCAGAGCTAAGATTATGATGGACTCAATCCTTAAGGAGGACTAGATGGATGATGACATAAGAAGATCACAAGTAGTTGGTCCTTTTGGTGTTGGATCTATGAGAGTAAGGGTTGGTGGAACATCAATGATTTGTTCAAGCTTAGATTATTGGTACAACAGAGACTTCCAGCTTGGAAATGCAAACAAAAAGCTTGATTTTGAATCAGTAAAGATTATTAATGAAATAAGACTAATAAACAATCTGGGAGTAGATTTTTTCCTGCCTCCTCCAAGATGGGATAAAAGTGAAAATTCATTATTAGCATTTGTTCCGTTGCCTTTTTTTAGATTTCCAAGCTTTGAGTATTGTTCCAATTCAACCTGTGGAATTATTTCACAAAAAAAATTAACAGATACTCAAAATTTTTCATATTGCAAAACTTGTGAAAGAAACGGAAAAAAATATATCCGCACTCCACAAATGAACATGATAACAGTTTGTAAAAATGGTCACTTAGATGACTTCCCTTGGTTTGAGTGGGCTCATTCGATGTCTTTTAATAATAATTGTGACAAGAGGGATGTTATAAAAAATAATAAATTGAAATTTTCTCAAACATCTGATGTTGGTATTGCTGGCCAAAAAGTTATGTGTTTAAACTGCAACTCTTACAGAAATTTAGCAAACTCATATGATTTAACTCAGCAAATAAGAGATTTTAAATGTCAAGGTAACAGGCCTTGGCTTGGTATAGGCCATAATGAGGTATGTAATGAAAAGCCAGAAGCTAGATTTAGAACAGCATCCAGTGTTTACTATCCATTAACAAGGTCTGCACTATATATACCAATCAATGATAAAAAAGAGATTGTCAATATTTTTCATCATTTAGAAAATGATCAAGTTATCAATAGAGAAATTTTACAACTTAAAAATTTTTTTGATGATGAAGCTAATGATAAAGAAATTGGTTTTGATAAAGCAAAAGAAAAGCTTTTAAATCCTGATTCAAACAGCAGGGATTTCCTAACAAAGTATTTTTCTGACAAATTAGAAAAGCCTATTCTTGAAGAGCTAAGAGAAAAAGGTTTCGAAGAAGAAGATATTATTGAAGCAACAATTAAAAAAATAACTGGTGAAATAAAATATGACTCTGACGAAGACGAAAGCTCGTCAGAGACATTTCAAAGCTTAAAATTCCAAGAATATCACTCACTAAATAAAGATAGAGATTCAGAATTTTTAGTTACAAAAAAATCTGATCTATCAAGATATTCTTCAATCATCCGAGAAGTTGTAGAGGATATTGTTTTGGTTGAAAAATTAACTGAAACAAGGGCATTTTATGGTTTTGCAAGATTAAATAATGAGAAAAGTGTTGATGATAGTATAAAAAATATACGAGTTTCAGAGCCTAAAAAAAATGAAAACTGGCTACCAGCTACTCAACATCATGGTGAAGGAATATTTATAAATTTTAAAGAGAGCGAACTTAATAAAAGATTAGACAGCAGCATTATAGATGAAAGAATTGAAGCTTTAAAAGCTCAACAAATTAATGGAAATGATGTAATTGATAAATTTAGGGAATATGAAGTAAGTAAATCTTTCATATTTATACATACTTTCTCACATCTACTGATCAATGAGCTGATTTATGATTCAGGATATAGTGCTGCATCAATTGCTGAAAGAATATTTGTTAACTATGAAGACTCTAATAAGGAAGATATGCAAGGGTTACTAATTTACACATCTGCAGGAGACTCAGAGGGAACAATGGGTGGCTTGGTAAGGCTTGGGGAGCCAGAGTTTTTTAACAAAATATTTGTAAATGCATTAAGAAAAGCACTTTGGTGCTCAACAGATCCTGTTTGCAATGAAACCCCAAGACAAGGACCTTTTGGACTTAATCAAGGTGCATGCTACTCATGCTGTTTATTGCCTGAAACATCTTGTGAAGTTACAAATACTTTTCTTGATAGAGGGTTTGTTGTAGGAACTCAAAGTAATCCAGATATTGGCGTTTTTAATCTTTAAGAATGTAATTAGAAAAAAATACTTTATCCTTAGCTCTGGACATTGCAGTATATAAAAACCTAGGATCATTCCAAATATCAGAATCTTGAATGATCACATTCTCCCACTCTCCCCCTTGACTTCTAAAACCAGTCATGGAGTAACCATACGCTATATCAACAGTACTTAGTTGATTTATTAAACTGATTGTCTCACTTGAATTATGACCTAGACCTGAACCCTTATTGTTATTTATTTTTAGAAAATCTTGAAGGTCTTTAAAAACATCAGGTTGAAGTGTTGGTGAAATCATTTCTGCCATAGAATATTTTCTCTTTCCGACCAATTTTTCCATCTCTTCCCACATTTCAAGACGTATATTTCCATCAAGATTATTACTGTAAGATATTGGAATTACATTTGACGAACCACGGAAACCATATCTTTCTTTGAAACGATTGTCAATTTCTATAAATTTTTCCAAATCTTCTAGTGTTAAATTCCTATATTTAATTAAATGTTTAGGGTAAGAATCTACCTGTTTAGGATTGATTATTTTGTTAATAATATAATCAGTTTCACTCCTTATTAAATTAGTCCAATCTCTAAATTCTTGATAATCTAATTTATCCAAACTCAAGGTGTTTACCAAAATACTTTCAGTTTCTAAGTTGTTTTTTTGAGACTGACCAACCATAACCCTTTCGATAGTGATTGAGTAGATTGAGTCAAAATAGGAACTTAGATTCTCGGACATCTTAATTGAACTTAAAAGCACATCGTTGATTTTTGTTTTTTTGAGATCTGTTTTGACCGGTTCTGAGATTATTCTTACTATATCTCCTTTGTAAAAAAGTTCAGAACCTGTACTGTTGATTCTTAATAAGTCATTTTTATTAATTTTTTCTATAATACTCTCTTCAAACAAACTTCTTCTAAGTGCATGAGTTAATTGATTTGCTTGTTCATTTCCTCTTACTATCAGTGTTGTGTTGTTTTTATTCTCATTAATTAAGTCTTTGTAGATATTACCAATTTCAGCTGTTCTACTATTTTTATCTTTTAATATTTGAACTGTTTGTTGGAATTGTTCGTAAGTTATGTCATCAATAATGCTGGGGTATTGAACTTTTAAGGCCTTGTGAACTTCTTTATCATCAAATCCGTTGTCAATTAGTTCTATTACATAATCCAATACAGATGGAGTAACGTGTAGTAGATTTAAAAATTCATTTTTTTCCCTTACATAACCAACTTCAGGACATCTCGGTAAGTATTGTGGAAGCTCATTTATAAAATCTTTATTTCTTAAAAAGTACAAGAATGATAAAAAATCTATGGAAACTTTTGGTTCAGATATAAATCTCCAGGGAGTTTCTAAAGTAAAAGTTGTACATTTTAGCGGACTAAAAGAAGTCTCAAGTAATGCATAACTTTCGTACTCTTGGCTTTCTTTAAAACCATCATAAGGTCTGATTTGAGCAGAGTCACCCAAAAATATATATTTAAAATTTCTATTAAAAACCTTCCTTAAATTTTTTAAGTCTTCAAGATAGCCAGATGTAAGCATTGAAGCTTCGTCAAAAATTAATATATCAACGCCATTCAGAAGTTGTTTCTGCTCATTTAGGTTTTTGTTAAAAAACCACTGAATTGTTTGAACTTCCCCTAAGTTTCTAGATCTTATATTTGTTGCTGCAGCAAACGTGGGAGTAAAGATCTTATAATTTATTTTATAAGTATCTTTTATTTCATTTAAAACCTCAATAGTTTTTGTTTTACCAGTTCCAGCTGCACCTTTTATA
>Ga0255761_10003003_pt1 | contig 15390 bp, 8 predicted proteins | sample 071ome_29_FD_179961 | JGI IMG/M metagenome (GOLD analysis project Ga0255761, IMG submission 179961) | Coastal salt marsh microbial communities from the Groves Creek Marsh, Skidaway Island, Georgia - 071407BT metaG (version 2) | ecosystem: Environmental > Aquatic > Marine > Intertidal zone > Salt... | reverse complement strand
ACCTAGGGAGGACCAGCCTTCCAAAGCCTCAGCAGATTTATCCATACCTGCGGCTACGCCAAATGGATTCGTGAATTTCATACCCATTGTATCAATGTTCATATCTGATTTAGGCCGATACAGCAATTTTAGTATTGAGCGTGATATCGGGTTCCTTGAAGTGATTCTCAACATTCGGAGAGACCGGCGATGTGCCTTCTCTGAATCTTGAAATTTTAGGGCCGACATGAAGAATATACGATAAAAAAGCCCCATCTTTTTGCCCTACACGAAACATGTTTGAAAACTTGTCTTGAATTAGCAATACATGATGCGGATAACTGACCCATTATGGCCAGCCGTTCGAGAAGTGTCGAGAAGATGTTTGAAATCAACAACATTGGAATTTAATTTTCCAGAAAAATATTCTCAGAAAATTCATCAATTTGATTTATTGATTCAACAATTTCTCCCATCTAGAATACACCAATCAATACATCAGATATCGACAACCACCATATGGTCAATACAAACTCCAAATGGAAATCATATCGCTAGTTCAGAAGATACGTCATCAGAAGATTTTGTTTATATCCCATTGACATTAGAAGAGTTTTGGGGTGCACTGCTTCAATGTTGTATAGAATTACTCCAAGCTGGTTATCCTGGATGTGAAGATTGTATTCAAGATTTCAAAGACAACACATGGGATGAGCCCCAACATAGAGCCTCGCTTGAACAAAAGAAAAGAAATGGAGATGGTTTCCTTTCTCGTCAATAAGGAGAGTTCAAGTAGATTAGCAGTTGGGGACAGGTTGTGTCGATTGTAATCATTGCTGAGAAACCAAGTGTAGCTGAAGACATTGCAAATGTACTTGGTGTTTCAAAGAAAACCGAACACTTCTTCGATGGCGATGAAATTAAAATCACGTGGGCTGTTGGCCATTTGTTGAATTTAAAGATGCTCGATGATTATGACCCTAAATTCAAGGATTGGCATAAGTCCGTAACGGATTTACCCTATGTACCAAGTGAATTCAAATTGAATCCAGAGAAAAGAACCAAAAAACAACTCGATGCAATCTTGAAATTAATAAAATCAAAAGATGTTACAGAAATTGTCAATGCATGTGATGCTGCACGTGAAGGTGAACTTATTTTTCGAAGGATTATCACCTATGCTGAATTATCTACTCAAATTTCTCGAATGTGGATGCAATCTATGACACCTGAAGCAATTCTTCAAGCATTTGAATCTAGAAAAAGTGGAGATGAGTTTCAATCACTTTCAGATGCTGCATTCGCTCGCAGCGAGGCTGATTGGATCATCGGAATGAATGGCACAAGGATTGCAAACAAACATCTTCCGAGGAAGAAGGGACAAAGAGCAGCAACTTCTCTAGGAAGAGTACAAACAGCCACGTTAGCAATGATTGTGGACCATGAATTAGAAATTTTATCACACATTCCAGAACCGTATTGGCAATTGCAAGGGACCTTTTCTCATACATCGGGACAATGGGTTGGAAAATGGGTAAGATCAGGCACTTCGAAGAAGGAGTGGAAAGATGATCGAATTTATGATGAAACAGAAAAAAATGAACTCGAGTCTAAACTAAAAGATGCGACAACCATTTCTGTGAGTGAGCAATCAAGAATTAAAAAGGAACGTCCACCACTAAATTTGGACTTAACAACACTTCAGAAAAAAACCAATTCGTTGTGGTCGTGGACATCCACACGAACGCTAAGAACGGCACAAGACCTCTATGATTCATTCAAACTCATCACCTATCCGAGAACCGATTCTCAACACCTCCCCGATGACATGAAGGATGTCGTGAATGAAACCATTAAGAAACTAGGGACGCAAAAAGAATATTCTCAGTTTTCAAGTCAATTAGGAACAAAAGGTCTACAGAATGAGAAAAGGAATTTTAATTCTGAAAAAGTCTCTGATCACTTTGCTATAATCCCTACTGGTGAGAAACCAAAGGGAAAATTATCGAAAGACCATGCGAAGTTATACGATTTCGTCGTGAGGAATTTTCTCGCAAGTTGGTATCCTGAATCTGAATGGTCTGTGAACAAGAGGATCGCCAATGTTGTCTCTGAGACATTTATCAAAGAAGTAGAGATTCTTAGTTCTCCAGGTTGGCGAGAAGTCGTTCCAAAAAATAACATTGTTCCAGAAGACTGGTTCGAATTACAAAAGAATCCTGAGGATGCTAAGTTATCCTCATATGATTTTTCAGAAGAACTCACCAAACCAAAAGGTCGATTGAAAGAAGCGGGTGTTCTCAACTTAATGGAGAATGCAGGAAAAATTCTCGATGACGATGAACATATTGAAGCGATGAAAGAAAAAGGCTTAGGAACTCCTGCGACAAGAGCCGATACAATCGACAGACTAGTAGAAAAAGCGTACATACGCCGGTCAAAATCAAACACGATTTCTGCGACTTCACATGGAATTCAAGTGGTTGATATTCTACGTCGTATACCTGTCGAATGGATTACATCTGCAGAACTGACAGGCGAAATGGAAGCCTCCCTTCTATCTGTTCAGAAAGGCGAAATCCCTAAATCAGATTATATGAATAGAATCATTGAACAAACGAACGAATTGGTAACTAAAATTAGAGAGCATGATCGTGCACAACTGTATGTTAACGACACCTCAATTGGCGATTGCTTACTCTGTGGAAAAGAAATTATTGAGACAACGATGTCGTACCAGTGTGTTGAAAACATTGGCAAAGGCAAAGGTTGTGAGTTTGTTATTTGGAAGGATTCAAGTGGTAGATGGTATGATAGAACTACCACAAAGCGATTACTAACAGACAGACAGATTACCAATCTTCATGGGTTTTTCAATTATTCAGGTGATCAGTATGAAATGGATGTAAAGTTGGAAAATAACGGAAGAGTTTCGGCATTATCATCGTCAATAGAAGATGTTACGGATGAGGATAATGAGATTGAAGAATGCAAAATCTGTTCCAATGGAACCATTCGAAAATCATCGACATCCTACCAATGTGATAACACAGATTGCAAATTCAGAGGAATGCAAAAGGTCATGTGTCACAGAGAGATAACAACTGAAGAGGCAAAGGTACTCTTTGAGAATGGAAAATCTGAACTTTTCGAGGATTTCATCTCTAAGAAAAACACTCAATTCAGTGCATATCTTGTCATTAAAGGCAATGGCATTCGCTACGAATTCCCTTTGCGAACCAGCAACAATAATTTACCTAAATTTGAGGTCAAACCTGGTGTTGTCGCTGTATGTCCTACACACAAAGCAGAAATTATTGAGACTGAAACTCATTTCCAAATCGCAGATGACTCAGGGACTTGCCGACTACAAATAGCAAGACAGATTTCCGGAAGAGAGTTATCTCGAGATGAAGCAAAGGAACTCATCGAGTCAAAGGAAGTTGGACCATTCGAGGATTTTACATCAAAGGCGGGAAAACCATTTGCAGCAATGCTTTACCTAAAAAAGAATGAATCAGTAGGATACCGATTTGCAAAGCGTTCATAGTTTCTTCAAATCGAATAACATTCAAGGGTCACCACCTTGTCGCTTTGGCGTGGACGAAGTCGATGTTGCTATCATTGGAGCAGGCCCCGTAGGTGGATTTGCTGCCCGACTTTTGAGAGAACAAGGCATCTCTGTTCATATCTTTGAAGAGCATAATGAGATTGGTCGGCCATTTCAATGTGCTGGTTTAGTCAATCCTGGAGCTATTGAAATGATAGATGATTACTCTGCCGTCCTTCAAGAAATCGATGGAGCCCTTATACACGGTCCAAACGGTACTGTAGCTCCAGTAGGTACGGATGGAAAAATACGAACATATTCAGTATGCCGGAAAAAATTTGACATGATCGTGGTTCAACAAGCTGTAGAATTAGGTGCAACTCTATCATTACAAACAAAAATAACCAACGCAGAAATTCGTGATGATTCTGTTGAATTATTTTTTGAGTCTAAGAACAACAAAGATTCAGTTCGGTGCAAACTACTCATTGGGGCAGATGGAGCACATAGTTGGACACGAAGAAAATTCAAGATGGGATATCCTAAAGAAACAATGATCGGATTTCAAACAGAAGTTACGGGGTACACATCAAAAGAACGATGGCTAGAAATGTATAGCGGCAGTGAGATTGCACCCGGCTTTTTTGCATGGGTTGTTCCGACAGGCTTTGGAACTCATCGAATAGGGCTCTGGTCAAATGCGAAACACATGAAAGATGGTAAGTCGATCGAATCATATTACAACGACCTTCTTTGTCACCCATTATGGAAAGAAAAATTTGCTAAAATTCAAGAAATTTCAAGATATTGTGGGCCCATCCCTGCAGGAATGGTGCGGCACCCGGTCAAAAATAGAGTGATGCTTCTAGGTGATGCTGCAGGAATGGCAAAACCAACAACAGGCGGAGGTATTGGGCCAGGATTTGAGCAGATATCATTAATTATCGAACCACTTTCAAAATTGATTGAAGAAAACAAACTCGATTTGTCTCATTTGAAACATCTCGTTTCAAAACCATGGGCGAGAATGAAAAAAGATCAAGATAGGGCACGGAAACTAAGAAATATTTTAGTTTCCGATTGTGATGATGCAACACTAAATAAGCATTTCAAGGCATTTGCTCATCCGAAAACAATTGAATTAATCAATAAAGTTGGTGACATTGAAAAACCTGTTCCATTGGGTATCGCCCTTCTCAAAAATGTACCCGCATTCAGACCTTTAGCCCTTAAGACGGGATTCAAATTTGTAATCGGCACGTGATGTCATGGGGAAATTAACTGTAGAATCTTCAATTCGATATCCACCTTTTGATTCATCTCGATGGGTCCCTGAATTTATCCCATCCGCGAAAACAACAGAAATTATTGGTCAATTTGAATCCAAGGAAGAAGCATTGAAACATGCAACTTCGCTCAAACCTCAATTTCAACTAGGCACTGATGAATCGTGGCATCTCAAAAGAGAAATTAAGTTCGATGGCGAAGTACTACAACATGATCAATCATTCAGTTTTATGGAAAAGAATCGTTTCCCGCCAATTGTAAAGCGACAACGACGGGGTTGGTACTTGCACCCACACCCCATTCATTCTCTCGTTCGCAGAATGATAAGATTCTCAGTCATCGTCCTCCTTTTTTGTTTAATGTATCTATTTATAGAACCAATTTTGTCGAACTATGGTGTTCCAAGTATTGGTACCCAAACCATTAGATTTGGTTTACTTGATTACCCTCTCCTTGCATTTTTTGTTGTACCGCTTTTGTTTGCTCCAATATTTATGAGAGTGTATGGAAATTTTTCAGATTTGCGCTCTCAACAAAAATTTCTGAAAGCCGATATTGAAAATCCAATCATTCATTTTCATTCAGAAACGTATGCTGATAAGCCATTAGAAATTTCAATCGAATTCCCGTTCCACTCAGAAGAATGGGAAAAAATCAATGTTGAGTGGCAAGTCGGTGTGCTACCACCATCGAGAGAAGCACTGTTGAAGGCATATGAGCGCACAACAGAAATGCAACCTCCACCAGGTTTATCCACAGAATTGCCTCATCATTGGGAAGCAAGCCTCGATGATGGGACAGCAGGAGGCGAAGATGCCCCGATGGATTCTCGTTTAGTAAGTGGTGGACTGTTCTTACGGCCTATGAGAATATTCGAAAAGGGTGGTCAAGATGAGTGGATTGCTGATAAAATTTTGAAATTGTCACCACCTGTCAATATTTGGCCAGGTACAACGTGTACAGACCTTATTCGAATTCATTGGGAATGCATCATTACATTTATCCGAAAAGAAAAGGCTCCCCTCTATTATGTTCAACCTCTAAAGGTGCACTATCCTGAAGAAATTATTCATATTGAAGATTTTGAGGTTCATGATGGTAGAATAGAAGTAAATAAAAAAGAACAATCAACAACTTGATTTGAATGATACACATAGAATTGCCATGCGAGGCAAGCCTGCTATAGCCATTTTTTTTGTTCTTTCAATGGTTCTTGCAGGCTGTACTTCAAACGAGAATTTGAAAGAAGAGGAGAATGAAGTCATCAACGAGGTACAACCAAGCACTGTCGATTTGACATGGACGACTTTAACAGATGAAATCACACTTGGAGAAACTGCAAGACTCTCTTTCACATTGCAGATTGAACCTGCTATACCAGTATCTGTTGAGCCCCTTGTCATCTCACCAACATTTTCTCAGGTTTCAAATCTTAATTGGACAGAAAACTCCGACATCTATAATCTTCAATTTTCACCTGACAAGGTCGGAGATTATCAAGTGAAGATTAGTGTTCGTGAGATAGATTTTTCTGGTTCTCTCAAAGAAGACTATGATTTCTTTGCGACGATCACGAGCCTTCAGCCAATTGAAGATGCACCAACAATGACCATTCCATCAGTGATTTTCATTGAAGAACCAAACATAATTTGGATTGAAGGTGAAGCAAGTCATTCTGACATCTCAACTTGTGACCTTCGATATTCGTTATTTGATGATGAAGGTTCGATTACTGTTTCAGAAAATGGTGGTTGGAAAGCTCTGTTTGATTTTACTGAAATCGAAGATACGGTTGTAATTTCACTCATTATCTCGTGTGGAGAATTCACAAAAAAATCGAGTGAGTACACAATACAAATCATTCCAGAATTTGAGTTTGATGACAAAGATGGTGACGGCATCAGCGATTCGATTGATCGTTGCCCTGACGGAGTAGGTGAAAACGAAGGTTGGGTTTCATCATCGTCGACAGATTTTGACGTAGACGGATGTCGAGATTATGACGAAGATAATGACGACGATAATGACGGGGTTATCGATTTGTATGATTTGTGTCCAAATGACATAGGTTGGACGAGTACTCCTGATTCAGATCATGATTCTGATGGGTGCCATGATGCAGAACACGACGATGATGATGACGGAGATGGCGTTATCGATGAGGACGATAAGTGCCCAGTCGGTCGTACTGGGTGGGCTTCAAACGTTTACAGTGATTGGGATGGCGATGGCTGCGAAGACATTGATGAGGATGACAATGATGATAACGATGATTTCAATGATACAGTTGACGATTGTCCAGAAGGCATGATTGAATGGACCTCTGACAGCAGCACTGATTTCGATCTTGATGGTTGTCATGATGATCATGAAGATATCGATGATGATAATGACGGTGTTCATGATGTCAACGGTACGGGATATCCTCTAGATTTGTGCCCGTACACCCCAATAGGTGCAGAAGATGTTGATGAATTTGGATGTGCAGCAATTGAACGAGATACTGATTCTGATGGAATTAATGATGCTGATGACCAGTGTCCTGGAACGCCGAATGGAAATACTGTCAACGCTGTTGGTTGTGCAGACATCGATGATGATGGTGTCTTTTCAAATGTTGATGAGTGTCCACAATCCCCTGAGAAATGGTCAGTTGATTCCGTTGGATGCGCTGTCATACAGAAACCAATTTCGTTCACTTCCAATTCAAATTTAGATGGACCTATGCAGGTTGTGCCTCAATTTAGCATTCCAACGCTTGACGGAACGTACAACTTCCAAAATGAATGGAGTGGAGAAGATGTTTATTTCTTCATGTTCAAATATACAGATACATCTGGAAATTCAAATTCAGGCACCTGGGCACAAAATCCAGGTACATTCATTCGTAGACTTCCTCTCAATACACAACTGTTCTTTGGGTCATTTGACTCATCTTATCACAACGATGTTACGACTCGAAAATCAGCTGTATTGAATGCTTTATCATCACAAGAAGAAGCTCATTGGAATTCAAGGATTCATTATATCGATATGGATGCAAGTAATCTTCAAGGCGGACTGGGCGAAATTATTTCTTCGTTTAACAATCCACTCTATTTTGGTATCGATCGATTTCAGTTGGCACGTGAAACTGGTTCGTTGTATGCTTGGACAACCCAATCAAATGACCCCAAGCACCTTTCTTACGAAACACATCAGTGGAACACAGAATTCCCAGTAAAAGTTAGAGAACTTGACCCTGCAGTTGAAGTTGTTTCAATTTTTGACTTCTATCGACATTCGGGAGGTTGGTCGGGAGGGTTTTCATCATTCGCCAATGCCACCATTGATTTGAGTAACGATTTAACCGCTTACGATACATTGGAGGTCTATCACGAGCATGCATGTTTCGAACGTAAGAATCGGTATCAGAAAAGTGATGGTAGTTATGGAGGATGCCACGAGTGGGATTATCTTGCAAATTTGTATATCTGTGATGAAAATAACTCCTCATCATGCTCTACTGAAATGATGCGTTGGATTACAACCTATGGAAGAGAGGGCCAGTGGCTTACTGACATTTCACCGTATCTCTTCATGTTGAATGACGGCCAAGAACGTCGTTTCAAATATGGAGGTGCCAATCGCGGAGATTTAACTGTGAAATTTCTTTTCAGCAATTGGGGCTCTGGTGAACGCTCACACGATGCAACCTATGCGTTTTCAGGAGGGCAGTTCGATGGAACGTACAATAACGAATCAAAATACACTAGATCTCTTAATTTCTCTGTTCCACCAACAACGACTAAAGTCGAATTGGTCGCAACAATTACTGGCCATGGTTTTGGAAAAGATAATGCAAATTGTGCTGAGTTTTGCGACCATGAACATCATTACTATCTCACTCATAATGGAACATCTCATACTGCTTACGAGTGGCATCCAATTGTTTACTCAAGTGAAGGATGCGAAAATGAAGTGAACAATGGCGTTGTCGCTAATCAATTTGGTTCGTGGCCATTTGGACGTGCAGGCTGGTGTGCAGGCCAAGATGTCAAGCAATGGAGATACGACATATCAGATTGGCTTGACCTATCTCAAGCAGGTAATTCTACGTATACATATGAATTAGATTACCGCGGGCTGTACAACAATCAGGAATATGTTCCTTCTGATGGTATTGGAAACGGACAACGGCAGATACGAGCAGTTGTCTATGTTGTATTTTTCACTACAACGAATTAGATGCAATTGAGGAAACAATTGCGACTCAATGTGTCGATAGTGCAGACAAATGTCGATAATCGCTGTCTCTTTTCACTGGTGTCATTCCCGAACGTGTAATTGACATAGTCAATTCTTGTTCTGTTGCCTGTACTTTTGTTGTGCCTGATGCGGATACGACATTTTCCTCCATCATTGTTGAACCTGCATCATCAGCACCAGCAAGAAGAGCAATTTGTGCTATTTTCATTCCCATTGTTGGCCAGGATGCCTGAATGTGTTCAATATTATCTAAAAATAGTCTAGAAATCGCAACATGTCGAAGATATTCAGTCGAACCCGCACCGAGTTCAAACTTGTTGCGTCCACGATTACGTTTGCCGAACGAATTGACTTCAAGTTGAACTGGCCAAGCAATGAACGATGTAAAACCAGTTCCGTATGATTTGAGTGAAGAATCTTGTAAATTCCGAATGCGGAGCATATGCTCAATTCGATCGGCTATTGTTTCACCAAATCCAAAAACATTCGTTGCACTCGTGGTTAAGCCTAACGATTGTGCTTCTTCCATCACGCGAAGCCAATTTTCAGGCGAACCTTTCTTCGGCGAAACATCTTTGCGGACATTTTCGACAAGCATCTCCGCTCCACCTCCAGGTAATCCGTGCATACCTGCTTCTTTCAATTCAATCAAAACTTGGAGAGTGGACTTACCTGATACCTCAGCAATTCCTTCGATTTCGATTGGACTAAAGCAATCCAAATGGATGTTAGGATGATTTAACGATAAAAATTGTAGCAAATCAGTGTACCACGAGAATGGCAATTCTGGATTCACTCCGCCTTGCATTAAAATTCTAGAACCTCCAATGGCTTCTAATTCTGAGATTCTGTCAGAAATTTGTTCATAGGTTTGAGTATATGTTTCTGCGTGATTTGGTGGCCTATAAAATGAACAGAACTGACAGTTGATTGTACATACATTTGTGTAATTGATGTTACGATCGACCAAATAAGTCACATTACCAGAGGGGTGCATTGCCATCCTGCGATGATGTGCTGCTTGCATGAGTTGATGCAGCGGTGCGTTTTCATACATCTCGATAGCATCGTCTTTGGATAAACGAAACTCTTCTTTTGATTCTCTTGCCCATTCGGACTGGACACGAAGAATTTCTTGCCAACCCATGCAAACTCACCTAGATTCCTTGCCCGATGATAGCTTCTAATTCTGTAATTTCTTTTGGACAATCTCTTGTTAATACATCTGGACCGTCTTCGGTAATGAGTACATCGTCTTCAATGCGTATTCCAATATCTGCATATCTTTCCGGACAATCTACATCAGGCCTCCATGCACCAAAGTATAGCCCTGGCTCGATTGTCAAGACCATTCCAGCCTCCAATCGACGCGGACTGCCATCTGGTTTGTAGACGCCAACATCATGTACATCGAGTCCAATCCAATGACTCGTGTTGTGCATGTACCATTTCTTTAACTCACCCGTTTCCATATCGAGTGCTTCTTCGATTGATTGATTGATAATTCCTAGATCTATGAGTCCTTGAGCTAAAACTCGTCGTGCTGCATCATGAGGGGCAGTGTATGCATTTCCAACAATGCATTGTTCAATCGCTGCTTTTTGAGATTCAAGAACAATATTGTAAAGTTCTTTTTGGGCATCTGTAAATCTTCCTGATATCGGCCACGACCTTGTAATGTCTGCAGCGTAGCCTCTGTACTCTGAACCAGCATCAATGAGAACAATCTCGTCGTCACCACATGGTGCATTGTTTGCTCGATAATGGAGAATAGTAGCATTTTCTCCACATCCAACAATCGAGGGATATGACCAACCAGAGCAGTTTGCATACGTGAAAAATCCCTCGATAATAGATTGTAAATGCCTTTCGTTTAAATTGGGTTGTTGCAATCTCATCGCTAACTCATGAGCTAAACTTGATACTTGTGCTGCGTATCTCATCTGCGATACTTCACTGGAACTCTTGATGAGACGAAGTTCTGCCAACAGTGGGGATGGGTCTACGGTAGAAATTGGACCTGTGCCGAAATGCTGCCTGTTTCGATCTCTCTTTTGGATTGCTTTTGTTACTGCATCATCAATTTCATCAATGACACCGGTTCGAAGTAGCACACGCTTTGAGTGGCCGAGGTAATCATTCAATTTTGAATTTAGTTCTTCAATCGAATGAGCCTCATCAATTGGAAACTGATCAAGAGCACCTTGAACTCCAGGTCGCCTCCCTTCCCAAATTTCCATCAACGTGTTCTTAGGTTGAACAAAAAGAATCGTCAGCCATTTGTTCATGCTTTCATCATATTTTGCAACCAAAACAGCCTCAGGTTCAACCCATCCAGTGAGATAGAGGAAATCACTTGAAGTCCGATAGCGATAATGCACATCATTCGAGTGAGTGGCTTCTTTTGGTGCTGGTAAAATAAAAATATCAGAATGTTCAAGATTTGAATAAAGATTCATCTGCCGTTCTCTATATTCGCTATTTTCAATCTGTAGAGGTTCACTTGGCAACCTTTCGAGAGCTTGTGCGAACATGTTTTACCCAGTCCTTCTCATTTTTTGAATCGTTGCTTTGATTCTAACTCTTTTATTATTTTTCAGCCTCATTCGATGCTGTCCATTTTGGTAAATCATTAGAATATTTACTTTTTGATTTTACACCGAACATTATGAAAATCAACATGGCTATTCCAATGAATACTATGACTCCGAAAGTTGTTGAACTCAGGATGCTGTTCGCTGTTAGGTCGGATGTTTCAAGAATTGTAAGTTTGAATGAAGTAGAAAATTTGTTTCCCTCATCATCGATCGTGTTCATTGATATCACATACTCACCCTCGACTGAAAACAAACTCGAATTAAGATATTCAAGAGATGAAGAGGTTATGGAACCATTAGGATGTTGAATCGTCCACGTACTCATTACGTAATCACGTTCTGAGGTTAGCTGTTCTCGTATCTCCCACTCACCATTCAACTTCACTTGGATGTGTGAAGTTGGTGTTAACTTCATTGTATCAATATACAGTTCAGAGTAAGGCATGATATCTTCGATGATAAAAGATTGATTTGATTTGTTGTAGTGGCCTGCTGAATCTCGAACTAAAATTTCAACATTGTACTCTCCTGGTTCACTCAAATTAAGTTCCAATTGATTTCCTTCAATCATTTCATCATCGAGTAATGCTCGAATTTCTCCGGAGGGAAGTTGTAGTGTCCATGTAAGTATCTCATTGGACCCTTTGTAACCATCATCAATATTGGCAAATATTGAAAATGGTATATTCTCTTTTTGAAAACTATCAAATTCGATTTCAACCACTGGTAATTTGGTATCGATATGAACTTGTAGATGAATCGTAGCAGATTCAGTAAGTAATTCATCAATAAGTATCAATTCAAAATCCCAAATTCCGTCATCGAGTTGAAGTTCATCGGCGTTAAGCAAAATAGCAATCTCATCATCTTGTGTGGTAAAATCTAACACGATTTCGAAGCGTTCTTGAAGACAAACCCAATAAGGTGATTCACAAACTTGAGCAATAAGAGTTGATGTTTCCAAAGTACCTGATGGGACATAAGCATTCAAGGATACCGTTGCATCAAGTTTTGAAAGGAGGATACGATTCTGAGAAGTAAATGAAGATTCGAGGGAATGTGGGAGCATCATCTCAGGTCTATGGTTTGAACTACCGATGTAAAGAAGAAGGTTCGCTTGAATCACATCAATACCGTCGGGAACTGAAATAATTAGATAGCACGTGCAATTAAGTTCTGGATTATCAAAATCCAAAGTCCAACTCCAAAAATTGTCGGCGACAGGGGTTACAGTTGTCAAGAAATCCCCAGATACAACATGCGTCGTCTGAGAGGTTGAACTGACATCCCATAATTTCCAGGACGCACTTTTCATTTCAATATTTGAATATCCAGATACATTGATCGAGGACTCATCAATATGCAGGCCATGGCCTTGGTCAAAGGTGATTGTAGGGGTCTGTGCCCCCTCGGTAGTGGGAATATACAACTGTGCAATAAGAATGAGCACAAGTATACATTGTTTCCTTACCATTTAGACACTGTTCCATCATCACTCAAATGGATCGCAAAGTTCACCTTGACCAGGGAATGAAACAGGATTTCTTGGATTTGTATCCCATTTGTATTCGCAATAGTTCACGTGACCGTCACCATCTGTGTCAACCATTCGATCTGCTCCATCATACGGGTCAAATTGGAAATGATATTCCCATCCAGTAGCCATACCATCATTATCGTGGTCTTGATAGTAGACTTCAGGCCCATCATTCCATTCATCACCATCTGTGTCATTACGGACAGGATTTGTGCCGTTTTGCATCTCTTCAAAGTTCGTGTAATTTTCAAGATTATCATAGAATCGTTGACCATCAGGTGTGTCCGGGTCGATGTTACACTCTGAATTAGACGTGTCATTGTATCCTGGACAATATTTCTTGACAAGACCAGTGCGATTAAGCCCATCTCGGTCGGGGTCTTCTTCCCCATCATCTATACCATCAAGGTCGCTGTCTTGCATTGCTGGGTCCATAACACCTCTTGCACCGTTTGCACTCAATGTTTGATTATCAACAAGTCCTAGGTCAAAAGCAAGCTCTGAGTATGAAACCTCCCATCCGTCAGGTAAATTGTCACCATCTGTGTCATCGTCAACTGGGTTAGTATTCCATCGATCTGGTGCCTCTGCACTGTTGAGCAGAGTGTCGTTGTCAATATCAAATACATCATCGGACAATGAGCCGAGAGATGGATCCAGTGCCCAACGACCGTTGCAACCATCACATTTCTGGTTGCTGGGCATGGAAAATCCAGTTAAGTTCATCTCGCTCACTTGGAACTTCGGTTCTAAAACGAATCCTCCCAGCCAATTTTGCCAGACATATCCACCAGGTTCCATTGTACATGATGATGTTTGAGATGCTTCACAACCTGGACGTAGCCATGTTGATGTTGCAACCCATAAACTGTGTGAGTTCGTATTGTCTTCAGCAGACTTTACTTGCATCTCCCAACCGTCAAGCATTCCGTCAGAATCTGTGTCATTGATGAGCGGATTTGTTGGATTTTGGAATGGCCTAGGCACATAAAGTACTTCTTGACCATCAACAAGTCCATCATCATCTGTATCAGATTTGTTGGCATGGGTGAGGAAATTGTCTTCCCCTGCAATGACTTCTTCACCGTCTTCGAGGCCATCATTGTCTGTATCGAACATACATGGACTTGTGGAATAAGCAACCCCTTCCCATTGGAAGTTGTCACCTGCTTCTTGCAAATCTGTCAATCCATCCGAGTCAGTATCAGGATTTGATGCGTTGGAACCTCCATCGCAAGTTGAGGAAAATTCTTCATAATCTGAAAGACCGTCCATGTCGGTGTCGTATAGGCCTGGATCGGAGGTGACCCACGTTTCTTGGACACCACGGTTAATCACAAGAATTTCCCATCCAAGTACTTCAATACCGTCGATGAGTCCATCACCATCTGTGTCGGCTACAAGAGGATTTGTACTTCGGCCATCGAGAATTCCGTCGCCATCACGGTCTCTGGCTTGATATTCCATGAGGTTCGTAAATCGTTCATGCTCTTCAACGACCGTTAGCCATGTAAACAAACGGGAATCAACAGTGTCACCGTTCATGACGTTAATGTCATACACATATCCGTCAACAGGAGAGAGGAGTGGGATAATTTGTTGGTTACCTCCGCCAAGCGTAATTCGAGCCCGTGCCACTGTTTGATTTGCAATGACTTCTTGGCCAAGAGTTACATCGACGCTGTACACAACTGCAGTTAATTCAAGAGAATCATATCGTACAGCACCGTCACCGTCAGTGTCCCAACCATCCATATCGGGATCTTTGTCGAAATTGCTGCTATCACGAGGATGTAGTCCGTTCGATGCTTCCCATTGGTCTGGCATGTCATCTTGGTCAGTATCGAGTCTCCATGGCGAAGTGAAATTGTCCTCACCGAAGATTTGAGCAACCATGTATTCTTCTACATTGTTCAATCCATCCTCGTCCCAATCGTTGTAGCCGTCAGAAGCATTGGCTGGGTCGAGGGTTTTTGATGAGTCTTGATTTGGTGCAAGGTTTGATTTTGAGTAACAAAATTCGAATCCATCAGGCATACCATCGCCATCTGTGTCCCAGTCGGATGGACCGTTGAGTTTGCCATCACCATCCATGTCTTCTCTGAACCAAGATGTTTCATAACCGTAGAATGGACCAGTATCTTGGATAAATTCAACAAGACCTCGATTACATTGTTCACCAAGTCCTTTCT
>Ga0255761_10002991_pt1 | contig 15422 bp, 15 predicted proteins | sample 071ome_29_FD_179961 | JGI IMG/M metagenome (GOLD analysis project Ga0255761, IMG submission 179961) | Coastal salt marsh microbial communities from the Groves Creek Marsh, Skidaway Island, Georgia - 071407BT metaG (version 2) | ecosystem: Environmental > Aquatic > Marine > Intertidal zone >... | reverse complement strand
CATAAAGATACTTTTCGAAATGTTCAATAGGTTTAATTGGATCAATTGCTTTTTGATCATACTTTTTTTGTGTCCATCCAGTAACTTTAGCCGCCCCTTCTGAAACATTAAGATCATTCCATTTAAGCCAATAATCGCATTGATCTACTACCCTATCATTCTCGATGACAATGAAAGCTAATTGCCAAGGTTTATTAATAGTTGAACCCAAGTTGAGACCGCAAGTCTCAAAATCAAAGAAAACATATTTTTGGCTCTTGTTGAACCTCAATAAGTTATTACTCATAATTCAAAATACTTCACATTTTTTAGGGACAAAATGTTATGACCTCCAGCATAGCTGATAGCGCTTTGAAGATCTTCCTCTATCTCTAGTAATTTTTGTTCATAAGTCATGTTATTACAACAAACATTAGTAAGTTTTCCTTCTATATTTTTAGAATGACCTTTATTCTCTGCACTCGCAGAACCAAAATAAGCTTTATGAGGAACATTATTAATTGTACTTGAAACTGCGGCACTGTCTACACAAGCTGCAAACATACCTCCTGCCATCACCAAATCAGCACCAGCAACCAATGCCTTTGCGATATCTCCATTACATTTAATTCCACCATCAGCAATAATTGGAATTTTTTGGCCAACATCAAATTGATCTCTAGATGCATAACAATCCCCGCATGATTTGACTGCGGTAAACATAGGAATAGTAAATCCAGTTTTGTCTTTTGTGGTACAGGGAGAACCTTGGCCAATCCCAACTTTAACTATATGAGCTCCCCAATTAGACAAAGCAACTACTGCATCTGGAGTAGTGACATTACCCGCAATAACAATAGTTTTTGGTAAACGCTTTTTAATATGTTCAATCATCATTTGCATTCTTTTGCAATAACCATGAGCAATATCAATAGTCACAAAATCTAAACGCAAATCAGGATCTTTAGCGATTTTATCAATAGCTATTTTATCTTTGATTTTGATACCAACACTAAAAGAAATAGTTTTCCAGTTCTCTTCATTTGCAAATTTGACATCATCAAACAAATCCCTGTTAAACCTATGCATAATATAAAAGTAACCATTGTCACTCATCCAACTGGCAATGTCCATGTTAACAACCGATTTCATATTGGCTGGCATGATAGGTAACTTAAACTTATGATCGTTAATTTCAACAGCAGTGCTACAATCACTTCTGCTATGCACTTCGCTGTATCGAGGAACTAAAGATATATCTGAATATTTAAGCGCTTTCATAATCTAAATAACTTTCAAAACAAAATTCTGGACTTGCACAATGATCTAGGTTGGGCATATCTAGGGTTCTAGCTCTATTAGAAAACCCCCTACTACAAATACATTTGTAAGTTTGATATGCTTCAAAGTCTTCTCTATTTTCATAATAAATGCTTTTTACCTTTTGAGTCTCGAAACCATTTTCAAGGCAATAATTTTCTAAGATCCCGTTCAGCACAAAATCAAAAGGAAGAAGATTATCTTCTAGGAAATAAACAGGCTCAAAAAAAGAATCATCTAACATACATGGCTCTTTATAAGAAAACGAGTTATGAAAGATAAAAGAATCATAAAAAGGTATAGCAATTTTTAAGTCATCGCTATTATAAAAATTCTTTAAGCTTACAAAGTCAATTTTACCTTCTCCTTTAGTGAAAGCACAACTATATATTTTGTTTAATAAAATGCAGCCTTGAGAATTTTTTGCAAATATGATTAATTTATGAACGCACATGGGGCAGTTCTTTTTTACCTCAACTGACATATCATCGCAAACGTCAATTCGAAGGCCAAAAATCAATTGTATGCCCAAATCTTCAGCGTTCTTCTTTGCTTCAAGAAAGCCGATGAGAGAATCCTCTACGAGAATAACCTCTTTTAAGTCATGCTTTTTAGCTATATCAAAAACACTAGGAGAACCACCTTCAATCACCTTATCAGGATGATCTAAAGTAAGGATGCTTTTTCCTATGCTATAGTGAGATTTGAATAATGGAAGCATGTGACAGAGTATAGCACATAACGGCTACTCCGTCAAGAAAAATATTAATCTTTCTTCTTCTTTTGAGCCTTCTTCCAAGACTCTTTGGATGGGCGATCTTTATCTCCGGGCTTTGCAGGACGATAATCGTCTCCCATTCGCTGTTTTTTCTTGCGAATGTTATCCCATAAGCCTTGCTTGCTTTCGCACTCTTCCATTTCTTCGGAATCTTCTTCGTGATCTTCTTCTCCTTTTGTTACTTTGGTAACACTTTTTTGAGACCACATTTTGCACGACCAGTAACGAGCTTTCCATTTCGGGCCGGGATTATCGCAGTTATGTCTAGCGCGAAAACTCTTACGGCGCTTAGGATCGTCGCGTTTAATTTCCATGTTAGGGTCACCGAAATTTACTTTAACGACATTCCCTTTATCGTTTTTAACATAAACGGAAAATTTCTTGGGACCTCCAGAAGTCCTGAAGGGCTTATTAAGCTTTTTGCCCTTTTTTTCTTCAGCGGCCCAAGCTTCTTCAGTAATTTCTTCTTCAAACCCAACGGGGTTTTGTTTCCTAATCTCGTCTGAAAAGTCTAATTCCATAATAGTATATACACTAAATATTAAATAATGCGCTCTTCATTATACATGTTAATCAAATATAAAATTTGATCATCAATTTTTCCATCAAAAGAATCTAACGTATTTATCTTAAACCAACCAAATTCAGTATGCTCAAAGCATAATTGCGGGTTAATTAATTCATCAAGCTCAAGTGTATGAAAAGAAAAATCATAGTCATCTCCACTAAAACTTCTAAAGAATCGAATCTTCTGAATTCCTTGAGGTATAATTTTTGTTTCTTCATAAAGCTCTCTATAAGCAGCTTCAATAGGATCTTCCCCTTCTTCTACGCAACCACAAAATATAGACCAATAACCGCCAAACGATACTGGTTTTCCCTTATAAGTTTCAATTCTTTTTGCTAGCAAGACGCTATTCCCATAAAAAACTGCAGTCCCAACATATTGATTCTTGTTCATGCTATATTATAGCGCAAAATCATCATCTTCTTCAACTGAAATTTGAGAATGGCGAGGGCATCCATCATAAGATAGCTTTTCTATCGTGTCACCATCCTCTTTTAATTCATAAAGATCCTGTTTGCTATCTAAATGAACGCTTCTTTTTATAACTCCATTTTTATCTTTTAGCGCCCAATATTCAAATGCAAATTTAAAAGGGCAATGCCACATTAAAGTTCCGTCTTTCTTTAATTGGCCGGGATAACTAGCAAAACCACAAACTAATTTACCCGAAAAGCCCTCGTCTTTTTCAGGAAAACCTTTATCGGCAGCAAAATCAGAATGCGCGCATTCTTCATCAAAGTCATCTAAATAATTTTGCCATTCAGTTAGCTGATATTCAAAACCTTCAAGTTCATCATCAGAAAGTGGAGACATTTTTAATACCCCTTTACCATCTTCTCCCAAAAGATCTGGCTTAAGATCAAATTTTAAAAACAAAAATTCTGATTGCCTATTATTATATTCAGGAAACATATGCTTGACCGCAAGCGAATAAATTAAATCTTGCAGGTTATCACTAACCTCTTTTCCTTCAAAAACTTTTTTACTAGTCTTGAAGTCCCTAATGATAGCAAACTTTTCTTTCTTATATAAGAATAATTTATCTATAAATCCATTGATTCTATATTTTATACCTTTTTCTTCATCATCTACAATTATATGAAAATCTTTTTCAGAGAATGCTTTTGTAGGTTTTCCAGTTGTCTTGCCAAAATAATCGTATTGTAATCCGTTGATTGTCATAGAATCTATTAACTCTATGTTTTCTGGATCAGCCACGTCAAGTCGATGAGCCCATATATAGACAAGTCTTTTTACAGAAGGTATACAAAAAAGAGTATTCTTTTTTATAATTGTATCAAAATAATTTTTGCGCTTTGGTTCACAAAGAAGCTCTAAAATAAGATGGCATATAGTACCTCTAGAGGCACCATCATTAGAAGTGTCGGGTAGTTTAAGCTTGTACTTGCACCAATAAATCCAAGAGCATGATTGAGCAGTCTTAATTCTACTCGCAGATAACTTTGTCATTTCATCCGACATGAGACTCGAGAATTTCTATATTTTTAACAAGACTCTTGGGGAGATCCTTGTCATCCCTCATTTTTTTTGCAAAGCTTAAAATAGAAGAAGCTCTCTCCATAAGGCTACACTCGCATTTCTCACTCCAAGAAGTAAAATCTTTTGGCGTCATCTCTCCAAAGTCAGTTTTGGTAGGAAGACAAACGTAAAGCTGATTAAAATCAAAATGATTAAGTAGTTTTAAATAGTTTTTAACCGCCGCTCTTGCTCCTCTATTTACACTTTTATTACTATCATTATTGAAAGATATAATGATTTTTTTGATATCTAAAGACATTAGATGGCATAATAAGGAAGGAGAAATATCAAGCCCAAAAGAAACCAAAACATTTTTAAAGTTATTCTGATGTAAGTTTAGGAGATCGCCTATACTCTCAACTAAAATAACAGAACCCGCATCACTTATAGCTTCTTCAATTGGGAGCTTTTTGCCATCAGGAACATAGTATGGATAAATCCATTTTGATTTTTTACCAAGATGCTTCCATTTTGCATCCTTTTCATTTGTCATATCGCGACCAGAAAAACCTATGATTTGAGAATGCTCATTATATATTGGAAAAACAAAGCGTTGAAACATTTTTCCTTTCGTAGCGTAACCACCTTTTAGAAACTCAAGGACATCAGATCCGATCCCTTTGTTATTGTAAAAGTCATAATGAGGAAAAAGGTCATCAAGTATAGATTCATCATAAACTTTTTCCATAACTATCCTGTCTTGTTGAGTAGAAGTTTTTTGAGAGGGGGCGTAATCATATGTAAGGTACTTCCCTATAACGTTTTTGTCATTAGTCCCGAAATGAGTTTCAAGAAGCTTTGCAAAAGGCAGCGCGACTGTTCCTTGAACAAAATCCCTCCAGACACCAGAGTTCTTCCAAATCTGCAAAGCAGTAGAATTATCACCATTCCTAAAAGCAGCATTTGAATGCCAATAAGATCCACGGTCAGTAAGTCTATACCCAAGCTCTTCAAGAATCTCCTTGATTCTATCTGGAGAAAGATTATATTCCGAGGTCACCATCTTGATCAGGTAAGATATTATCTACCCCCATTTGTTGAGCCATGTCTCGCAAATCACCAACCTCTTCAACACCAAAGTTATCCATTCTTAGGAAAATACAATTTGGCTCAGCCCTATCATTCCCAACCGCTTCGCCATTCTCATCGATAGCTGGAATCAATACGGGCTCAGTAGCTCTTAGCCTATCCTCTCCTAAGTGCCTAAACTTTACGCATTTAAGACGATGTGTAGCCCTAGAATAACAGTCGGGCTCTATCTGAAGCTCACGAGCCAATCTAGGTCGCAAAATAAAAAGATGAGAGGCGAACTGAGTAATTTGGTCGGAAAGAGAGACGATACTTTCATCTTCTACAATAGCGTCTGGATTTCTATTGCCAGTAATACCAGTCCTATTACTTTGAACACTAGTGACCATACTAATCATGGGTTTATTATCAAAAGTCACATCTCGTTGAACAAATTTTTTAAACTTATCGACCATTTCACCAACCGCTTCCCAAGAACTTTTATTTTTATCGGTCTTTTCATTTGTGGTCTTAATATAGTCAAAGCTTAATATCATAGGATTGCCTCGACCTACCTTGGAGTAATAATGACGAGTTGCAACTTGTATCATTTCTTTGATTTCAAGACCGCCAACGTTAAAGTATTCAAAAGACATGCCTTTCATTTCTTTAATGGCGTTATAAATTTTTGATCTAGTTTCCTCGACAGAAATTTCTTTGCCTGTTAGTGGCTCTATATAGCTAGAGTCTTTCCATTTTCCGCTTTCGATTAGATACATGGGAACTCCAGATAGAGCGGAGGCTTGTCTCATTTGAAGCTCTAGCTTGCTCATTTCACCATTATCAAAATGTAAAACAGGGACATGATCATGAGCACTAGATATTTTTGTTACAAAATCCAAGCAAAAAGTAGTTTTACCAACCCCTGTTCTAGCGCATATAACAGAAATATTTCCGGGCCTCACCAAAGATCCATAACACCTATTTAAATAAGGCATATGTGGCGCCAACATACCGGGGTCTCGAGGATTCTCAGCCAAATCTTCAAGCACCTCTTCTATATCGTCGTAGATATTTTCGGGGCCAATATTCTCGTGAGAATAAAAATCAATCTTGTCGTTATATTTAGTATCGGCTAGCTTGACCACTTCAGGTAATGACAATCCTTGGCATTTAACCATGTCATCCTTGATTTCATCACAGGTATCAATTATGGACCTTCTTAAAGAAAAAGTTTTTAATTCTTTTGCTATAATTAAAACCGATTTTTCTGAAACCTTTTTTAATAACAAGCTTTTAATATAATCCCCTATATCAATATTATCAATAAAAGATACATTGGCGGATCTTAATCGCTCAATTAAAACAACTTCATCTAAGGCTTCCGTGGGGCCAGAGTCCTGTATTTTTTTGATGATCTTAAAAATGGTCCTATGCACATAGCTGCCATGAGCAATAGAGAAATCGCTTTCATCTATTAATCCAGCAACTTCACCATATGAAGCAGGAAACTTTATAAGGACAGACAATAATTGCCTTTCCAACTCTTTTGAGTCAATCATGAAGCGTTATGTTAACAAAAAAAAATAAAAATGTCAAGAACTTTATTAGAGAGGATTGTCTCCGTCCCTATTGTTATTGAACATTTCAGATTCTTCGGACTCGATAATGTATTTTTCAATCGCTTTACGCAAGCCCATTTCAATGATTTGATTATCCGCTTTGGTATAAATCATGGGACAGCCCTCTTGATTAACATAGGCCAATAAAAAACCTCTATTGCCATCTGTTGAGCCAGAAAACTCAAATAATTGATTGAGAAAAGATTCTGGAAGAACAAAAGAAGGAAAACCTTCTTCATCAAAATTATCTTCGTCCATTAATATATATTACACTTTTTACAGGTAAATTCCTAACTCTTCGAACTTTTTTTTATCAAGCTCTGATTCAGAGTATATTTCTACAAGTTTAATTTCATTCAATTCACAGAAATCAATTTTTTGCTGATCCCTTCGTATTTGACTAACGAAATTAGACCTGCGCTTATGAAAAAAGGGAACGTATTTAACATGCTGTTGACCGTTGACTTCTATAGCTATTTTTTTATTAGCGTTATAAAAATCAAATTTTAATCTAGTTCCAGCAACAGGAAACTCCTCAAATACGACATGGTTTTTCCAATACTGTTTAAGGAATTGCTTGGCGTTATATTGGATCTTACTTTTGCTCGCTTTGTCCCAATCAATAATATATTTATTGGCTCTTGTTACTCTTTTAGTTGAACCACTAAGTGTTTGAAAAAGCATCTTATTCGCAAACAATCTTCTTAAAATAAGAAGTTAAGAAATTAGTTAGCTTTTGGTCTTCTTCAAATAAATTACTGAGCTTGGCTTCGCCTTGAACTTTTTCGGGAAAATCCAAACCATTCTCTTTTAGTAACTCAAGGAATGATTCATCTGCACTAATCCAAGCACCTCGTTTGTGAACATATTCCCATCCATAAAGCATTTCTATTAACTCTTTCTCAACCCAAACAGAATTTCCGCCAGTTCTTCCGTAGCGAATGGGATATTGAAGGGTATAGTTAGTCTTCTCGTTGGGTGATTTTTTTACTGTAATCTTAGCGAAATGTCCAAGAATTTTGTTTTTATCTTTATCAACTGGTTGGGTTTGATTTTCTAGAATCAAATCTTTCTTATGCCTAGCTTCAAACTCAAGAATATAATTAGCAAAGTGAAGAAGCGCGTTACCCCCTGTTGCGCTAGTTTGTCTAATAGGAGCCTTGGTATATGGATCAAGTTTAATATCAGCGCGCACTTGAGAAATAAATATTGCCATGTGTCCACGCTTTGCTAGAGCGATACTCATCTTTTGCATAAATTTTGCACCAAGAAGAGCGCCGCCAGCAACTTTATGAGCGTCTTGAAAATCTTTTTTCATGTCCTCCTTCATGATCAAACCATCAAGAGAATCTAGAATGAAACAGTATTTAGTTTTATTTTCATTGTCTCCCACTAAAGCTCTCATCAAATCCAAAACAGTCTCGTAAATATTACTTTCAAAAACAAAACAATTACCATCTTTCCAATCGTCTTCAGCGGTAGCAAATTCAACCCCACTACGCTCTTGCATTTCTTTTGAAAGCCTGCCTTCAGCTTTAATATACAAGCCTCTAGAATTGGGCATCTTTAGAAAGTTCTTCATGACTTCTAGAGCTTCAGAAGTCTTGCCTCCTTCGTTCATCCCAACGAACCTATGTAGTCCGGGGCCAAATCCTCCTCCAAGTTCGAAATCTACATTCAAGCTTCCGCTTGAAACTTTATAATCAATTTCATCTTCGAAGTTATAGTGATGTTCCTTGTTCTCTTTAAGGAACGATTTTAACATGTCATTAGCTGTACTCATAATCAATAATAGTCCCAGATGTTTTTCTTCTTTTTCTCTCTGGGCTCTCTTTTTTCGGGTTTATAATCGTAATTAAATTTAGTATATCCATCTTTTGCCGTAAAGTCAATAAATTTTTTATGCAAATTTTGTTCAGCCTTTCCAATATATAAAAGAATATCGTCTCTAGGTTCTCCGAAATCTACGTTTAACCAAAAATCTATATTAGGATATTTTTTAAATAACCTTTTTAATATCTTGAATTGTTTACCGTAGCAATAGCTATTAGTTAGACATTTTTTAGTAACTAATTTTCTAAGTATTTTAGAAGAGTTTTGAGAAAACGCAAAGCTGTTCACGAAATCGTAAACAACGGATTCTTTCAACGGCTCGGAATCTTCTGTCTTCGAATAACCAGCTTCCCATTTGCCAGATTTTAAATTTCGATACCAATTATATACAGTAGTATGATTATAACCTAGTTTTTTAGAACAATCCTTAATTGATAAAGAAGGATCTTGCTTGGAACAACCTAGCATATCAATTAAAATTTGGTTGGAAATTTTTTGCACTAAAAAGAGATTAACATATTTATAGGAAAAAGTCAAGAATTATTATTATAATAGTGTATTAGTATAAATATGAAACGAAAGATTCTTATTATGGGTTTGCCCGGTTCTGGGAAAACTACACTTGCTGAAAAGCTTGTGTCTAAGTTGAACGCCGCTTGGTTTAATGCTGATGCCGTCAGACAAGACATTTATTCCGAATTAGGATTTTCCCCAGAGGATAGACTCGCTCACGCAACTCGAATGGGTAAACTTTGCGACTGGGCAAAACTGGGGGGCTCATATGTCATAGCTGACTTTGTATGTCCAACCAAAGAAACAAGGGAAGCTTTTGGCGCTGACTTTACCATATGGGTTGATAGAATTGAAGAAGGTAGATACGAAGATACCAACAAGATGTTTCAAAAACCAGAAGGGTATGATATCAAACTAAAAGAAGGAACGCCAGACGAATGGTGCGCAAAGGTTGTTGAGAAGCTTAATGAAACTGAAGCTTGGGATAATCAAGCACCAACCGCCCTTTTAATAGGAAGATATCAACCTTTTCATATTGGCCATAAAAGTTTAGTTGCAGAAGCGATTAGAAGAACTGGGCAATGCTGCATTGCTTTGAGGGACGTTGGAGGAATAGACGAAAAAAACCCTTACGATTTCGAGCAAGTCAAAAAAGAAATCGAAGCAGCTTGCATTGAATTTGGCAACAAAATCAAAGTTGTAGAACTCCCTAATATTATGGATGTATTCTACGGAAGAGGAGTAGGATATAATATAGAACAACTCGAGCTTAGCAAAGAGCTCCAAGAAGTCTCCGCTACAAAAATTCGCGCTGGAGAAATCGGGCAAGATGGAAAACCTTTAGGTAAAAGACCTGAATAATTTATACCGTTAGTAAAACTAACCCTCCAAAAGAAAAAGCCCCCTAGCAATAGGGGGCTTATTTGTTTGCGGATTTAATCGCCTGTATAAACTTTAATACCTGATCTTCTTTAAAATCTCTTTTGCCTAAATTGCAAAATTGTGTTACAAATTGCACATTACCTTGTATATAGCCAATTTCTGAATCAATCCTATCCAAGGACGCGCAGAATGGAGAACCGCGAGTTTCCGAAAGAGATGCGGGTAGCTCCATTTTTACTCCTGATATAGCGCATATTCCACTTTGATTTTCCCATAAATTTTTTAAGTATGTTAAAGTTATATCATATGATTGATACTTGCTTTTTTTAGTCTTTGACCTCTGTTTCGCTTTAGCTATAAAATACTTAAATGAAGAATACTCGTCTTTTCTGTTATAAGATGATTTGATAAAATTATCGTTAGCTTTCCCTGTCCAAGGCTTAAGCTGCGAATAATGCTTCTCTCCCCCACCTAAAGCCGCATCTTTAATGCTTTTATAGAACTTGTGATCAGGGTTAATGTTAATTCTTCTAGTGTATTCGCTTTTATCTTTCCAGAAATACTCTCCTGAGTACGCGCATTTTAATTTAACATGTTTTCTTCCTTTGATTTTCTTTTCTTCCATATAAAATATATACACAATTTTTGGTGGAAGTGGAGAAAAAAAATGGTGGACGTGGCGGGGCTCGACTCCCGCGTCTTTAAACCTTCAAGCATACACTTCTACAAGTTTAGTTAGTTTCTTTTTCAGTTATTGATACTAACATCGAACTTCTTGTTTGAATTATTTACAGTTTATTAACAAGAAAATCTTTTCTGTTTTGCAGATAAATGACCCCTTATCCCTTTTATCTGCGTCAAAGGGTAAGAGGTAACAGACTTAAGCTGCTAGAGCAAGCTCAGGCTTTTTAAAGCCAAAAGCTTTGATACGTGACTTGTTGCCATGTAACAGGTTGCGCCTTTTTAAGGAGCCAGACGCGCTCCTACTTGCAATGCATCAATTCAATTCAAATCGAATCCAAAACACGCCCATAAAATTTTAAAGAACTAACTTATAGTACACGATTTAATTCTTTTTGTCAAGCTTGGATCGAATTTTTTTGATGGCGTCAGGAATTAAGCGGGGCTTACAAGACAGAAAACATCCACCTATAATAAAAACCCCAATAAGAAAAAAAGGTTTCCATGCAGGGCTATCCTTTGACACATGAAGGGGAGATTCTTTCTCTTCTATTTGCTGAGCAACTTCAATCTTTTCTTCTAGGGTTTTGGGTTTGTATCCTGTATTAATTGAATGCTGAGTTGGCGAACAAGAAAGCAAGAAGAAGCAAAATATCAACAATTTTTTCACTTTAATATATTGTATTGAGTAATATCTTCTTTAGAGCTATCAACAGGTGGAGTTTCTTTTTCAATTTCAGGCTCTTCTTTTTTTGCAATTTCCGTGATGGGCGCAATCGTGGTAGTTATAGTCGCCTTTTTTTTATTTCTTTTTTTGATTGTAGAGGAAAGTTTTTCATAAGGCTCTGCAGTAGCCATTTTAAAACTCATGTTTGCCGCAAGTAACATAACGACAGCCAAAGGATCAAATACGAAAATCAATATAACAATAATAATCCTAATAGCTTCAGCAAGCGCAATACTTTGAGCGCCTAAATCTTCAAGTAATTCAGCAACATATTTTACTGGGCCAACTTCCGCTTCTAATTCGAGCTGAGAATTTTTATGATTAAATTTTTCAGCTTCCATAGATTCGATTTTGGCGTAAGAATCTTGAATGTTTTGATTGTACTCTTCTTTTTTCAAAGATAAGTCTTCTTTACTTCCTGTATCATTTTGACGCTCTTCGATTTTTTCTCTAATCTTATTTACTTGAAGTTCTGTATTTTTGCGGGCTTCTGATATTCTAGATTCTGCAGAATTAATTTTTGATTTTATACTTTCTCTTTCGGGGTTTTGCTGTATGGCAAGTTCTTCTAATTTCTTCTTTTTGCTACCAAAAAGACCACCAGATTGAGCGTTAATCGCGGCAATTTCTTGATCAAGAATAGATATTCGATTATTTAAGCGCGCAATTTCTTCGTTATCTATCTTTAAATTTTTGTCTAAAGACGAATAAAGGTCTTCTATTTTTTTCTGTTCAAGCTCGATATTATAAGCAGTATTGGTTGAAGAGTTTTGTTTTTGTTCGTCCAATTCTTTTAGGTATTCGTTTTGTCGGTCAATATAGTCTTTTTCTCTTTGGATTTTGTCGTCCAATTGAGTCATGACTATTCTTGTTTCTTCTGCTACTGTTTGGTGGGTAATATATGATTTACTTAAGTAGCCAAAAATACCCATACTTGTTATAAATACAAGAACTACAACCGCGCTAGTTAAATAAATCTTTAAACTTCTTGGGCAAATTTTCCAATTATGATGTAACCAACTCGCGGATACAAGCTTGGCAATTTCCAAAACCGAACCCATGATCACAATTGACCAGAAAGCGGCAGGAAACATAGTTGTCAAGCCTACAATGCTAAAATACGCTGCGACAAAAGATATGCTCAGCGCGGAAAGCAAAATGGCATATTTCATTTTTTTGCCTTTTTATCGTATTGACTATAACAAACTGCGGCCCGTTGTTTACCATCGGGGAACTCTTTGCGAACCTTGGGATCGCTCATGCAGCGAGAAATAAATTTACCTCGCTTTTCGTCTTCTTTCTTTGTTGGTAATGGCATACTATATAGTACACTTAATAATAAATTGAGCTCCAGAATTAATAGTTTAGCAAAGCTTGGTTTTACATTGGTATTCTAATCATTCCACTTAATGTAGAAACATTAGAGCTAACATAGTACAAAATTTGAGGCGCATCATATGGAACTTGAAAGATCAAATCTCCTTCTTCAACACCATTATTGGTAACTCCAGCGCTAAATAAATCAGCAGTTCCTGCGGAATTAGCGGTCTTTATGTAAAACGGATTACCGTCAGACTCGATTTGAAAAATATAAGATTGCCCTCTTTGTAAATATATAGTAGCGTTTGTATTGGCGGCACCTCCTGCAGCAAAAGGTCGTTCCACCACATAATTGGGAATAGAAGGATCAGTAAAAGAGTAAGCTAATTTAATATCAGTAATCCTTGGATACCTACCCTGTCTCCCATTGCCGACCAAGGATGCAAAAGGCCGATTTGAAGTATCATAATCGTTGTTCCATGTGATCTTATTAATATTTCCACCTAGTGGTAAATTAGAAAAATCTAACGTAGGCACGAGAGCCGGTTTAGTAAGTACTGAACCCCAACCTTGTTTAACAGTATAAGCCTGTCCTTCTAATGCGCTTGTGCTAACTTCTTGACCGCCTGTAGTGAAAGGCGTCACCCCATAGTGTTCGTTGCTTGTTAATCGATACTGGATTCCTGTAGAGTTCTCGACCTGCTGAACCCTACCAAACCAAGGTTCTCCAGACCATTGGATAGCATTAATATAAATATCTTGTTTAAACTGAAGAGCAGCAGTAACTGTTTTAGTCCATTGGCTTGAAAAACTATTATGCGTAGCGTTCGGCTCCCAATAAGTATTTGAATCCCCATCAAAAATCTTGTTAAAATCAGCATGATAATAAACGAATGGGTAGCTTCCGGCGTTTTTATATGAAAAATACAAGCTAGAAATAACTTCACGAGCCATCTCAGTAGTTGGGGTATCAACAGTATTCTTTCTTATTTTAATCGTATTACAACATCCATCGTCAAATTCAAAACCATCCCCAGCAGAATTAACTTTTAAATACTTATCAGCAGTTAAAGAAGAAGGAGTGCCGCTCAATCCAGTAAATGATTGAGGGTAAATTTTTTCCCATTGACCAGCATGAGCCATATAACCAGCGCCTTCAGAATGTACATGAGCAAACATTCCATGATGTAAAGTTGCGCTAGGAAGATCAGCCGGAGTGGGATAAACATCCCAATTTATTTCTTGAGAAGAAATCTGGCCACTTAATCCTGTATAACCAATACCATCAGGCAAACTGACTAAAAATTTACCATCATCATAAGAGCTAGGGGTATCATTAAGGCCAGTAAAAGTTAAACCAGTTCTTGCGTAATTATAGTTAAGCAAAACACCAGTAAAAACATTGGCGTCATGAATTCCTATACCACCAGTATAATCCACATAACTTTGAGTGTCCCCAAGAAATCTATCTAATCGATTCGAAGCGTTTTGAACGTACCCATCAATGGAGAAAAAAGAAGAAATGTTCCTGTCAAAAACTTCATCTCTTTCAGCTTGATTTGAACCATAAATAGACTCAAATGCAGACAAAAGATTTTTATTTACAGTGCTATTTGGAAACTTAGTGCTAGGAAACTCTTCTTTAGTAACTAACGATTTTGAAGGATCATCTCTAATTCCAGAAATATAAGAAAAAACTTGATCAGGATTATTCAAGGTCAATCCGGGCAATCCTTTTTTTAAATCTTGACCGATTTGAAACCATCCAAAATTATCTCTTAATTTGGAATCAGCGACAGGGTCAAGTATAGCATTACAATAATTAACCTCTGTAGTCCTGTTATTAGTATCATTAAAAGGGCTAATCGAATTCCAGTTTATTGCAAGAGATCCGTCCCCAAACCCATACGTCTTGGATACTGTACCGGCAGTATTGTTGCTTGTCACTATATCCACCCAGTTTGTATTTTCTACAAGCGAAGAGTCTTTAAACTCTGAAGTATTAAAATTTTGAAGTAGCGCACTCGATTGAATTACGCCAATGTCTTCTCCGGTGAAGTAAGGTATTATATTTCCGTCAACTCTTTTGCCTATCTCTCCTGCTCCGGTAATTTTTCCTAAATAATACTTGACTACCGTATCAGGCAAGATATCATCCATAGGATCTTTTCTAAATATTGTCATTTTTAACTATATTGAACCGTAATTTTTATTGAGGAATTATTTAATAAGGAAGATATAGAAGAGCCACTAAATACTGAAATATTAACATGAGTATTTGGATTAGCGGTAGACTTTTTACAAGTAACAAGCGTTTCATTAAGCGCACTTTGCGTGAAAGAATCGGGCCTCTTGTTTGCAGAATCGCTAGCCCACAGGCTAGGATGGAGTTTACTAGTTGGGAAACTAGTGTTATCTACGATACTAAAAGTAGTATAACCTATTGAAGCAGGGACAACTGGAAGCTGAATTTCTTGAGTTGACGTGGTACCGCCGTTAAAAGTAAAAGTTCGTGTGCTAGATGCAGTCGTTGTAGATGTCGTTGTAGTCGTTGTAGTAGTCGAAGTAGAAGCGGGTGCGCTTGTCGTGGTAGTCGAAGTAGAAGCAGGTGCGCTTGTCGTGGTAGTCGAAGTAGAAGCAGGTGCGCTTGTC
>Ga0255761_10002990_pt1 | contig 15422 bp, 9 predicted proteins | sample 071ome_29_FD_179961 | JGI IMG/M metagenome (GOLD analysis project Ga0255761, IMG submission 179961) | Coastal salt marsh microbial communities from the Groves Creek Marsh, Skidaway Island, Georgia - 071407BT metaG (version 2) | ecosystem: Environmental > Aquatic > Marine > Intertidal zone > Salt... | reverse complement strand
AAAAAAAAAGCGGATTTAGATATAGCGTTCGCGGAGGACGAAACGCGACGAGACGGACGATTCCGCCGAGAAAACCGGGTTACAAAGCGGCGAGTTTACTAACGTCTGCAGGTGTGCTTTCGCTCATACTCTTCTTATTATATTTTCATTAAAAAAATCGTATTATATTTTGTTTCACTCTCTCTCTCTCTCTCTTTCTTCTCTCTCTCACTCTCGCATTTGTTTTCTACGACGTGGACGCGCGCGCGCGTCCACCCGCGTTTATGTTTCTCACTCTCACCAATTCTCTCTTTCTCTCTCATTCACTCGTTTACCTCCTCAATAAATTACCTCCTCTCGATGCATTTTCTCTTCGTCGCCTCACTCGTAGCTCAATAATACAAAAAAAGTCGTGCAGAAATATTCGCTTATTCCACGCCTTCGATCTTGTCTTCGACTTCCATGTACAACTGTCGCAAGCGCTCGATGTTTTCTTCGCTGGTTTCCCAGTAACCTCTGCCGTTCGCTTCCAAAAAGTTCGCAACCATCTTTCTGAACGAGTTCGGGTTGGTTTCCATCAATCTCTTTTGCATTTCCGGATCGGCCATGTAGACGCTGTTGGCGTCTTCGTAGACCCAGTTGTCGACTTGGCCGGACGTCGCGGACCAACCGAGAGTGTTGTTCAATCTCTTTTGGATTTCGCGAGTACCTTCGTAGCCAGAGGCCAACATGCCTTCGTACCACTTCGGGTTCAACAACTTCGTTCTAGAGTCCAAACGCATGGTTTCGGACAAGGATCGGACTTGCGCGTTGGCGGTGGTCGTATCGGCGATGAAGGAAGACGGCATCTTACCATCCTTTCTCACGCCGGCAACCAACTTGGTCGGATCGGAATCGAAGTAGTGCGAAACATCCGTCAAGGAAATTTCGGACGAATCGAGGTTTTGGAAGGTGACATCAACCTTGGACAAGGAGGATTCGAAGATTTCTCTCTTGATTTCCATGCCGCTGCCCGGGGAATCAGAGTTGAACGCAAAGGATTTACGGTTCAGGTACATGTCTTGCAATTGAGATTCGTCGTTCCACGAGGAGTTCTCGACCGCCAAGTTGACGTTGGAGGAGTAGGAACCAGACGCGTTGGAGAAGATTCTCGTCGCGGCTTCGCGAACAGACAAGCCGAGTTCTTCGGCTTGCTCCAAGGCGTGCTTGCGGACAAAGTTCATCTCAGGCGGTTCGTCTTGCTCGGCGGCGAGCTTGACGGCGCGATCCAACAAGTTCATTTGGTTGACGAACAAATCTCTGAAGACGCCAGAGCAGTTGACGACAACGTCGATTCTCGGTCTGCCGAGTTCTTCCAACGGAATCAACTCCAACTTGTTCACTCTGCCCAAAGCATCCGGAACCGGGTTGACACCGACCATCAACATGACTTGCGCCAAAGATTCACCGTACGTCTTGATGTTATCGGTACCCCACAAGACCAAAGCGATGGACTCCGGGTAGACACCGTTGTTCTCGACGCGTTGACGTTCAATCAAACGATCGACGACAACCTTCGCGGAGGCAACCGCGGCACCAGTCGGGATCGCTTGCGGATCCAAGGCGTGGATGTTCTTACCCGTCGGCAACACCTTCGGGTTACGGATCGGATCCCCGCCCGGGCCCGGCAAGACGTACTTACCGTCCAAAGCTTCCGCCAAGGATCCGAGCTCGTTGTCTTTGACGACTTGCTCCAAGCAAAATCTGAGGTAGTCGAACAACGTGCGCATCTTGGCGACGTCAACCTTTTCGAACTTGGTGCCCTTCAAGGAGTCGCCCCACGGCAACGCGATGGAGGCATCGCCAAACAATTTGCCGAGTTGACCGAGCGCGTTGGCGGCAACTCTGCCAGTCGGATCAGACGCGTTCTTGACGAACGCTTTGACGGCATCTCTGGACGCAAACGTGATGTCTTGCAACATTTGGACGTATTCCAACTCACCGGCATCGTTTCTGCGGTAGATGTTCTCGATGTCTTCACCGATGGCTTGCGCCAACAACTGCGGCATACCAACGATGCCGTCTTCCTCTCGGTCGATGCCGGCAATGTTGACCAAAGTCGCAACCGCTTCCTCCGCGGACGGCGGGCAACCGACGACGTGCAAACCGCACGGCAACAATCTCGATTCAATCTCCATGATCTTACCGTACACTTTACCGACGATCATGTCTCTGAAATCTGGCTCCAAGTCCGCGGCATCGGTGTCCGCCGACGGCAACTCCTTGATATCCTTGTCCAAGTTGCACGTGATCGCCGTGGTAATGATGGTGTTCACGATGGACGGACCACGACCGGAATCTTTCAAAGTTTGGTACGAGGAAATCAATTCCTTCAATTCTTTTAATCCTTTGTACAAGCCAGCGTTTTCAGCCGGCGGCGTGAGGTAGGAGATGGTGTTGGCGTAGGAGCGTCTCTTGGCGATGGTGGCTTCCGAAGGGTTGTTCGCGGCGTAGTAATAAATGTTCGGCGTGGAACCAATCAACAAGTCCGGGTAGCAGACACCGGACATGCCGACTTGTTTCCCCGGCATAAATTCCAAAGAGCCGTGGGTACCAAAGTGCAAGACTGCATCCGCTTTAAAGATTTTTTCGATGTACGTGTAGTACGCGGCGAAGCCGTGGTGCGGCGACGCAGACTTGGAGAACAACAATCGCATGGGATCACCTTCGTAACCAAAGGTCGGTTGGACACCAATGAAGACGTTACCAAACTTCTTGCCATACACAAGCATGTTTTGGCCGTCGGTGTTCAAATTACCAGGCGGCGGGCCCCAGTTTTCGTGGAGTTCCGGTTCGTACTCGCACAACTTCTTGTACTCGTTCACCGGCATTCTGTATTCGACGTTCAAGTCCGGCGACGCGAATTGCGCTTCCTTGTCGTTCAAGACGGAGTTGATCAAGTCCATTTCGTTGTCCGGGCAGTTACCGATGTTGTAACCTCTCTTCTTCAAATCTTGCAAGACTCTGAAGATGGAACCGAAGACGTTCAAGTACGCGGCGGTGCCAACGTTTCCTTTGTCCGGCGGGAAGGAAAACACGGTGATCGCCAAGTTCTTTTGCGAGTTCTTCTTGCGTCTCAACGAGGCCCACTTGATGGCTCTTTCCGCGATTTGCGACGAGCGATCTTCCAAAGCGTGCGATTTACCAGACTTGGAGTCTCTGCCGGAGAAGATGATCGGTTCCAAACCACCGTCCAATTCCGGAAGCGCGACTTGCAACGCGACTTGGACCGGGTGCAAACCGAGCGTAGAGTCTTTCCACTCCTCGGTCGTTTGGAAGGACAACGGCACGGTAACCATGTACGGCACGTCCAACTTCTTCAACGACTCGATCGCTTTCGGGTGATCTTGTCTGGCCGGGCCACCAACCAAGGCGAAACCAGTCAAAGACAACACGGTGTCGACCAAAGCGCCCTTAGTGATCGGATCGAAAAAGAAGCGATCCACCGGGACGGAGAAGTCCAAGCCGCCGGCAAAGACCGGGACAACCTTGGCGCCTCTCGCTTCCAAGTCCATGACCATACCGTCGTAGTGACCGGCATCACCGGTGACCAAGTGCGATCTTTGGAGAACGACGCCAATAACCGGCGCGTCCTTCTTGAACTTGATGTCCTTTCTGGTATCGTACCAGTTCAAGTACTCCTTGACGTCTTCGAACATGGTCGGCGCCATCGGGTGCCAGATACCAATGTCCGGAAACGTCACCGGCTCGGCAACTTCCCCGACGTCGACATCGGCCAATTCCGGAACGTAAGCCTTGGAGATCATCAACAAGAAGTTCTCCAAGTTTTCCGAGGAACCGCCCAACCAGTACTGCAAAGAGTTCATGAAGTTTCTCGCATCCGCCGCCTTGTCGCTCGGCAAATACTTCAAAACCTTCGGCAAAGTTCTGACCAACTTCAACATGCCCTCTTCGAAACCGCCGGATTCTTTCTTCTTTCTCATGAAAGAGGCGATCGCAGACTTGGATTGACCCAACTGCGCCATGGAAAACGTACCCAACTTGTTCAATCTCATAACCGCCGGCATGGACGGGAAGATCACGCACGCGTCCAAAGAGTCTCTCAACGGGGCGACAATGTCCACGATCTTTTCCGCCAATTCTTCGATGAAGATCAAAGAACCGATGAACACGTTCGCGTTCTCCACGTCTTCTTTAAATTGCTTCAAGTTCTCTTCGTTTCTCAATTCCTCCAACAAGTAACCCGAGACTTGAACGCACACGTTCTTGTTCGTCGCGTTGATCTGCTTCACCGCGGCGGACAAGGAAGACTGATATTGCGATTCCAAAACGACGTAAACCATCTTCACGACCGTTCTCCCGTTCGCTTCCGGAATGATCGTACGAATCGCCGGGTCAACGTTCGTGAACATCCCTTTCGAACTGTCCGCGTCCGCCAACAACTTGTCCTCCTCAGAGGACGTTCCAGCCTTCTTCAAAGGCCCATTTGGTGGCGAGATGACCGCTTTGGTGACGACTTGCCTCGCGAGTCTTTGGCTCTGTTTCGCGGAAGTAGTTGTCTTCGCGCGTAAGCTCTGCGCAGTTTCAACGTTATCAGGTAAAAGATGATCATCGGGTCAGCGTTTGTTGTTGTTGGGTTTCGGTGTGGATATGGTTTCACATCAAAAAAATGTACGAAAAATCTGTGATCTCTTTCCCCACGAGAAGAAGGGAGTGACGTCGACTCTGAAAAACCATCTCTCGCGTATCTCTTTTCTTTTCGATCGCAAAAAACGAACGGTTACGCTCGCGCAAAACCGCCGATGCGAGAACCAAAAGAACGAGCGAAACGCGCTCGATCTTCTGCGCGGATAAAGATTCTCGTTTGAATGCGTTTACGCGCGTTTTTATCGCCGCGCGCGCTTGGAAAATCTCAGCCATTTTCACACCCGGAGCCCCTTTGGAGAGATAAAAACAAAGAAAAAATTTCCCCCCAAAAGAGAGAGATGGAGAGATGGAATCGCGAGAAACTTTCTCGAACAACGAGAGAGTAATAAAAAGAACGTCTACTGAGACGACGCGACGAAACGAACCTTATGCAAAGCGAGTTTGCTCCCGAGCGCCGCGGACGATGCTGACATCGAAGACGACATTTTAAAACTAAAAGTGTGGTAAAATAGAGTGAGGAATGCGTTTGTTTCTCTTCCCAAAGTCCTGGTCTTGTGTTTTTTTCCTTTTTCTCTCCTCTGTCGAGAGAAGATTTTTTCCCGTTTTGGGAGAGATGAAGATCTTTTTTTTTCCCTCTCGAGGCAGGAGAACCTTTCAAATCACGCGAGAGTCCACTTTTTGCTTTTTTTCACTTTTTTACGTAAAATACGTTTTTTTGTACGAGTACTCTCGTCGCTTTTGGTTCTCTCGCAAACATCATCAAAAGTGCTCGTATAAATACTACATTATATACATATAGTACACGAGTCCTCTAATAAACATCGTGAATATCAGAGTAATAGTTTAGTCAGAACGCGATATACGACAGCGCATATCATCGCTCGTGTTTGTTTGTTTGTGCTTGCGTGTGTGTGTGTGTGTGTTTAAGAAAGAAAAGGTTCATAAAAGAGAGAGATGGGCGCCATTTCCTTGCTCCTCCGCCACCCGTTCGATGTGTTCCCGCTCTTGAAGGTGAAAAAAATGGCGGACGAGGCGAAGAAACTCCCGAAAGAGGAGAATCTGGCGTTCTGTTACGACATGTTGAATAAAGTGTCGCGGTCGTTCGCGATCGTGATTCAACAGTTGGACGAGGAGTTGAGAGACGCCGTGTGCATCTTTTATCTCGTGTTGCGAGCTTTGGATACGATCGAGGACGACATGGCCATCGATAACGCGGACAAAGTGCCGCAACTTTTGAAGTTTCACGAAGACATATACGATCCGGAATACAAACACACGACGTGCGGGGAGAAGCATTACAAGACTTTGATGATGGAATATCCGAAAGTGACGAATGTTTTCTTGCGATTGAAGAAGCCGTATAAGGACGTCATCGCGGACATAACGAGACGCATGGGAAAAGGTATGGCGGATTTCATCGAGAGCGAAGTAAACACGTTGGAAGATTGGGACGTGTATTGTCATTACGTCGCTGGTTTAGTCGGGATTGGTTTGTCCGATTTATGGGCCGGGTCCAATTTGGAGGCGAAGAGGTTCAAGACAGAGATGGAGGATTTAAGCAACGCCATGGGGTTGTTTTTACAAAAGACGAACATCGTGAGAGATTATTTGGAGGACATACAGGAGATTCCGCGACCGAGAATGTTTTGGCCGCGAGTGGTGTGGGAAAAGTACGCGACGAGTTTGGACGATTTACAATACAAGAAGAATCGAACGAACGCGGTGCATTGTTTGAACGAGTTGATTACGAACGCGTTGACGCACGCGTGCGATTCGTTGGAGTACATGAGCCGAGTGAAAACGCCGTCAATCTTCCGATTTTGCGCGATTCCGCAAATTATGGCCATAGCGACGTTAGCAGAGTGTTACGATAACGGGAAAGTGTTCGAAGGCGTGGTTAAAATCCGAAGAGGCTTGTCGGCACGCATCATGTTATCTTCCAACGACACGTATCAAATCGGCCAAGGCTTCAAACACTTTCTGAAGATTTTGAAGAACAAAGTGCGAAAAGAAGACCCGAACCACAAGGAAACGATACGATTGTGCGATTTGGCCACGGAGAAAGCGCAAGAATTGATCGATTCGAGCGATCGAGGTAAACTGGAAAAGTTGCGAAACGCGAATAACGATAAACCGTTATCTTTGGGCGTAAAACTTGGGTTGTTGACGTTGTTTGGCGGATACGCGGTCTACGCGTTCAACTTGGAACAAATGCGCGAAAGTATGGGATTGAATCCTAAAAATGGCGCTCGATGGGTTGATCAAATGCAACAATTCTTTGCCGTGTTGGGTGTCATCTTCGTGATGTTTTTGATGTACTCCACGCGCGGCACCACTCGTCGATGAGTGTTTGAAAATGGACTCCCGCGCGAAAAAATTTACTTTGCGTCATCACGACAATAATACAACAATAGAGAGTTTAGCGAGAATATAAAAAACGAAAGCTATTTAAAAAATAGACGCATCGAACTCGTACTATATCGTCGCGTTCGCGCGCGTCGATTCGCCGCTTATTCTGTTTGTTTATGCTCCTCTCACTCTCGCGCAAATATTATTCGCGCGAATCGTTTTTCTGTACTAAATATCTTCTTCTTTTTGTCTGTGTGTGCGTTGTTTCGCTTCCTCAGAATTTCACACGAGTTTGAGAGACAGGGAGACAGAAAGAGAGAGAGAGAGAGAAAAGAAGCGAACGAACGCACAAAATGCGTCGATTCCTCCTCTTCTGCTTCCTCTTTCTCTTCGCGCATTCGCGCTCGACCGTCGCCACCGCGCGTTCTTCTCCTCTTCAAAAGAACGGACGAAATTTGTTGCAACGAACCCATCGGTCATTGTACTTGGAAGATTTTTCTTCTTCTTCTTCTTCTCCTCCTCCTTCCCCTCTTCCTTCTTCTCCTCCTCCTTCCCCTACTCCGGCGCCGGAAACGGAGGAAAAAGAATGGAGAGGCGCGGACACGAAGACGCTCGCGAAACTTCTCGAGTTGGAGCAAAAATACAGCAAGATGATGTCCGATTTCCGAGAACAAAATAAAGGCGAGATTTCGTTGACTGAGCTCGATCGAATCGGAGAGGAGTATCGACAAGCGTCGAGGGCACATCACGAAGAGTTGGAACGTGCGAAGATGTTGTTGTCGTCGGAAAGCGAAGATGCGAGCAAGAGCATTAGCGGTGGTGGTGATGGTGGTGGTGGTGGTGGTGCCAATGATAGTAATACTAGTAACGAAAACATCGACGTGAACGACCCGCGGACTCGCGAGCGTTTTTTCAAAGCCCGAGCGAGAAAAACGGACGATGAGTTGATTGTGTTCGCGGTTGGTGACACGAGAGATCACCGTAGAGTAACAAAAGATCCAGCAATTAGCACGATTAGTACCGACTTTGTCGCCAACGTGGCGTTGAATTTGAAAGCGATGGGCATCGAACACTACGTAGTCTTGGCGAGTTCGAAGGAATTATGCGAGACGTTAAAAACGAGATATAGGGAAGCGTTCGGGGATTACGGTGCTTGCGGGTTCTCCTCTGCGTATACCGAGAACGCGCAACAGTTGGAAAAGTGGAACTTGAAAGTAGGCGATATGTTTTTACTCTGGATGCAACAATGGTTGTTGGTCTCGCAAGCCATGGAGGCGAACTACGGCGTCATGAGAGTAGATTCAGACGTGGTATTTTTAGAGGATCCGTACAAGATTATAAACGGGCCATTGATGACTCCGTTTCGAGTGATTTCACAGACGGATTTGTTCGCCGCAAACACGAGGCCAAACTGTGAAAGGAAAGTTGATGGCCAGGCAACGTTGTCGGAGGAACGAAAGCGGTATGCCGTGGCTCTTGGAAGCGACATTTCTTTGTGCGATGACGCGGTACCAAATGCCCTGTTGAACATCGGGTTGATTTACTTTCGTAAGAGTAATTCAGTGCCTCACAAAGAGACGGCGTTGTACGATTTCTTCGTGAAATTAAATGAAAAGTTTCAAAGTATTTTACAAGATCCAAACGCCGATGGGAACGCCGAACGATTGCTCGATCAACCAATCTTTCGCGACGTTATGAACCAATTTTTTGTGGGAAATTTCAAAGTTGCCGCCGCCGGGGATGGAATGACATCGATGTACCAGCACAATGCGTGTCCTCACGACGCAAACGAGTGCGAAATCATTCAAAAGGAAAGAAAGGTGACCGCGATTTCGTTCGTAGAAATCTCGAAACAACCGAGAAACGTCGGTGATGCCATCGTTCCGGAACTCGTACTGGGCGCTCCGGATTGGTTTTTTGGACGAGGATGTCTTCGAGGCGTCGCGGATGGTACAAAAACCGTCCGTTCTATTCGCGACGTGATGACAAAAGCTAATTTAGACAAAGTCGACTATCCTATCGGGAAGGATACGTGTCCGGCAAATCCGCGTGCGGGAGCAAGCATGAGAGCGCCCGGAAAAGCTGCTAGAGGTGGCGGGCTAGTCGCCGTCCACGCGGTTTACAGTAAAGCCAAGAAACGCGTCGATGCAATGCGCACTCTTGGATGGTGGCGCTTGGACGATTCCTCTGCAACGACGACACAAAACGACAACGGAGACGCGTGCGAAAACAATTCGGGAAATGAAAACGGTATTCTCTTCACGCACACGTACTTTCGCCAAAACGAAATCGGTTTCAAAGCCTTCGTTTGCGCTGGAAAGCCAAAGTCCGTCGGTCAGTGCGCATGTTGCTCGGGTGTTCCCGAAAACTCGTTAGATGACGAGTTAAAGTTCATCGAATACACCGCCGACGACCAGATTCGCCAGGTTGGGAACACGGAAAGACTGCAGCGCGTTGCGCACGGTTGCGGCGCTTTGGACGACTTCAACGGCGGTTGGAACGAGTTTTGGAACTAGCGTAGAAGATAGAGGAGAGATGTTTAATGCATTGAGACACATGTATATGTATAGTATAAATAGCAACACAAAAGATTACACGTAAGAAACTAAAGCGGCGTCTGAGAAAAGATACGAGTCGAATCGACTTTTTAATCATACCCATCTAATTTATCCGTCAACTCGCTCGCTTTATTCGCGCCTTCGATCCCTTTCGTCCACAAAAACGCGCTCAGCGGGAACCCCGTAACGATAAACCACCCCAAAATGGGTTTATACAATCCACTCGTCGACTCGACGACGCCGAAAATCGGTTTCGAAAACGTCCACTCGAAGCAACTCCCCGTCGCGGCTAACAGCGTGATCAGACTTCCCAAGAGGAAGAGCGGCCACGGAAGTTCTCCGGATTCTTGCTGCGCTTTTTTTTCGAGCTCTCTGCGCTCCCACGGCGGGATGTCTTCCTTCTCTTCCTCTTCCTTCGTTTGCTCGGTCTCCGGGGTCGCTCGGAGAGGCGCGAGCGATGGATAACGCGCGTATCTTTTTCCATCGTGCTTTTGAAACGTCGTCGTCATCGAACTTTTCCCCACCGGGAAGAAACTTTTTCTTTCGAAAGACGACGACGACGACGACGAAGAAGAAGACGAGCACGACGCTCTGCGCGAGGACGATTGTCTGGAGGAGGAGGAGGAGGAGGAGCTCGAGGAAGTGGGCGCGAAAACGTGGCGCGCGTAAGTTATCATTGTTGTGTTTTCGTGTTTTTTTATAAAGAATGTGTACTCAGTTTCTCGTATTACAAAAATTTCCTATTCTTTATTACTTATACGTATATAAACGGAGAGAGGAGAGCGTCTTGCACACACTCTCTTCTTTCTCTCTCTCGTTTCGATGGGGTATCCATTCGCTCTGAAAAAACGAACGACCGTCTCTTTTTCTTTCTTTTTCTCTGTTACTTTTTAAATATTATCGCGTTTCTTCACATCGTATATACATTTCTTCGTTTGTCCGAGAGACGGTTTTCTTTGGCGATGGTGACGCGAAAAAGCTTCACAGGAGCGATTTAAGCCTTGCCACCATCGGCGCTGTAGCCGACAACTTCCATGTCTTCCGGTAAGATGGCGTTCAAGACCATGGCCAAGAGGGTACCGATGGAGTACGGCGTCGTCAATAAGATGATAATACCGTCTCTGATGCCTTGTTCGCCTTTGCTGCAGTCGCCGCCTTCGCGGAACGGACCGGTGCACGGCCAAAACGGAGCAGTACCGGGACTCGCTCTTTGGTCGCCAAAGATCCACGGGACCGCGGTGACACCCAAACCAATGCCCATGGAGATGGCCAAGATGATGCGGTTTCTGCGAGAGTTGAGGTCGGCTTTAGCGACGACGGACAAGCCGGAGACGAAGACGTTGCAGAAGAGAAACGTCGTCATACCACCAACCACACAGTCAGGCATAGATGAAATAATGCCGGAAATCTTGGATAAGACGCCCAATACGATCAACCAGAGACCGCAGCATACGCCAGCTCTTCTGGAAGCGCACTTGGTCAAAGCGATGACCCCGTTGTTTTGGGAAAACGTGGTGTTTGGCATGCCGGTGGCCAAAGCCGCCGCGAAGGAGCACACGCCGTCGGAGAGTAAACCACCTTGCACGGATTTGTCGAACTCTTCCGATTCAGTGTCTTCCTCGGACGCTTCGTACGTGGCGGTGAGATCACCGATTGTTTCAATCGTAGTGACCAAGAAGGCGATCAATAACGGCAATACAGCAGGACCGTAAAAGCCAATCGGAAAGTTTTCCACCCACGCAAACGTAATCGGTTCCGCATTTTCAATCTTAGTGTCGGGAACGAACTTCATTCCTTCCGCTCTCGACACACCAGCGACGAAGTAACCGAAGAGCAAGGCGATGATAACGTTCGCATTCTTCATGAACGGCGAGCCGAACAACTCGATAATGATGAGCATGAGCATGACCGAAAAGCCAAGCGCGACGTATTCCGTAGAACCAAACGCTTTGATAACTTCACCGTTACCGTCGCACGTGGATTTACCACCTGCGGTTCCACCAGGGAAAGGCGCGACACCGGCTTGTTCAGGACCGAAAAATTTTCCCTCTCCCGAACCAACCAAACCATAAACTTGAGCGTTGTTCTTCCAAGCCATTTCCGCGCACACGGCGCCGCCGCCCCAATACTTGATACCGGTCGCCGTCAAACCAGCGCCGATGAGCATGACAGCAACACCAGTGACAACGCTCGGGAACATTCTTCGTAACTTATCCTTCGGGAGGAACGACAAGAACACCTCGAGCAAAGCGCATACCATGGTCGTACCCAACATTTTCCCGTACGCTTCCTTCCCGGAATAACCTTCGCCTTTCATCTGCGCGATCGCATTCTCATAAATGGGCAAAAACCCAAAAGAAGTGCCCAAAACGGACAACATCCCAGTCCCAAACACGTATTTCGTGCCCGGAATGTTAAACTGCACGCAGTTCAAAATGGTAAAAATACCGGATAAAATGAGCGAAGCCGCGATGGCGTATTGCTGCAAATCCGTATCCGCGAAAGCCACGGAGAATTTCATCACGACGAACGGAGGTACGATGAGACCACCGACCATCGCGAACGCGTGCTGAAGACCCATGACTAACGCCACGAGGATCGGGAGATCGTCGTTCTGCGAGAAGAAGTAAAAGAAGAAGTAAAAGAAGAAGTAAAAGAAGAAAAGTTGTTGTTGTCAGTTCGAGTATTTTTTGGAAAAAAAAAATCGATCGATCCCCTTATTTCAAACGGAAAAAAAGGTAGTCGTTGGGGAGCTTTTTGAAAGAGAAAAATTGAGAGAATTGGACGACCACTTGGGTGGGGTGTTCGCGATCAAAAACCATCCTCCAAACGAACGGTTCGTTCAAAAAACGGTCAAAAAGTGCGAGATCACATCTTTCGCGTCGAACGCGTTCGCTGTCTGAACTCGACCGCGTTTGGAGGTTGCTTTAAATCGACGACGTCTTTTCGGGAATTATTATAAATGTGCCACGCAGGGGGAAAATTTGCGGAAGAGGAAAATAAACACGCGCGAGAGAGACGCGTATAAAAACGCACCTTGCGAAAGAATTGCATCTTTCTCGTGGACTTCCCCCAGGGAACCGTTGGGAGGCACAAGGCCCCAAAGTCAAAATTGCCGATGAGTTGCACCATCGTTGTTGTTGTTGTGTGTTCAGTTTTCAACGGAATTGAAAATAGAAGTGACGAGGATTCGTGTTGTTCGTGGGAAGAAAATTCAAAAACGTGCAACGGTAAAAAGCCACATAAACGCAAACTTATTAAAACACACGCACGCGCGCACGCGCGCGGCGAGTATCTTTTTTTTAGAAACGCAAACCGCGGTTATCGAAAAAATGCACCGAGTGAATGTAACAATAAGAATACTTTCATTAAATGGCAACTTTCGGCGCTTGGACGATGTTCGCGCTCGCCGCGTAACTCGGCAAGCCGCCGATCGCGGTCGGAGGCCAATACTTCGCCACCGCTCTGCCTATGATTCTATCTTTCGGTAAAGGTCCCCACGCGTGCGAATCGAACGAGTTGTTTCTGTTGTCTCCCATCACAAACACGTCTCCAGCCGGGACTCGCAATTTTGGCATGTTGTATTTAATCTTTTCCAGCTTTAACTCCTTCCCTCTCGATTGCCCGTTGACGTACAACTCGCCGTTCTTCACCTCCACGTCGTCGCCTTCGAGCGCGACTATTCTCTTGATGAAGACTTCGTTGTACACTTTTTTCGTTTTCTCGTTCTTCGGAGGGTTGAATATGACCACATCTCCAACGTCTGGGTCTCGCGCGAACCGGTAGGTTAACTTCTCCGCGATTAACCGGTCGCCGATGTCAAAGTTCGGGTACATGCTCAAACTCGGTATGTATCGCGGTTCCGCGATGAACGTGCGAAAGGCGATGGAAACGGCAAACGTGACGCCAACCGTGATTACATCTTCTTGCGAAAGCCTCGCCCACTCTGGAACTGCTTCTGGCCACGGTAACGGCGTTTCTTCGTAATATTCGCCCTCGTCGTCTTCGTCGTCGTCGTCGTTGTTGTTGTTGTTGTTGTTGTTGCCGCCAGCCGCTTGGGGCACGAGCGCATCACTTTTCCTACTTTTACTACTTTTACTACGTCTGCTGCTGATAACACCCGCTGCTCCAAAACGCCTCCTCCCGAACGACGACGCGTCGGTTCGGCGGCTCGAAACCGCGAGCGGCGAACGGCGTCCTCGTCGCGACGACGACGACGACGACGAGGAAACCTTCGATTCTATCCAAACGCCATCATCTCTTCTTCCCGAAGAAGAAGAAGAAGAAGAAGAAGAAGAAGACGTAATTCTCGCGCTTCTTTTCGTCTCTCCCTTCCTCGAGAGAAGAAAAGGAGGAGGAGAAGACGCGCCGCGGGTGATCGATGTCGACGTCGCGCAGAGCATCGTTTCGCAAACTCCTTTGTTTTTCTCGCGTACTAGTCGCGCGCGCGTTTTTTGTTCCGGGTAAAGAGTTTTTTGTTTTGGGCGTTTAGGGTTTAACACCCTAAATTCAAAGCAAAGAAAAAAATCTGAAAGAAAAAAAGTCGAAAAACAAAACAAAAGAAGAAGAAGAAGATGCGGTCGAAGGCGTTCGAGAAGCGTTACCACGACCTGGTGGAGCACGACCCGATAGGCGCGGACCCGCGAGATTTCATCCGCAACGCGCTGTCCTATTCTTCTTCTCCGGCTTCTTCAACTGCGCGCGCGGGGTCTGCGTCTGTTCGTGATGGTGGTGTTTTTGTTCGCGAGAATAACGACAACGTGAAATCGAATTCCAATTTTCGTTCAAATTGGAAAGAGAGGAAGACGTTTTCGAGTGGAAATATCTTCGACGAGAGAAGGGAATCGCCGTTTAAAAACGAGAGAGGTTTGTTCGATGGAGATTGGGAGGGATGGGGACGTCGCGGCGTCGATGGCTCCTCGACGCCCGTGGCTTTTGCGGATTCGCGCTCGAAATTGAGAAGCGAATTGATGTCCTTGAGGAGAAAAGAAAGGAACGATGGCGGCGGCGAAGACCCGTTTTCATCGTATCCGGCACCATCGACGGTGGAGAGACAGAGACGCGCGCAAGAGCGAGTGACAGCAGCGCTGAGGAAGCTTAAAATCGAGAGGAAATTGGAGAAGACGCCAGAAGTGTTCGGACGTACGAGGAGAAGTTTCGCGAGCGAGAGCGAAGAGGAGGAGGATGCGAGCGCGAGAACGTATAGAAGACATCGAGTCGTGCGAGCGACGGAGAAAGAACATTTTCTCAGCACACCGTCGCCGTCTACGAGTAGAAGAAGAGATAGTTTGAATAGCACTAGCAGCGCGAGCGCGAGGAAAATAACGTCAGGAAAAGGAGTCTCGCCGTTAGGACCGCCGAGACGAGTTCCGGTGGATAAAGTCAATAACAGTCCGAATTTGATTTCGTTCAGTCCACCACTTCAAGAAACGAAAGGTTCGCCGTTGAATAAGACCCCTGCGCGCGTCAGCCCTCTCGGTCCGCCGAGACGCGTGTTGAAGATTGATCAAGAAAACGAGATTTCTTTTTCGAATGGCAACAACTACTCGTCACCGGCGGCAGTTTCTAGACGTATGTACAGCACGCCCGAAAATCGTGTTTACCCCACGCCAGAGACGAAACAAACGCAGGAAAAGTTAAAGAAGAGCCTTTTAGAACGGCTTTCGAAGATTGCGAACGATTCACCCTCACCGTCGTCGAGGAAGAGTAATAATGGCTTCACCGCTAGGTTGTAACATGCAAATATTTATGAGTCTGTCAAATTAAATTCCACAATCTCTATTTCTATTCTTACAGGCGCAAACGCAACGCTCGCTGCGTTTCTTCTATTTTGGCTATATTCGATGATTCCAACGATAACGCGTCTCGAACCATCTTGTCTACTTCTTC